>Ga0116229_10008578_pt1 | contig 15836 bp, 12 predicted proteins | sample S1TSphgellanicum_3_FD_87313 | JGI IMG/M metagenome (GOLD analysis project Ga0116229, IMG submission 87313) | Host-associated microbial communities from peat moss isolated from Minnesota, USA - S1T2_Fc - Sphagnum magellanicum MG | ecosystem: Host-associated > Plants > Peat moss > Unclassified...
CACATTGTCCCACCCTTCGACTTATATTTAGCTACTTTCCGTAGCCACTGTCCGTTCGTGAACAGTGGGACTTCCCCTGTCCGCGTCCATGCGGGAGCTCGGGAGGGCGGTTGAGAAAACGGACAGTGGGAAGTCCCACTGTCGGTGGCCACTGTCCGTTCGTGAGCGGAGTTAAGGGAGGCTTCAACCTTCCTTTACTATATGTAATAATTAGAACAAGTTTAAAAAGTAGAACTTAAAGTTCTAAAAATAGATGAGAGGAGTTGGATGCACATGATTTGAACACTTAATTGATTTCAAAGATCTATTACAATTAATTTGTTAGACGTCCTATTTTATTTCCTTCAAAACTGTCAAAAATTAATTAATATTGCTATATACTTGGCAGATTTTTTGTGGATGGATGGATGGATGGATAGATGAATGGTTTGTTCGATAGCGAGCATACATGCCCCATTCTCAACCAGGAGGAAGTATGCCTACACAATAGGAGCCAGACATTTCAAGCTTCTTGGGGATTTTGTATTCCTTTCTCCAAGAAGACAGTACCTGCCCATGTGCTTTCTACTGCCTTGCACAGTGTGGTATGTGCATGCTACGGTCTCCCATACTCGAAGAATGTCTTGTATTATTGCATGTCATAGTTGATTTTGTCTCACTAAAGAAGCTGAAGGTACCGAGGTAAGTGCTGGTTCACACTGGACGTGAACATGCCTAGCTCAACCACACAAATTTTGGGATTTTTAAGAACCGATATTGGTTGGTTATTGGGAAAGATGGCCGGTTATCAACTAGGGTCACAACATACTTGACTTGCATGGTTTGAAATTTGTTCAGATCTGGATAAAGCACTACTTGCCTGATATATAATCTCTGGAGAAATGGCAAGATTGTAACCCCCATTAATAACCAAAACTATTTGAAATATGAAATATTCATTAATCATTCATGAATTTAAAGGTATGTTTTCCAAACTAATTTGGTATAATTTTATACAATCATTATTCATAAATAATAATAGATAACTATAATATCAATTATTTCATAGGTAATAATTGACCAATAATAAATCTATTATTGGTTATTTGAGGCAATTAATATATTTACAAGTGCCCATCCTTCTTCTTTTAAAAAGAAATTACTCGAAAAAATGATATTCAAAATTCAAAGGTTGAACATCAAGTAATTTTGCAGGTTTGCAATTTCAAAGACACATAAACCAATGGTTACTCTCGTTGGATTTCATTAAACCCAAATATAATTAAGGATGGTTACAAATTCTTCAAACCAACCATAGTTGTTAATTATATGTTATAAATTTTTAGTTGTCAAAAAAATGAATTTAATCAAATATATATTAAATATGCAATATTAACTATTATTTCCAACTATTAGGATTTAGGGTTTCTTCATACATGATGTAGATCTTTGTTTCGAACATACACGTCCATCATTGCACTTGAAGTTGAAGGCCCCACTCTTTGCATTAAAAGTTACAAAAGAGACAAAAGTTTTAATCACAAAACATTTTTTAATGTCTTTTCACAATGACAATGTTCTTCAAATGAAACGACTAGTGTGGGTTTGAGTTTGTGAGTTTTCCTTCAACTTGGATGAACCTTGTGGGTGTGAGTACAATTAAAAGAGGCAAAAACCATGTCAAATAATGGTGAAAATTGTGAACTTTTTTACATACTTTTTTTTTTGACAGTTTAAAATTATGTTAATCATTCTAAGCTATGCTAAATGATTAATATGAATGTTGAAGAAATCAAATTAAAATTTTATTAAATTAAAATTTGGGTTTTGATTTTAGTAAAAGACGTTTGAATTTGAATAGGTGATGCGTTAGTTTGTGGTTAATTTTACCAAGGACTAAGTAAGAACTATTTTAATAAAATAATTTTGATAGTAAAAAAAATTAGATGATAGTAACCTATTACCCACATTCAAAGAGCACTCACAATTTTAAAGATGTGGAATTTAAAAAAAATTAAAACTCAAAGTATTTTTCAAGATTAAAATTTTTCAAAAGTCCTTCATCACATGTGAATGGGGTGTAATGTGCATGACATATAAAACAAAGTTGTAGTTTATAATACAAGAAGCAAAAACCTAAAGTAGTTAACATATTTTGGTATGATTCAAAATTATGATAAATTTTCAAAATGAAATGCAAAATTTGCACACTTTGAAAAATTCATATTTATTCAACAATGATTAACACAAAACATGTGATATATTGAGGCAAATATATGGATTTTTAATAATGAGTTCTAAAAGATTTCATTCAAAAATTCTTTCATATGAAAAAAAGAAAAAAAACTAAAAAAGATTAATAGTCCTTTCGTAAAGTTATCCCAATTGGCTCCTTTGATTATATATGCATCCTCATGAAAAAAAAATTAAAGGAGGAGGGCAACATGCGTTTAAAATTCCACAAAAAACACAAATGACAATAACAACAATGAACGACTAATGGTTTGAGCTTTTTGGCCTACACCAGACCACTGAAACAACAAATAGGTTTAAAGATTTATTATTCGGCATTTTTAAACTACCGCTTTTAGCAATCGAGTAATTATTGTTCATGTTCCATTCTTTCTAGAAGCATTTTTTTTTTTTTTCATTGTGCAAAGTTGATTTTTCATTTCCTTTATCTTCCTTCCATGTTTACCTTGTTCCTAGTCTTTTTTTATAATGCAAATGAAGTCATGCTTCCATCACATTAACCATTTCATTTCTCCCGTTCATGTTAAAAACCTTCTTCAACTTGCAAATTACACAAAGCCTAACAACAAACAACAGAAAGAAGCAATGCAGATTCCCAATCTCCATGTTTTCATTTAGGGATTAAACAATAATCTACCACAAGACTACACCTAAACAATATGTCATTTTCCAAATTCATCATTCTGGTTTTTCAAGAGTCACACAATTCTAAGCCTTTTAAGCACAACTCTCATGATTTAGGGCTTCCTACATATTCGCACTAACACATTTCCAAATTTAGGGTTATTGTGTAAATACAATATGATAACCACAATTTGTCAATTTTCTGTTAAGGAGAAAGAACACTAGAACTTAAGATGCAAAAGGGCTTGGAGTTTTGTTCCTTGGCACTTAGATATGATTCCTTCACAATATATCGAATGTAGTTTCATTATAATACCTAAAAGTTTGTGAATTTAGGTTTTGACCAAAGAATAGTGGAACCAACCACATGCAATGGATTGAATACATCTTCTGATTGCACAACCAAATTCAAATCCACGAAAGGTATGTAAGGCTTGATGAATTTGGAACCAATATGTAACTTGCTGTAGAAACTAAACAAGCATAAACAAGCAACATACATTTTCATTTGTGCGATTTAGATGCCAATGCTTATTTGTTAGGTCAAAAGTACAAATATTTTGCTGTTTTCTATTGAGGTTGTGCTTAAAGATAGTAAGATTTCCCTCCTCTCATTCAGTAGGCTAAAATTCCTTTTCAAAACCTACTTGATTCCTTTCCTTATATTTTTTGCACTATTTTCATCTAACTAATACATTTCATTATATGTAATGGCCTCTTTAACATCAATTGTGCTCCCAAGCTATTAGGAATATCTAGTGACTATTAAGAATGCACAATATATTTCTAGCAGTGGACATCATCTATTCGCTAATGAAAGAACCAATGTAGTATGTATTATGGTCTTAAACTAAGAAAAATGGAGAAAGCTTAAATAAACAAAAAATAGAATATCGCCAAAAACCCATTATTTTTGGCCATTGATAACATTGGTGAGAAAAACACTATGCCATTCATTTTGGTGGGAAAAACCCATTGGTGTCTCTAGTAGCAAAAGACAATGGGAGAAACATTTAACAGCTCCCATGCGTTTCTACCCAAGAATGTATTTTGAAGAAACATTTAATAGCCATTAGGCATTTCTACAAAAGGATATTGGGTGTAAAAATTCATTGCAGCTACTAGGCATTTTGTGCATAAATATTAGGCACAAAAATGCTTAATGGCCACCAAGCATTTCAACATAGGGAGGTTGATGCCTTACAACCACTAGGTATTATTCCAAAAGGATAATGGGGGTAAAAACACCTAACAACTGCTAGGCCTTACTGTGAAAGGATATTGGGCACTAAAACCTATTGTTAGGCATTTATACTGCAGTTGCTAGGCATTTATACACAGTTAGGCATGAAATACACAACAATATTGGGTTAGAAACACCTAACAGGCAACAAATGTTTTTGCGTAGTGATATTGGGTGTGAAGATGCCTAATAACTACTAATCGTTTCTATGAAGGGATATTGGACGGAGAAACGCCTAGCAACTGCCAAGCGTTTTTATGCAAGGATATTAGATGTAAAAACATTTAATGGTTGTTAGACATTTCTACGCAATGATATTGGATGGAGAAACTCATGGTGGCCATTAAGTGTTTTTCCACATGGACATTAAGTGCAAAAACACCTAGCAACTATTAGGCATATTTAGACATGGATATTAGGTGAGGAAATGTTTAGTGGTTGCTAGGTGTTTTTACGCAAGGAAACTGATAGCATAAATGTCAAGCGACCACCAAGAGATTTTGTGCATGGATCATTGTCAAACAAGTTCTTTGTAACCGCTTGACATTTCTACACGCGGATATTGGGTGTAGAAACTCCTAGTAACCGCCAAACATTTTTTCACAGGTATGTTGGCTGTCAAAACACTTGGTGCAACCATGCGTTTCTTCCCAAGCATGCTTGCGAAGGAGACGACTAGTAGCCTCCAAGCATTTCATTTTATAGATGGGTCAAAACAAGATAAAGTATACCAAAAAAATAATCATCCCCACTTTAACCTTCATATAACTACCATAAAGAAACATCAAATTAAGTGAAAGTATGTGTCAAGTAACATTAGTTTGCTCTATTAAGTTTCTAAGAATCTAATTTTTAAAAATTAAAAGAAAATGAGTTCTTAAAATAAATAAAAAATACATTTAAAATTAATTGAAAAATACGTGTTCAAACCTACTTTTTGGTTAAAAAAATTAATGAAATTGATTTGTCATCAATTTGGAAATGAATATCAACATACGTTTTAGCAAGTCATCCATATTTATTTATTTTTGTAAGAACCTACTTTCAGCTATTTGAAATTAAAAGCCCATAGTGAAAAATAGACATCAAAAGCTATTTGTATTTTGAAAAACCTACTTAAAACCTACTTTTATAGTTTGAAATATGAAAATCAATGCACATTAATGTAACCATATATTATATTAAATCATTGAAATGAAAACATTCAATGTTTTTCAATTTTATAATGGGTTTTGTTGTTATTCTAAAATCTACTTATTCTAGTTTTGACAAGGTAATCAAGTTGTCCATTTTATCTTACTTACACCCGGATGGTCAATAGAGAAGTTCTTAATGACTACCAAACATTTTAATTGAGGGATGCTTGTTGGAGAATTTCCTGGTGGTCATTAGGTGTTTCAATCTAATGTTTTTCATTATAGAAATGCCTAGTGGTCGCTAGAAATCACAGTCCCTAATTGGTTGCTTGATAAACTCAAGTTACTTTGTGTCCTAATTTCTATTTGCGAAATGGGAGGGTGGGAAAATAGATGTGAAGGCCAGAATTTTAATCTTTGATCAAATGTTGCATTCTGTTTGTTCTTGGTTTAACAAGATATGGATGAAGGATTCATGTTTGGTAGTTATGTTAGTATTTGGGATGCCGATGAAAATGAAAAAGTGAATATTTGTATCAGAATGTGCAAAGATTCGTCAATTGTTCCTATAGATGGACCTTGTGGAATGGAGAAATGCATAATGGTTTTAATTGAAGCTATGAATGAGGACTGTGAGCAATGGAAGCTACTCTATCTAGTTCCAAATGTAAAATACTACAAATCAACGATAGAATAGAGGTTTTTTGGCCTTACAAGTTTCTATCAATGAATGACGAAATGATCGAGATGTCGATAGAACAATGTCATGTGATAATGGATCAAGTGAATAATCTCTCAAATAAGCAAATTTTAGTAGAGAACTTTTGAGCTAAAAACATTGATGATGTGGAGAATATGGGTTATATAATTGAGGACTTGCATAATGAGGAATTACATGGTGAAATGAATTATATCTCTAAAGATGGTTTGGAAGGGTTCATTGGGGAGTCTAGGTTTAATTCCATGAACAAGGGAAGGAGTGAAAAAAATATTGTGAAAGGCGATGAGGAGGTTGGTGGTGAAGAAAATTTTCAATGAAATAAAGAGGACTATAACCAAGGGAATGCACGTGGGAATGATGACATAGTGTATGGCCATGGTGTGAAAGGGACAAATTCAAATACAACTAGAAGATGTCAATATGAGTGGTGAAGAATTGAATGTGATCTTATAGACAATAATGGGGTTTTCATTGCAAAAGGTTGGGTGGTTGCATGCAACCCACAAGAAGTAGTTCTTGATGATCGGCTTGGGAAAGACCATGTTGGGCTTTGCATCTTGTATTGTCCAATGACTATGTCAACAGTGATGACCATTTGGAAATGGTTATTGGCTTAGACAATTCTTGATGGGTACCCCCTTATAAAACATCTCATAGCATTTAATGAAACCCACATACCAAATGTTGATGTGGGAACAATTGGTGTAAAGAAAAAAAAATTCCTTTCATAAGAGGAAGTGAAACATGGATGATTTTGAAGGTTCCATTTTTAGAATTGAGAAAGTGTTGTTAGAGGAGTCTGTGCGTAATGTGGGTGTGGCAAAGTGTTGCGTCATGAATTGTTGTCAACATGTTTTTTCTAAAAAGACCTTGTTGTTAAGACAAGTGTTTTGGAGTTTGTCCTTTGAAGACTGCATAACATATGGTTATATATTCCAAGAAGGTTGCATATGAAGGGAGACAGAAGTTGACAAAAATTTATCATTATTCAAGGTTTAGATATTTGAAACCAAATCGCTAATTTTTTCTAGGTCGCATACATGTTGTATAAATCAGATACCAAGCAAGGTTGTCGATTTCTACGACATGGGAACAAAGGTATACATAAATTACGTATGTCAACTTGGCAAGGGGAGTCTAATGTTCAATCATTGATTGACTTGTCTATAGATACTATGCCGCATCAAATGAAAGGGATTAAAATTGGCAGACAAGATGTCCAACATCTTTTGCCTTAAACATGGAAGAGTCTGCATGAATGCAATGATTGGGTGAATTATATGGAACAACCATCACTTTTTGTTTTTATCTAGTGACAAATGTTTGGTGGTCGCTAAGTGTTTCTTATGAAAAACTATTTTTCAAAAAATTGAAATGGATTTTTGAATTTATATTTGGTGACATACATCTATCATGGAGAGGCTAATATTTTTTTATTCTTTTGTATTTGTGGGTTGGCAGATAAGCAAGGAGTTTAAAAATGGAGGTATTTCTCAATTTGTTATGAATAGGTTGAGGACAAGACACCATCTGAATGTCGATGTGTGAAAGCGAGGGTCCGTGTTTGTGAAATGCACTATTTGTGAATCCCTGAAGGACTTGATATCCAAATTGGGAAAGAATAGCAATGAGGTTCTAAATTATGATGCAAAGTTCAAAAAACATATGTTACACCAAAAATCATGTAGAAATTTATACTAGGCTTGGAGGAGAGAGTTAGTGCAATCGAAGGATGAATTCCTTTGACAAGATAGACCATGCAAAAACTACACATCCAAGGTTGCAAATATGCAACAAAATGATATTTGGGCTTAGACAATTGCCCATTACCTTTACGGGTATGATAGCACATGGTCATGGGGATGAGAGATATGCATAATGTTTTAACGAGTTGTGGCCAAACGATCCCAATTTTACACTTCAGTCTTTGCTGCGACTCTTGTAGACTTTGGAAACAACCTTAATTTTAGAGTTGAAATTATTGTTTGAACACCCTTTGCAAAACTTATTCTTTGCACGTATGTTACAAAGGAAATTACGTTGCATACACACCCCGGATCTAATTGTTGGTGTGAAGCATCTACCAAGAAATTTGTTGCTTCAAATGGATAATTATGTTAAAGACAATAAGAATCAGCATTTGTTAGCATTTATATCATTGTTGACAGTGAAGGATGTGTTTAAGGAAATCAAATTGGGATTTCTTGTAGTTGGCCATACACATCAGGATATAGATGAATGTTTTGGCTATTTGTCAAAAAAGTTAAGAGAGGAAACAATTACATTTAGCCAGATTTGATGAGAGTTTTCATGATCTCACAAGAGAAACCATTCATTCCTGAATTGATTCAGGAGATTCCAAATTTTTAATCGTGGGTCTTAGGTTGTTTGAAGGATGGCCTTGAAACGTTGGTAGGGCATACTAATATGCACTTGTTTAGATTTTTTGTTGATTTGTCAAGTTAGCCAGTGATGCAATACAAAGTTTCCCCCACAATCTTGATTAGAGTCCATATGGGCCTTTGATTAGATCATGGAAAACTAATCCAAATAGTTCACCAAAGTTGCCTATCGGAGTTGCAAGCTTTATTCTATACTACCCAATTTGGGATAATGATGCATCAAGGTTAGTCGAAAGAGAAAAGTTTATGAGTTTGGAATTATCCAAATATGTGGATTTCTGGAAAATGGGCATTGTGCAAAGTTCCACATATGAAATGAAGATGAAGCCATATGTGGAATATTGGGAAGATATTTTGTTGCATTTGTCCAGACCATTATTACTTCAAAGTACAATTTTTTTGGAGGGTTTTTGGCCTTTAAGCAATTGGAGGTCTAACTATGTTAGGGCTTCAATGTCAACTATGATGGATGTTGTTGATCTAGAAGATCCAATTCAAATTCCTTATTATGGGCCAAAAACATGAAACCTTTAATTGCATACATGCTATTTATAAATCTTAATGTTGGAGATTTTGTGCTCATGAGACCACATGATCTTGATCCTATTCCTCTTTGGATGGGAAAAGCGGAGTGTGCTGTTATCAAGGATGAAAAAAATGAATATTTTAAAATGGTGAGAGTTCAATGGTGGGTTTTCATGTAAAAAAGATCAAATTTGGATGAACATTTGTATGAAGATTGTTGGAATGGCATGTGGAAATGTAATTTAGCAAATCCAAAACAATGGCTTGACATTTCAACTATTCTTTTATCTTTTCCTACTTGGAAAAATACAACAAACAAAAGTCAAATTAGTATTCTTACTATTTATGCTAATAGAGCTAAAATTAATTGCAATGCTACTAATGCCTCAACCAATTTGTGAAGGATGTTGGTGACATTGATTAAATTATATTTGCAATTTTTCAATGTCTTTTGTATCATTGTATTGATTGGTTTGTCGTTTTATTTATTTTTTGGAATTTTTGTGTTGTATGGTTTAAGAAAAATATATTTTGCTGAAATTTATCCATGTACATTCTTGAAGACTAAATATTAATAATCTATTTTGTTCCACCTGATCCCTAATCTCTAGTGGCCAATAGACGTCAACTTTCTTACATGATATGTAAAGCCCCAAAAATAATGGATTTGTTATAACATGAATAATAAAATTGCATGCATAGACATTGTTGTTATTGGTATTTTGTGCCTTGTTTCAAAAAATTGAATCTTTATTTTATTTATTGGGATCATTTATTTGTGACTTTTTTATTTGATAATCTATTATGTACTATCACTTGCTAGGCACCAAGATAAATATTGTTTTAATTAGATATGGAATTTGAAACATAATAAATTTGTTATTATACAATTAACATGGATGGATCAAGTTTCCATTGTTATAAATTTAACATGTTGTCAATGTATTAGATTCAAAACATTGAGTTTCTTTTTCTCATTTTAAATGGGAGTTGTATCATTTGGTTCTCATAGTTTACAATTTTTTATGTTTCACCTAATGGCCATCAGGTGTTCAATTATATTTTAAAAAGTTTTATGGTGTATATATATTTGAAAAGTACTAGTAAAAGTTTTTTGATAATATGATGTAGTTTTGCCAATTTGGCCTTTCTCTTCGTTTCAAATTCAAAGGGTTGACTTTCTTGATGTCAAATGGGAACACTAACATTTGGCTTTCAATCACTCATGAAAATTCATAGTCTTATTTTAGATTTGATATGAATGTTTTTAACATAATGTGTACATGGATCTTTTTGGAATTGTTGGTTACGAAATTGTTTTTATTTGGAAATAATGTAATTGAAATTTTTTATAATATGACATTCACGTCAAAAATGATCATTGATTTGTTAAGTCTAGTGGCGTTCATTCCATCCACCAAGTTGTATAAAGTCTTAAATTAAAATTTTAGTCTTAAATTAATTAAATATGTGTTATATACAATGTACATTATAAACTTAAAACTTTCTAGGCTTGACTCCCTAACATTTAATCATTAAGATGCATCATAATTTACAAAGTTATTAACCATTAAATACATATCTTTTGGTGATCACCTTTATGTTTATGAAGGTGGCTATGGTGAAAGGCTTCGCTTTGCAAATAACATTTATTGGCAACAATGATTACAAGTGTAGATGGAAAGTTAATGAAACAAGAAACAAGGAGTTAAGGAATCAATGGTTTAGAAGCAAGAGATTCACTTAATTATTGGTATGCTTGCAAATTTGCCATGTGTGGTGAGAGGATTACCTTCCAAGGATAAGTTGTAGGTGAAACAATAGGCCAAACCTTCAGCCTTTCGATAATTTCACTCAAAAGAATCCTATTTTTCAAGCTTGGAAATAGATTCCCTTGTTTATTTGAGGTTGGAATATAGGAATATTTGCCATTAAAAAAATGTTGATAATAACACATAAGGCTTTTACCTATTTTCCAAGTTGTGTTTTTACCATGGTTTACAAATCCAATCCTCTTCAAAAAGAAATTGCTTATAGTTTTCATTGAAATCATTTAATGGGATGTGACCAAAAAAAAAATTGTTTGTATGGAAGGGCATTGATAGAAGTCCATATAGTTTGAATGAACTAATTCAAGTGAACCTATAACATTGGATTTTTTTTGAGGAATTTTTCATAATGTTGGGTGGGTGCAAGAATGAGTGGACCAATTTTTGGACTTTTTGAAAGTTTTTGGAAAGTGCTTGTCATTCTAACGACCATATTTGATAAATAATTTTAGAGACTATATTCTATAGAAAGTTAATTTAAGGATACCTTGAATATGTATCTATTCCATTTATTAAATTTCCATAATAAGAAAAACACAAGAGATATGGACTTTGAAATAGTCCAATCATTTATGATGTGTTGGTTAAGGATTTGATTTTGGTTAGATAACATATTAAAAATGGTAATATTTTGTAACCCATTGGTCCATTCATTTTTTGTAATTCACTACAAGAAATCTTGTCCATTCCAACCCATGTATTTGCAACTTTTGTCCAAATCAACCATTTTTGTGACTTTAGGTATGATCGTCCTCCATGGCACTTAGTAAAAACGATCGATAGTCACATAAACGACTACAAAGTGGTTTGCAATTGCATATGTAACTTATACTTGCAACTAATGTCAATTTGGATGAAAATGAAAAATGCACTTATATCATCCACTTTTAGTGGCATCCCAAAAAAGATGAAAATGTATTTATTTTTGTGACTTGGAAGGTGGTTCAAAGGCCATTGGATACCACATGGCATCTTTTCAAGTTGATTTGTGACTATAAATTTTAATTGCAAATGCATATGTAATCAAATGTGAAAAAAATAATGGGTTGGCTAATGAAATTGTTGGATTTAATGGTTTAATTATTTTTCCTTAACTTTTTTCAATGAATTAACCATTAAATGTGTAGTAAGGTTTGATGGGTTTGTGAAAATTTCAAAGGACCCATGGCAATTAATGGTCGAAATAGGGTTAAATAGTAGGTATTTTATCATATTGTTGATAGGTGATAATGTTCCTATATTAATTATTTAAATAATTAAACTATGTAATTTATTCATTAAATAGGTTAGGGTTTAGGTAGTAAGTAGCAAGTATGTCATATGTATGTGGTTTAAGAATAAATATTTTATAATGCTGATATATGTGATATTTTTTTAATTAATTACTATATTAGGTACACAATGTAATTTATTTATTGAATGTGTTATGTAGAAGGAATAATTTATGACCCATTTCATATCATACATTTAAGTTACTTTTTTTTGGTATACTTATGATCTATTATAAGCAAAATTGTATAATATAATTCCTTAAATCAAATAAATGTTTGAGATGTGAAAAAATATAATTTATTTTTACACAAAATTTTTATCATAAGTTTAAATAAAACTTAAGATATTATGTGTCAACATAATAAAATTATTAGTTCCATAAAATCAATTAATTATATGGCATTAATCAATATATAAAAATTAAAATTGATTATCTAGATTAATCTTTTATATCAGAAATATATTTATTAAAATAATAATAATAATAATAATAATAATAATAATAATTATTATTATTATTATTATTTATGATTCATTTATAAATATTATATGTGAATACATTATATATCACACATTATTACTAAATTCTATTGGTAAAATTATGACATATTAAAAGAAAAATTGTATAATATAATTTTAAGAATCAAATGAAGGTTTAAGATATGAAATTTATTTATGTATTTGTTATTATATTATCCATTTATAAATCATGTGATTGAATTTATTTTTTCCATGGAATGGTCTTTGAAATTGTATTAATAATGAAATTCAAATTTTTTCTTTTCAAATTTATTTATATTTTTAGGGAAAAAAAGGTGTTTTTGTACATTATTTGAAAAATTTTAAGTTTAAACTTTAATCTTGTCATTTGGACAAAATTGTAATAAGATATCAAAGTTCAAAGATGATTTTTGTATAATGTTTGAAATTAAATAGGTTAAATAAAATACACGTTCCTTTTTTTCGTAACAAGTGGGGTGGCTTGGTGCTAATGGAATTGATTTTCATCTTTGGAGTTCAAGGATCAATCCTCATGAATGGCATGGGTTGTGATAAATGTTGAAACCTTAGGTGGGAAGGTTACAATTGTTTTCTAAGCTTGAGAAACAAAGCAACAATGTGTGAAGATTCAAACTCCTATGAGTTCTTAAATGTTTGCTTATTGGCCTCATAATCTACCTTAATCAACATCTATACATCTACTTTATGTCAAATTTGCCATTTTAATGTAATATATGTCAGAATAAAAATCATATATTGTGCATTTTAATGGATGAAAACACAGAGGTTACTTCACACATGTCATGAGCTATTACTTTCATATGGAAAAAACCACATTCTCTTGTAGAGTTATAAAGATCTTGGGAAAGAGGAGGTATCACCATTTACTTGAATGGAAGTTCTTTTTTCTTAAAGAAGATGGATTTCTCAAAGAAGCAGGCAGTACCTTTGGCCTGCAATCTTAAGGACCAATAGCTGATTTAATGTCTTCCTCCAACAACCACATGAAGTGACGGGAATGAATATGAAGCAATTACAACAGTTGCTTGAATGCATCTTCATCACATAAAGGTCCATGGTAATATGTGAAGGGCTTAGGTACCAATGTACAATTTGAAGGACCGAGTAACTTGATTATAAGTACTTGTAACTGACCAAGTGCACCCACTACCCACCTCCTATTCATACTATTGATTTGTTTCCTACTCTTGGTGGTTGAGAAAGCCGTGGAGCAGCTGTAGAAGTGGGACATCAGTCCTTGTCCCATTTTTTGAAGTGTTGGGTAATATACCCTTGATTTACACTACAAAGAAATCTAGAGGTTTTTATTTTTTATGTTAGGAGCTAGGACCTTTGTGTGTTTTGTTTGGCAGGTTGTTTTACATCAAGCATCAGCTGCAATCTGCTTTTATGGTCTGAAAATTTGTTGAAAGGCCTTGGATGCCTTCCATTTCACGAATGGGGATTTCGCATCATCAGCCTTTCCACCGGCCCCACTACAGGGCTGAGGGTGGCGTGAAAATTCCTGCACCCTTATATACAAACTCTTGTGTCGTAAGCAAGAGCTGCATGACCTGCTCTTCTCAACAATGACCTCTTCACAGGCTTCACACCCGGCAGGCAGGAAGATCATGGTTTGCATGATCCTTTCCCACATAGTAAACGTGTCGTTCACATGTACCTTACAACGGGGCCGACATGCATCTAACCTCTTTTAATAACCAGAAAACATTCTCACATGAAAAAATATATTTTTGGATCTAAAACATTCCCTCAACACTAACTTGAAATTCTATATGTCGACCAACAAGCATTTGGCATTGAGACCGAATAGATTTTGTGATGTATTTTGTGACGTACCGAATAAATTGTGATGTATTTATTGTATTATGTTTTATAGGTTTTAGGAGGACCTAAGAGTGCATGTACTTCATGATCCATAAAAATTATACATGCCAAGGGAAGCCATGAACTCTGAACCCAAAGAAGAATGATCTTGCAAACAAAAAGCCACTACTCATATAATTAATATGATCATTATATTGGATAGTAATCACAACCGTAATCATATATACTCATATATACTGTTGTGGTTGTGGTTACTTCATCCACCAGGATAGATAGTTGAGTTAGGGCGTCTCGGCTACCAATCCCTAGCCTTCAACATCTGACTTGTAACATTTCAACTTGAACTTAGGTCCTCTCCTTTTTGTGCTTCTATTTTCTTCTTGTCACAGGTGATCCTCTCTATAACTAAAGTTAGACACATTTACATCATGTATATGTTATCTTTTTTGTTTTGCTTTTGATAAACTTCTTGTATATGGAAATATCACTTTTTATTTGGAATTATCTCATTCTAGGCTACTAATGGTTTTACACTAAACTTAGTTCCTATCAACAACCCATGTGGCTCAAGCTCAGCAAGAGGTTATTTCTAGTATGTTCCAAAAATGTAGTATATTGTTCCATACCATTTCCTTTGTCCTTGACACTCTCACACTACTACTGCCAGTCTGGTACCACATGTCTTGCTGACACCTGCTGATGGGGTTTTTGGTTGAGGCTAAGTCTTCCCAGTTTTGCCTGGGTTTTGCTTGAGATTGTTCTCCCAAGGTATAAAATCAAAAGCCTCATTACCCTTCCAAAGCCTGTAAGTAGAGAATCCAATGAAAGGACACCTTTTAAAACAAAAAAAATTTGTTGCATAAATTAACATTATAATAATTTTGACATAGCCTTAAATGCCAATTGAGAGTTATAAGCTGACTCACAACATTCACTCGTCTTCAACATCATGTGGAAAAGGGTTTAGTAGTCGATACGAACTCACTTTAAAGAATGAAGAATTACATTGCACTACAGTGATACTGTGCATTCCACTTTCCTCAAAACCTTAATAATGGGCCCCAAAGGTGGAAAGAAGAGATTTGAGTTTTAGAATTTTGTTGTAATGTGATCTGAGCAATGTCTGCCCTTATAATAGGCCAATTATTTCACGGTAGTTAATGTTCTAAAAAACAATCATTTTCTTCACTTTATGAAACTTGTGCTCAAAACTTTCAAAAAAAAAATTCATAATTGCTATATTCTTGCAGATTTTTGTGGATGGATAGATGAATGGTTTATTAGATGGCTGACGTACACACCACATTGTGGACCAGGAGGGTATACGCGTCCGCAAAAGGAGCCAGACATTTAGAGCTTTTTCTGGACTACACGTTGCTTTGTCGAAGAAGACGGTGCTTGCCCATGTACCTACCCCCATACTGCCCTTGCACAGTTTCGCATTTGCATGCTACAATCTCCCATAGTCGAAGACTGTCTTGTATTGCATGTCACAGTTTCCAA
>Ga0116229_10008582_pt1 | contig 15834 bp, 19 predicted proteins | sample S1TSphgellanicum_3_FD_87313 | JGI IMG/M metagenome (GOLD analysis project Ga0116229, IMG submission 87313) | Host-associated microbial communities from peat moss isolated from Minnesota, USA - S1T2_Fc - Sphagnum magellanicum MG | ecosystem: Host-associated > Plants > Peat moss > Unclassified...
GCCGGCGATGAGTCCGTCGGCTGACGGGTCGGAGAGTGCGGGCTGTCCCACGTAACACGGCTCCTGACGCTCGGTGGAGTTGGTGCGCCGATTATCCGGAACGGTTGTGACCTGCGGGCGTCCTAAAGCTTAAGCTTTCTTAATGTTACCTGGGTTTGATCCAGCGGCCGCGAAAACGTCCGTTGTGGGCACTGAGCCGCATATGGGAAACACTCGGGTGCTGGTGGCCGAAGACGACCGGGCCATCCGCGAGTTATTGGTCCATCACCTCGAGCGCGACGGCTTCGCCGCGGTCGAAGCCGGCGACGGTCCCGCGACCTTGCGCGCTTCTCGCGACGGCGTGGACTTGCTGCTGCTCGACATCGCGCTCCCCGGCATCGACGGCTTCGAGATCACCCGGACGCTGCGGCGTGAGGGCCGCACCTTGCCGATCTTGCTCTTGACCGCGCGTACCGAAGAAATCGATCGTGTCGTCGGCTTCGAACTTGGAGCGGACGATTACGTCATCAAACCGTTCTCGCCGCGCGAAGTCGTCGCGCGCTGCCGCGCGATCCTGCGCCGCAGCGGCATGAAGCATGACGCGGGACCGCAGGTCCACCGCTTCGGGCGCCTCGAGATCGACGAGGCCGCGCGCGAGGTGCGCGTCGACGGACTGGCGGTCTCGCTCAAGCCACGCGAATATGGACTCTTGCTGGCGCTCGCGAGCCATCCGGGCGTCGCGCTATCGCGCGACACGTTGCTCGAGCGCGTTTGGGGCTTCGACTTCGATGGCGACGAGCGAACGGTGGACGTGCACGTGCGGCGCTTGCGACTCAAGCTCGAGGAGACGCACGGGCTCGGCGCGTGCTTACGGACGGTGCATGGGTTCGGGTACAAGTTCGCGCAAGCGTAAGCGCGCGGCGCTGCCCGTCGGCGACGTCGCCAGCTTCGCGCGCAGGCTGCGCGCCGACCCGGGCCGGCCGCCGGTGCCGCTGCTGGTCGTGCGCTTGCGCGACCTCGAACGGATCGCCTGGCGCGAAGGGCGCGCGGCGGCGCGCGCCGTCGAACGCCGTAGCCTGCGCTCGTTCGTCGCAACCGCCTCACGAACGCTGCGTGCCACGGATCTGTTGGCGCACGACGACGAAAGCGAAGACTTCATGGCCGCTCTGATCAGTCCGACGCGTTGTACCGGCGCCGCCGCCGCGCCGGCCGACTGCCGGGCGACCCTCGCGCGCTTGGCTTCGGCGATGCAGTCCGTCGATGGCATGCGCGTTGAAACGGGTTGGACGATGCTCGCCGGCGCGGGCGGCGACGTTCGGCTCGCCGACGCGGTCGAAAGCGCGCTGGAGCGCGGCGCCAGGGAACGCGAACGGTACGCCTTCTTTAGTACGATCGGCCACGAGCTGCGGACGCCACTTACGTCGATTCGCGGCTACCTGGAGACGGTGCTCGAGGAGGAACTCGATCCGGCCACGGCGCGGCGCTTTCTCGAAGTGGCGCGCACGGAAGCGATGCGCTTGGGCCGGCTGCTCGAGAGCATGTTCGACATCTCGATGCTCGATCTGCGTTCGGGTGACGAGCGCAACCACCGTTGCGCGCTCGTGCCCGCGATCGGAGCCGCGCTCAGCACGGTCGCACCGATCGCGACGGCCGCACGCGCGACCGTCGTGCAAGCGGATTGCACGCCGGCTGAGGTCGCGATCGAGGTCGACCGGTTATCGCAGATTTTGATCAACGTCCTCGAGAACGCGATCAAGCATGGGCGCGATTGCGGGCGCATCGCCGTTTCTTCGGTGCTTTTGGACGAGCGTTACGTAGAAATCCGGGTCGACGACGACGGCCCCGGCGTCGCGACGGACGAACGCGAATCGGTTTTCTCGCTAGCGACGCGCGGCAATAGCGCGCGCGGCGCCGGCTCGGGCCTGGGTCTGGCCGTCGTGCGGCTGCTGGCCGAGCGTGCCGGCGGCGAAGCCGACGTCGTCGATTCGCCGTGGGGCGGAGCGCGCTTTCGGGTCCGGCTACCGGTCAGTCGCTGAAGTCTTCAACCACGATTTCACCATTGCTCGACGTGACGGTCCCGATGCCGACGCGCGCGAAGTGCGGTTCGAGCAAATTCTCGCGATGCTCGGGCGAGGCGAAGAGATCGCGAGCGACCTCGTCCAACGTTTCGTCAACCGCCAAGTTTTCACCGGCATAGCCGAAATGATAGTGCGCCCGCGCCATGCGCGCGAAGGGATCGAGGCCGTCGGGATTCGTGTGACCGATGAAGTTACGCTCCAGCATATCGAGCGCGTGCGAGCGTGCGATCGCACAGAGCCGAGCGTCGAGCTGCAAGAGCCGCAGGTGCTCCTTGCGTCGCACGGCGTTGATCTGCCGCACCATCGCTTCGACGCTTCCTGAGAACCCCGAAGTGGACACCGCGTCTGCCGGGGGGACGCCGGCCATGAAGAGTTCGCAGCCGATGAGCGCCGCGCATAAGGCAATAGGGAACAGTCTCGGCAGTCGATGCCGCACATTGTCCTCCGTGAAACGCAAATCGCAGATTTTTGATTTCGCGATTGGCTACATTGCCGCTATTATATCGCAGGCGCGTCTCAAATTCCCGCCGGTCTCTGAAACGAAGCTGAAAGTCCGGTATCGGGCTTACTGCTCAGTCGCTAAAATCCTCGACGAAAATTTCTCCCTGCGGCGCGAGAACCGCGGCGACGCCGAGTTTCGCGTAATGCGGTTCCAAAATGTTCTCGCGGTGTTCGGGAGAGTGCCAGAGCGCGGCGGCGGCCGCGTTCACGGTCTCATCGAGGGCGAGGTTCTCGCCTGCGTACCCGTACCCGTAGTGCGCGCGATCCATGCGGTCGAACGGCGATTCGCCGTCGGGCGACGTGTGGCCGAAGTAGGAACGGCTGGCCATATCCAGCGCATGCGCCCGCGCGATCGCACAGAGCTGCGGATCGAGCCGCAGCGGTGCGAGGCCGAGGCCGAGGCGATGGGCGTTGATGTCCTGCAGCAGTGCCTGCGCGTCAGCGGTCCGCTCGTGATACGCGACGGCGGCCGGCATGGGCGCGCCGGTCATCCCGATAGAGCCGGTCAGACGCAGCATCGTTAGAAGCGAGAATCCGATAAGGAAACCCATCCAGGGGGCTATCGGCGCTGCTGGGAAGCGAGCGGTAGCCCTCGGGAGAGATTGAGAAATCGGTCACAAAAGCGTCCGAGGGGGCGCCGCCTCTACGAGCGGATCGGAATCACGTTTCGCGTGCCGAGCGCGCGCCCGATCTCGTCCTGCAGCGCTTCGAGATGGGCACGGGTCGCGAGGTCGAGGTCGCTCCGCCGCAGGCTCGCGCGCACGTTGCCGGCCACGGAGACCAGTTCGTGGCGCGCCAGGGCCTGGGCGTCATAGGGCGTCCCGGGTTCGGGTGACACGGCCAACATCTCGAGTAGCCGCGCGTAGCTGCGTTGCAAGTTATGGTGCAAGGCCGTCGCGCCGGGCCGGTCACGTTGCAGATCGCCGAAGACGCTGAGCTGCGTCCAGGTGAACAGATCGGCGAGGGTCATCGGGTGATACGACGATCCGGCCTTGCTCGGCAAGTCCGCGAGCCGGCCCAGCACGAGCGGATCGAACATGTAGCGTAGCGCCCGATTTTGCTCGCGCTCCACGAAGGCAGTCAGGGAGATGTCGTGGCGCGGCTCCGGGTCGTATCCGAACGACAGGAACGATTCGTACTCGCTATAGACCATGCGGCGCAAGGTCGTCGACGAAACGTCCCAGGCGGAGTCGCTGAACAGATAGGTGTCGAGGTTCTTGAAGGCCCGGTATTCCTCGTCGCGCGAAACGGGCGTCAGCGGCTGGGGCGCGTGCGGGTCGCCGCGCCGCGCGCGCGAGAGGTATTCGCCCGCGATGTAGTGGGTCATCGCGAGCGCGCAACGCTGGTACGAGCCGGCCAGCAGCCCGAAGGCGAACCGTTCTTGATCCCAGGGCATCTGCGGGCGCGGATAGCGCACGTCGAGCGTCTTCATCAGGTTGCGATCGATGCCGAGCTGGGTTTGGCACCAGCCGATTGCATCACCGGTCAACATCCACTGCGCGATCCGCGGATCGATGGCGTGCCCGTCGTATTCGACGTCCTCATCCGACGCGAAGGCGAACTTCGGATCGGTGGCCGCCCCGGCCCAGGCGTTGAGCGTCGGGAGTTCGTCGTCGGGCGTGTGCGCGCCGGGAATCGACGCGTAGCCCCAGTGAATCACGTGGTAGTCGTATGGCCCGAGCGTCGTTTGAAAGAAGTCGCCGTGCGGCGAGTTCCGCGGCCACAGGTTGGTTGGCGCGTACTCCATGACTGAGGACGCGACGCCGTTGGCGTCGGTGAAGCTCTTGCTCTTGAGTTCGTCCGCGGTGTAGGCGTTGTGTCCGATGAAATTGTGGGCCAGACCGAAATCGTGACCCGACTCGTGCAGCACGATCGATTTGAGGAAGTCGTGCGTGAAGCTGGGCGGCACTTCCTCGCCATAGAGTCCGAGGGCGAGCGCCGTGAATTGCGCCTGTTCGCGCGCGCCGATGTCGCGGTGCAGGAAACTCCGAGGCCGGCGCGCGGTCGGCGGGATGTCGCCGGCGCTCGGGGCCAGGGCCTCGAAGCTGGTCGGCGCGCCCGTTGCCGGGCCGTCGATATCGCCGTACTCCATTTTCCCATAGCGCATCAAGTCGGCGTCGATCAGGATGCCGGAGCGGAAGATCTCGCCCGTGCGCGGATCCCACTCGATCTGCGCCTCGGCGAAGCCGCCGCCGTTGGCTTCGGTCAGCCAGCGAACGGGATTGTAGCGGATGTCGTCCGGGTCGAAATTCGGATCGTCGGGTTGGTCTTGCACCTTGACGGCGTCGAGGATTCCGATGCGAGCGAAGGCCTTGTTCCATTCGAGCAGCGCTTCGCGAATCGCGGGCTTGTACTGCGGCGGGATCGTATTGGTCAGCGTGTAGACGATCGGTTTGACGGCGGGCGACGGCCGGGTCGGATCGCTGGCCTTGATGTTCCAGCGCGTGACGAAACGCTGCAGGTCGTCGAACGAATCGTCCCGGTCGAAGTTCACGTGTGGGTCTGTCCAGAATCCGACGCGGTCGTCCGCGAGCCGCGGCACGTAGTCAGGCGAACTCCGAATCTGCGCGAAGTTATACGTGACGCGCATGTCGATGCTGCGCGGGTCCACGACCGTGTCGATCGCGTCGGGCTTGAGCGATTCGAAGGTCTGATGCGTCTCGATGATGTCGTTCTCGGGGAATGCCTTCGAGTCGCCGAAATACGTGCGGTTCGGATCCTGGTGGTAGCCGCCGAGCGGGTTCTTGGGATTCTCGACGATATCGGAGAGGGCATTTCCGATGTCCAAGATGTCGGCCAGCATGAACGAGCCGTCGATCGCGATCTTCCCGCCGGCCTTGTCCTCGGCCACGATAGGCGTCACCGCTTGGACGGAATCGGTCGTGGAGAGCGCGATCGCGTCGGCGGCCGAACTCCCGGGCGTCGCGCGGAAGCGATCCTGCGGCAGGAGGATCGCCACTTGGCGATCGCTCGTGCGGTGGAAGCGCATGATGCGCACGAGCAACTGAAAATCGTCGCCCGAGAGGATTCCGAATCCGCCGAGCCCGTTGGCCGTCGTGGCATGCTCGTAATAATCTTTGTCGAGCTGGTCGCCGGCAAGCACGAGGTACACTTTCCCCTCCTTGCGGATCACGGGGAACAACCCGTTCTGCACCTGAGCGTTCTTGACGAACGCGTCGTAGGCGACCGGCGTGCCGGGCGACGGCGGTCCGTCACCGTCAGCCGCTGCCGACGCGGCGGGCGCGGGCGCTTTGGGTGCCGCGGACGCCAAGCCCGCTGACGATAAGAAAACCGCCGTGAAAACGGCGGCGAGCGCGAAGGGACGGCGCGGGATCACGACAGGTTGCCTCTTTTCGCTTGTTCCTCTTCGATCGAGACGAAGAGCGCTTTGAAATTGCCCTTGCCGAACGACAGGCTGCCGCGGCGCTGAATGATTTCGAAGAAAAGGGTGGGCCGATCCTGGAGCGGCTTCGTGAAAATTTGCAGCATGTAGCCGAGGTCGTCGCGGTCGACCAGGATGCTTAGCTCGCGCAGGATCGGCGTCGCTTCGTCGATGGTGCCCACGCGGGCTTCGAGGGCGTCGTAATACGAGTCCGGCGTCGTGAGGAATTCGACGCCGTTCGCGCGGAGCGCGCGCACCGTCGCGACGATGTCGCCGGTCGCGATCGCGACGTGCTGGATGCCGGGACCGCCGTAGAAATCCAGGTATTCCTCGATCTGCGACTTCTTGAGGCCCCGCGCGGGTTCGTTGATCGGAAACTTCACGAGCCGCGCGGCGTCGGACATAACTTTCGAACGGAGCGCCGTGTACTCGGTCGAGATGTCGCCGTCGTCGAACGACACCAGTTGCGAGAACCCGAAGACGCGGCCGTAGTAGTCGGCCCAGTCGTCCATTTCGTTCCAGCCGACGTTGCCCACGCAGTGGTCGATCGCGCGCAAGCCGGCCGGCGCGTGTGCGGCGGGCGACGCCGTGACCGGCACGAACTGCGGAAGAAACGTGCCGGCGTAGCCGTCGCGTTCGACGAACGTGTGGACGGTATCGCCATAGGTGGCGATGGTCGCGAGCACGACGCTCCCGTGGGCATCGCGCACTTCGCGCGGCTCGGCGACGGCGCGGGCGCCCGCCGCGACCGCGGCCGCGAACGCGCCACGCGCGTCGGCCACGCGGAGCGCGACGTCGCGGATGCCGTCGCCGTGGCGCCGCACGTGATCGGCGATCTCGCCTTCCGGCGAGAGCGTGCTCGTGAGCACGAAGCGCAGCTCGTTCTGTTCGAGAACGTACGACGCGCGGCCGCTCACGCCGGTTTCGGGGCCCGCGTAGGCGGTGATCCGGAAACCGAAGGCGGTCGCATAGTAATGCGCGGCTTGTTTCGCGTTGCCGACGTAGAAGTGAAGGTGATCCCAGTCCAACCGGTCCAGCGCCGGCGGCCGGCCGGCCAGTTCCATAGCCACGGTGCGAAGCTCCTACACGCCGGCTTGGGCCGGCGCCTCGATCCACGAGCGGTAATACAATGGTTCTTCGAGGCCGAGCGCGTCCTCGGCGATCTGCAGCGGCGCGAAGGTGTCGACCATGATCGCGAGTTCGTCCGTTGCGACCTTACCCAGGCTGCCTTCGACGGCGCCCGGCTGGGGTCCGTGCGGCGCGCCCGCGGCGTGCAAGGTGACGGAGCATTCCTCGATTCCACGCCGGCTCATGAAGTTTCCGCTGACGTAATACAGCACTTCGTCGCAATCGACGCTCGAATGATTGTAGGGCACGGGAACCGCGAGCGGATGATAGTCGAAGAGGCGCGGCACGAAGACGCAAAACGCCGCGCCCGGCGCTTCGAAGGTCGCGTGCACCGGCGGCGGCTGGTGTAGCTTCCCGGTGACCGGCGCGTATTCGGCCGCGTTGAACGCGTAGGGGTAACAATAGCCGTCCCAGCCGACCACGTCGAACGGATGGTTTTGCACGACATAGGTGGCATGGCGGCCGCCGTTCGTCACGCGCACCTCGAATTCGCCGCGCGCGTCGACGGGCTCGCGCGCGACGGGCGAGCGAAAATCGCGTTCGTAGTAGGGCGCGTGCTCCTCGAGTTGGCCGAACTCGTTGCGGAACTTGCGCGGCACGGTCACGTGCCCGCGCGACTCGTACGCGACCAGCCGCGTCGGCTCGGCCGGCTGCAGCCGGTACGTTGTGCCGGAGGGCACGACCAGATAGTCGTGCGGCGCGTACGCGAGGTCACCGAACGGCGTTTCGAGGACGCCCGTGCCGCGATGGACGAAGAGCAACTCGTCCCCGCCGGAGTTGCGATAGAAGTAGGGCATCGGGACGACGACGTCGGCGATCGAAAAGACGAGATCGGCGTTCCCCAGGATCGGCACGCGCCCGTCGATCGCGTCGCCACGGTGCTGCGACCGGCCGGTCGCGAAGTGCCGGTTGCGCATCGGGTCGTTCGGCTCGAAGCGGCGCTCGGGGCGGTTCCACGGCCGCACGTCGAGGGTCGCGGTCGGCGGGCGCAGGTGGTACAGCAGCGAGTAGACGCTCTCGAAGCCCTTGGTCGAGACCAGTTCCTCGGCGTAGAGACCACCGTCGGGTCGGCGGAACTGGATGTGGCGTTTGGCCGGCACCGAGCCGGACCGCACGTAAAACGGCATCCACCGACGTTCGAGAAAAAGGCGGCAACCCCGGCCACCCGGCCGGTTTCTTCCGGGTATGGGCTCACCCGTGGCCGCGAGTCCGGCACCCCGCGAGCACTTCACGTTCTTCCATGGGTTGCGCGTGCGCTGGGCCGAGGTGGACCCGCAGGCGATCGTCTTCAACCCGAACTACTTCGTCTATGCGGACGTCGCGTTCACCGAGTACATGCGGGCGATCGGTTTCGCATATCCCGCGGCGCTGGAGGCGGCCGGGACCGATCTATTCGCGGTTTCGGCCGGCGCGAATTTTCGCGCCTCCGCGCTCTACGACGACGAGCTCGACATCGGCGTTCGCGCCGGACGGCTGGGCCGCTCGAGCATCCGCTTCGACGTCAACGTGTACCGCGGTCCGCAGCTGCTGGTCGACATCGCGTTGACCTACGTGAACGCGAGCCGCACGTCGAAACGCTCCGAACCGTTGCCGCCCGAGCTGACCGCGCGGATCCTCGCCTTCGAGACGACCGCCCCTTCGACAGGGACTTAGGCAGCGGGTATGGGGTCGCGGCGGTCGACGAACGTGACGATGCGCGGCAAGCCGTGGTTCGCACGGATCATATTGATCAAGATGCAGCCCTGTTCGATCGCGTCGTCGAGTGCGACGTGCGTGTGGGGCAGGTTCTCGTCGATCCATTCCGGCGGGTACTGGCGCTTTCCGACGTGCCGATATTGGCGCTTCATAACGGCGGCGGCGTAGCTGCGTAAATCCAAGCTGGCGAACCCGATCGGGCTCTCGCCGAGGAAGCGTTGAAAGTAATAATACAGGAACGTGAAGTCAAAACCGCTCGGCGCACCGCAGATGATCGGACGGCCGAATCGACGCATGTCATCGAGCCACGACTTGCACTCGACCATCGCGCCGCGCGCGGATATGAGATCTTCGCGAGTTTTCTTGTAGGCGTCCGCTTGTTCGGGTTGCGCCCACCACGTCATCGTGCGTTCGTCGGTGTCGGCGCCGTCGAGCAGCTCGAGGTTACGCGAAAACGTTCCGACCAGTTCTTTGTCGACGGTGAACGCCGCGAGACCGATGCTCAACATCGAGAAGAGTCCCGGACACGGGCCATCTGCTTCGACGTCGCAAGAAATGTAGAGTTCGGGAGTCGGCTGGTGTTGTTCGTGTGCGATTCACGGAACTTGGCACACGCGGTTTCCCGGTCCTGTTCAAGTGCGAAGCCGGGGAGGGCGGGTTCGTCGGGGGGACGCATTCCCCGCTTTAGAAGGCATGGCCACGCGAAGGTGGTTGGAAAATGGAGAGGCGCGGGAGTCCGCGCCCGGAATGCCGGGCGGCGAAGCCGTCCGCATTCCCGGAATGCCGGGCGGCGAAGCCGTCCGCATTCCCGGGGGATCGGGGGGACGTGTCCCCCCGTTTAAGTTGCAGGATGCCGGCCTCGAGTTCGGCATCTGTCGCACGTGAGTACGACGGATCCGGCGCTGCGCTCGTGGGTGCCGGTCGAACCCGGCAGCGACTTTCCGGTGCAGAATTTGCCGTTCGGCGCGTTCGCGCGCGATGCGGGCCCGGCGCGGCTGGCCGTGGCGATCGGCGCATTCGCGCTCGATCTGCGGCTGCTAGCCGAAGCGGGAATCTTCGATGAAACGTTCCCGCACGCGCGCGAGGCGCTGGCCGCGCCAAATCTCAACGCGTTGCTGGCCGCCGGCCGCGGCGCTTGGTCGGCTCTGCGCGTGCGCCTTGCGGCGCTGCTGCGGGCGGGCGACGAGACGTTGCGCGCGGCGGGATTGGCCGAGCGCGCCCTGGTTCCGCGGGACGCCGTGCGGATGGTGCTGCCGGTCGAGGTCGGCGATTATGTGGATTTCTTCTCTTCGCTGCAACATGCGGTCAATTGCGGCCACATCTTTCGGCCCGGGGCGGAGCCGCTCACACCAAATTGGCGTTACGTGCCGATCGGTTATCACGGACGCACCGCGACGATCGTGGCCAGCGGCACGCCGATCGTGCGGCCGCGTGGTCAAGCGAAGAACGGCGAAGCTCCGCCCGTCTACGGCCCGTCGGCGGCGCTCGATTTCGAATTGGAACTGGCCTTCGTAACCGGCGACGGTCCCGCGCCGCCCGCCTCGATCCCCGCGGCGCGCGCGCGCGAACACATCTTCGGCGTCGCCCTGATGAACGACTGGAGCGCGCGCGACGTGCAGGCGTGGGAAGCCCAACCGCTCGGGCCCTTCCTGGGCAAGTCGTTCGCGACGACGCTCGGCCCCTGGATCGTGACGCTCGACGCGCTCGAGCCCTACCGTCTGGCCGGTCCGGCGCAGGAGCCGCCGGCGCTTGGGTACTTGACGACGCACGAACCGGAAGGCTACGACATCGGCCTCGAGATCGCGCTCGAGTCGGCGCTGATGCGCGAGCGCGGGGAAGGCGAGACCATCCTCGCTCGCACCAACTTTAAGGCGATGTACTGGAGCATGGCCCAACAGTTGGCCCACGCCACCAGTAACGGCGCGCGCGTGCGGGCCGGGGACCTCTTCGGTTCCGGAACGATTTCCGGTGAAGATGCCGGGTCGTACGGAAGCATGCTCGAACTCGCGTGGCTCGGCACGCGACCGGTGCCGCTCGACGACGGGACGTCACGCGCCTTCATCGCGGACGGCGATGAAGTGATCATGCGTGGAGCCGCCGCGCGTGCCGGCTGTGCGCGCGTGGGCTTCGGCGAACTGCGCGGCCGCGTGTTGCCCCCGCTCGAACTATAGCCGCAGCTGATTGCTTTCGCTAAAACCGAGGCGGCGATAAAGCGCGTGACCCGCGTCGCTCGGGTGGACGACGATTCGCCGGACGCCGCGCGCCCGGGCGAGCGCCAGCGCCGCCTCGCACAGGAGCCTCGCATAACCGTTGCGGCGGAAGTTGGGCGCGACGTAGACGCCCGCCAACTCGGCGTGCAGCGACGTTTCCGCATAGGGCAGCCGGCGCCAGAAGAGGATCGAGGCCGAACCCGCGAGCTCGCCGTCGCACACGAGCAGTTTGGCGCTTAAGGCATCCTCCGATAAGCGTGCGTCAAACTCTGCTGCTGCGGCGCGCTCGAAGCCGTTCGCATCCGCGGGCGCCAGCAGGCCGAGTTCGAGCAAGCTCGCGCGCCGCAGTCGCGCGAGCGCGGCGGCATCCGAGCGCATCGCGTCGCGCACGAAGGAAGTCGCGGAATAAAGCACCGTCGGTCCTTTTCCAAATAAGAGAGCGCTGCTGCAAAATAAAAAGCGCGCTGCCGATGCAGCGCGCCCGTGTTTCTCGCGTCCGGTGTCCGTTACGTGCGCGTACCGGCACCCGATGCGTGAAGCACGGGCTCGCTGGGCGGTCGCGGACGGGGGCTAACGAACATGCACGGAGTTAACCACATGCAATACGGCGCCGTCAAGTTCGGAGCTGCGCTCAGCCGGAGTCTTGCGCGGCCTGCGTCGCGGCGAGGAAGCCGATCTTCGAATGGGTCCCGTCGCAGAACGGTTTGGTCGTCGACGCGCCGCAGCGGCAGAGCGCGATGACCTCTTTGCCGCCGAGGTCAATCGCATTGCCGTCGGAATCGTGCAGTGAGACGGGGCCGCGCACCAGGTATGGTCCGCTCGGCCGGATGGAAATCTCTACGTCAGGCATGTGGCTGGGCGTTCCGCATCACACGCCGAAACCTTGCGCGGTCGTCGCTAGCGCCGTTCGCGACGCTCGCGGCCGGTGAGGCCCGCTTGGGACGGCCACCACCAGGGTTCCGCTTGCCGCTCGTCGCGCACGCCGGCGGCCACGAACGCGAGCGTCAAGGCTGCCAGGAGCCCGTAATCGAGATGAAACGGCGTCGCGGCGCGCCGAATGACGGCGCCGAGTTCCAGCGCGAAATAGGCGGCGGTCAGAAGCCAGCCTACGGACGTCCACGGAGATCCGGAGCGCAGCACGGCCACGCTTCGCAGCGAGAGCAACAGGCCGGCAACGCACAGAACCGACCAGGCAACGAGCATCGGGTTCACGGGAATTTCATCTCCTCGGGCGATGAAACGCGCCCGCGCGCGGCGAAGCGCGAAATTCGATGGGGCTTCTGTGGTCACGCCGCGTGGCGTTTGGAATGTACGGGTGCTTGGCGCTCGCTCTCGCGGCCTGCCAAGGGAATCTCGGCAGTAGCGGCTCGGGGCTCTCGATTCCGCAGGCCCCGGGCTACGGCCAGCCGGGCGGCCCCGGTGCCGGCCCCGGCGGGGGAAGCGCTGCGCAGAGCCGTCAGCAGCTGCTCGAAGGCGCCGTCTATGTGACGCCGTCGACGAAGGACGTGCCGCTGCCGCAGGTCGAGGGGTTCGCTGTGACCGTGGCCCTGGGGACCGCGCCGCCCGCTTCCGCGCCGGGGGCGGTGGCCAGCGCCGAGGTCGAGTCCGCAGCCGGGCACGACAAACACCAGGCGAGTGGCCGGACACCAATTCCGGCGAGCGACCCGAGTGCCGGTCCCGGCACCGCTCCTCCCAGTGCCGCCGCCTCCAGCGTCCCCGCCGTTTCACCGGCCGCGAAGCCGAGCCCCGGCGCCAAGCCGAGCCCCACGGCGGCCCCAGTCAAGTTCGATACCAAGACGACCATCTACCCCGACGACGCGCCGGAGGCACCGACGCCGCAGCCGACGGGCGAGGTGCAGACCTTCGTCAAGCGCGCCGCCATCTTGCGTGGGTACCTGATGCCTGGACAGGATCTCACGCTCTACGGTCTCGCTGCGGTGCGCTTCAAGATTCCGAGCGCGGAGCAACTTCCGGATCGTGGGTACACGGTGGCGATTTTCCAGAGCGCGAAGCACCATCACGACAAGTTGATCGATTCGGACACGGATTCAAAGCTTTCCGATGACGTCATCGCCTCGACTCGAAGCGATCAATCGATCGAGTTGAAAAAGAATACCGGCTATCTCTTACTGCTTTACGCCGATGAAGCGGCGCCGACGCCGGCACCCGTGCAAGCTGGCTACCCGACGCCCGGTAACAATCCATTTCCGATGCCGAGCACAAACGCCACGCCGTATCCGGGAGCGCCGGGTTATCCCGGGCAACCGACGTATCCGCCGGGCGGCCCCGTTAATCCCTACGCTTCACCGACGCCCTTTCGTTGACGCGATCGCGGGCGCGTGGTATTCTAATTGTCAACAATTTGTCTAACTCGACGGAAAGGAGGAGCACGGTGAACGGATTGTCTTCGAATACGACCATGCGGGAGCTACCGATCGGCATGCTCCTTCCTAACGTCTGCGGCTCGATGCCGTTCTTCTCGCGGTCGCACGTGAGGTCTCGTTCCTAACGTTCGTGCGTTAGCACCGATATCGATGTGGCCTCCGCGACAGCGGGGGTCTTTTTTTGGCCCCCGCACTCATTGCGCTACCATTGGAGAAGTCATGAACGTCGAATTGATCGGCGCGTTGGCCCGCTTGCGGCGGGACCAGTTGCTCGCCGAAGCCTTGACCTACCGGAAGGCGCGAACGGCGACGCCGGCGGCGCGTCGCGGCCTGCGTCGCCACGCCGCGCGAATAGTCCGCGCGCTCGGATACGCGGCACTGACCCTGGGCGACGCGCTGGCCGAGTCGCGCTAAGGTTCGCGCTGCGGGAAAGAACTCGGTCGTGCCGTCTCCTCTCTCTCCCGCGTTCGCAATCCTGTTCCGCCCCCGCGCAACCTGGAACGCCCTGGCCGCCCGCCCGGCGTCCGTGCCGGTCCTGCTGCTCGGTTACGCGCTCCCTCTTGCGGCCATCGGCGCCGTCGCCACGTTCATCGCTTTGCGCCTGGTCGGTATTCCCTTTCCGCACGGCGTGCGGCACGCGTCCGCCGGGACGGCGCTCACGCAGGCCGGCTTGTCGCTCGCCACGGCGCTAGCCGGGGTGCCGGTGATGGCGGCGATCGTGACCGCGCTCGCGCCGTTGTTCGAGACGCGTCCCGATTTCATCAAATCTTTGCGGGTCACGGTCTATTCGCTCACGCCCGGCTGGCTCTGCGGAATCTTCCTGGTGTATCCACCACTCGGGAGTCTCCAGCTCCTGGGGACGCTGTACGGAATCTACGAACTTGCGCTGGGCCTCTCGAGCATCCTGGGGACGCCGCCTCGACGCTCGCCGATGTTCGCGGTCGTCGCCGCGGTTGTGAGCCTCGTGGCGGGCTTCGGGCTCGGGATCGCGTTCGGGATCATCGGCGCGGCGCTCCGCCCGGGCCGGGGGAGTGTGCTATAATCGGCTTCGCCTTGCCGGGAGCTGGGCTTCGCGCAACGCCACCCTATCAACCCCGCCAGGACCGGAAGGTAGCAACGGTATGTAGGCCCTGGCGTGTGCCGCGGACCACCTGGTTCCCGGCGGGGTCTTGGTGCGAGGGCCGAAGGTCCCCGCCTGCCTGAACCCACATATACACAGTCCGATGCCCATCAGTGCTTTAGCCGGTCTCGTGTTCGGCGTTGCCGTACTCTCGATCGGCCTCTACCACGTGACGATCGTCGGCCCGAGATTTCGCTCCGTTTCGGCCACGCTCAAAGGCGGTGGCACGGACGACGTGGAGTCGTTGGCTCTTTTGCGTGCCGCGCAAACGGCTTTCGCAAAGCGCACCGACAGCCGTCTGGAGGAGCTCGAGCGCGTGCTGAACCACGAGGTGCATCGCGTCGGCTTCTTGCGTTACAACTCGTTCAGCGACGTCGGCTCCGATCTCTCGTTCACGCTCGCCTTGGTAAACGCTGACGGCGACGGGGTCGTGGTCACGAGCATCTATTCGCGGGAAGAGACGCGTACGTACGGCAAGTCGGTGCGGAAGTTCGTCCCGCAGCAGGGTGCCTCGAAGGAAGAACAGAGCGCCATCGCAATGGCGCGGACCGGGGCGGGCGCGTGAGGCGGCGCCGGGGCTGCGTCCCGTGAAGAACGGCTATTTGGTCAAGATCGTGCCGCCGTTCGGCTACCGGGTGTTCCGGCTCGAGTTCGCGCGGCGTCACATCGTCTTCGCGGCCGTGCTGGTGGCGCTCGTGACCGGGTCGATCGGGGGCTACTATATCTGGACGATCCACCACGCCCAGAGCCGGGTCGATGAACTGCGTCTGCTGACCGACGACCAGCGAGAACGGCTGGAGAAGATCGACGCGCAGGCGGCCGAACTCGACGAAGAGTTGCGCGGGCTTCAACTACAGAACGAACAGATCCGGAAGATGATCGGCGCCAAGGGCGCCAAACGCACCCCGGGCTCGGCGCCGGCGTCGGCCTCGGCGCCCGCGGCGGGCGCCGACGACAAGGACGACCGGCAGTCGCTGCGTGACGACTCCTTCGCCCGCGTCGCGGACCGCATCGCTCGCCTGCGGTCCGATTCCGCCCTCGTGCGAACCGACGGCGACGTCCTGCGCAACGTGACGTTGCGCGTGCTCAATATGCGGCGGCTCGAAGACCTGGCGCGCGCCCGCGTGTTGGCGGCCATTCCCTCGGTCAACCCAGCGGGTGCCGGCGTTGGAATTCGCTCGCCGTTCGGGTGGCGGGTCGATCCGTGGCCCGAGTTCCACCAGGGCGTCGACCTCGACGCCGACTACGGCGACCCGGTGCGGGCCGCGGCTGCAGGCACCGTCGTCGAGGCGGGTTACGACGGCGGATACGGCAACAAGGTCGACATCGATCACGGCAACGGCTACCACACCTGGTA
>Ga0116229_10008584_pt1 | contig 15833 bp, 16 predicted proteins | sample S1TSphgellanicum_3_FD_87313 | JGI IMG/M metagenome (GOLD analysis project Ga0116229, IMG submission 87313) | Host-associated microbial communities from peat moss isolated from Minnesota, USA - S1T2_Fc - Sphagnum magellanicum MG | ecosystem: Host-associated > Plants > Peat moss > Unclassified...
AGTCGTCGGCCTGGCCTGCGCCTACGCCGCGGCCCGCGCCGGAAAGCGGGTTGTGGTGCTGGATCGCGACGCCTGCGCGAACGGCGCTTCGATCCGAAATTTCGGATTCATCACGGTGACGGGCCAACCAGCGGGTGAGTGCTGGCGCCGGGCGAGACGGTCCCGCGACGTTTGGGCCGAGGCGGCGGTCGAGGCCGGTATCCCGCTGGAGCACAGCGGCCTCCTGCTCACCGTCCGCCGGCCGGAGTCGCGCGCCGTGGTCGAGCAATTCTTGAGCACGCCGATGGGCCAGGGCTGCACCTGGATGGATCCCCACGCCCTTCGCGCCAGCTTTCCCGATCTCGATCCGCCGGGGGAGGGGGCCTTGTTCAGCCCCCATGAGCTGCGGGTCGAGTCCCGCACCGCCATCCCCCGTCTCGCCGCCTGGCTGGAGGCGCGGTGGGGCGTGGTGTTCCGCTGGTCTACCGCCGTGCATGCCGCGACGCCGCCGTTCATCGACACGCCTCAGGGCCGGATTGAAGCGGGCCAAGTGGTTGTGTGCCCCGGCGACGATTTCGCCACCCTCTACCCAGAAACGATTGCGTCGCTGGCGTTGACGCGCTGTCGTCTCAGCATGCTGAAGCTGGCGTCGCCGGGCTTTCGCCTGCCCGCCGGGATCATGTCGGACCTGGGCCTGGTCCGCTATGGCGGCTATGCTGCCTTGCCGCAAGCCCAGGCGCTCAGGGCTCGACTAACGCACGAGCAGGCCGAGCATCTCGAGCACGGCATCCATCTGATCGTGGTGCAAGGCGCCGACGGCGGCCTGATCGTGGGCGACAGCCACCACTACGCTCCAACGCCTGCGCCCTTCGCCTCAGCGGCGGTCGAAGCTCTGATCCTGCAGGAATTTGAGGCGGCGCTCGGCTTTCCCGCCCCGCCGGTGGTCGAGCGATGGACAGGGACCTACGCCTCCTCCACGACCGAAACCGCCGTGATCCGCGCGCCGCGCCCCAATGTGCGCCTGGTGATCGTCACCAGCGGCACGGGCGCCTCCACGGCCTTCGCTCTGGGGGAAGAGGTGATCGCGGATCTATTCGGCCTAACCCAGGGGGACGCGGCATGAACAACGTCAATCTCATCAAGGCCGTCGTGTTCGATTGGGCGGGCACCGTGATCGACTTCGGCTCCATCGCCCCGATTGAGGCGCTGCGCACCGCCTTCGCCCGTCACGCGGTCCCGATTTCCGAAGCCGAGGCGCGCGCCGATATGGGCGTGGCCAAGCGCGACCACGTGCGGGCCATCTTGGCGTCGCCGAGGGTCGACGCCGCCTGGACCGACGCCCATGGCCGTGCGCCGGACGAGGCCGATGGGGATCGTGTCTACGCCGATCTGGCGCCTTTGATGCGCGAGGCCGCAGCGCGCCACACCACCCTCATTCCCGGCGCCGCTGAGGCGGTCGCGGCCTTGCGACAGGCCGGGGTGAAAATAGGCTCTTGCACCGGTTATACCCGGGAGATGATGACCGATATCCTGCCCCGCGCCGCCGCCCAAGGCTATGCGCCTGAGGTCGTGGTCTGCGCCGGTGAAACGGCGGAAGGGCGCCCCTCCCCCCTGATGATGTGGAAGGTCATGGTGGAGCTAGGGGCCTGGCCGGCGTCAGCCTGTATCAAGGTCGACGACGCCGAAGTGGGCATAGCCGAGGGCCGCGCCGCTGGGGCCTGGACGGTGGGCGTCGCCGCCTCCGGCAATCGGGTCGGCCTATCGGTTGAGGCCTTCGAGGCGCTGGACGCCGCCGCCCGCCAGGATCGCCTGGCCGAAGCGAAAGCCAGCCTCGCCAACGCCGGCGCCGACTTTGTCATCGACACCGTCGCCGACCTGCCGCCCGTCGTGGAGGCGATCGCCGCGCGGTTGGCGCGCGGGGAGCGTCCGGCGCTTTAACAGGGAGCTGAAGCGTTGGGCGGTCGATACTCTCCAACCCCCGCCTTCCTCGGGCTTGTCCCGAGGTCGAGCTGTCCGGAGCACATGCGCCTGACGGCGCTCAAGCGCCGCGGCGACGGAACACTCGGCCCTCTGGACGAGCCCGAGGGAAGCGAAAAGGGGGGAAGAGAACGGGATGCCGACGTCTATACCAGGTGGGGCGGCCAAAGGTCGATGGAGACCTAAGATGCCCCCGCTCTCGCAACGCTTAAATCCTCGCCTCGACGCCCTATTCGACGCCTTCGACCGCCTAGGCGGCGAGGCCTATGGGGAAGAGGTCAGCCAGCTCTCTCACATGCTCCAGACCGCCGCCTTGGCGGCTGCGGACGGGGCCCCTCACGCCCTGATCGCCGCGGCCCTGCTGCACGACGTCGGCCATTTCGTCGCCCCGTCCGCCGCGGCGGAGCCTGCCCCGCACGAGGCCCTGGGCGTGGACTGGCTTCGTCCTCTGTTCGGGCCTGAGGTGTGGCGCCCCGTCGGCCTCCATGTCGCCGCCAAGCGCTACCTCTGCGCCACCTCGCCGGGATATCTGGAGCAGTTGAGCGCGGCGTCGCAAAAGAGTCTGGTCGAGCAGGGCGGCGTCTTTACGCCTGCCGAGGCTGAGCGGTTCATCGCGACCCCTTACGCCCAAGACGCTGTGCGTCTTCGCACTTATGACGACGCCGCGAAGGCCCCCGACGCTAAGGCGCCGCCGCTCGACAGCTATCGCGAGCTGCTCGACCGGCTTGTGACGCCAGCGTCTTGAGCACGCCCCATTATCTGTCGGTGCGCGATGAGATCGCGCGGCGCCTGGGCGCCCTGGGCATCGGCGCCAAGCTGCCGTCGGAGCGCGAGCTTCAGGCTGTTTCGGGCGCGGCGCGCGGCACGGTCCGCGAAGCCCTGTTCCAGTTGGAGACCGAGGGCCTGATCTATCGCCGGGATCGCAGCGGCTGGTACGTCTGTCCGCCGCCCATCGTCTACGACCCCACCCAATGGGCCGGCTTCATGGCTTATGTCGCCGACCAGGGGCGCACACCGTCTACCGAGACGCTGTCGGCCGAGCGCGCGCCCGCGTCGCCGGTCGTGGCGCAGGCGCTCGGGTTTGAGGCCGATGGAGGTCGATCCGTCTATGCCCTGCGTCGCCGCCGCGCGGTCGATGGGCGTGCGGTGCTGGTGGAGGACATCCACGTCGATCCCCTAATCGCCCCGGATCTCCTGACGTTTTCCCTGAACGACTCGCTGACCCGGATCCTGCGTGAGGCGTACGGCGTCTCCATCGTGCGGACGCGGGTGGATATGCAGCCCTGCGCCTTGACGAGCGTCGAGGCCGCCGTCCTCGCCGCCAAGCCTGGCGCGCCGGGCCTCCTGATTGTGCGCACAAGTTTCGATGCGCTGGGCCGCGCGGTAGAGTACGACCGCGAAGTCTGGCGCCACGACGCCGTGCGGCTGCAGATCGACATCAGCCGGGTCTGAGGGCCTTTCACGCCCCGGTGATCGAAGCCAATGTCTTGCTCAGGGACGCGCGCCTGTTAGAAGCGAGCGACTTAGCCCATTTGACCTAAGGCTGCGGACCGACAGGCCGGACCGCTACGGGGGACTGATCCTGGATGAAGCTTCTTGCCGGCAATTCTAACAAGTCGTTGGCCGCCGCGATCGGCGACTATCTCGACGTGCCGCTGACCCGCGCCCAGGTGCGCCGTTTCGCCGACATGGAGGTTTTCGTCACCATCGACGAGAACGTCCGGGGCGAGGACGTGTTTGTGATCCAATCCACCTCCTATCCGGCGAACGACAACCTGCTGGAGCTGTTGATCTGTATCGATGCGCTGCAACGGGCGTCGGCCCGGCGGATCACCGCCGTCACCCCCTATTTCGGCTATGCGCGTCAGGATCGGAAGACGGGCGGGCGCACCCCGATCTCGGCCAAGCTTGTGGCCAATCTGATCACCCGCGCCGGGGCCGATAGGGTGCTGACGCTTGATCTGCATGCGGGCCAGATCCAAGGCTTTTTCGATATCCCGACCGACAATCTGGTCGCCTACCCAGTGATGGCGGACGATATCCGGCGACGGCACAAGACCGACGATCTGATGATTGTCTCGCCAGACGTCGGGGGCGTGGTGCGGGCGCGTCAGCTTGCTGACCGACTCGATGTGCCTTTCGCCATCGTCGATAAGCGGCGCACCGCGCCCGGCGAGAGCGAGGTGATGAACATTATCGGCGAGGTGAAGGGGCGGCGCTGCATCCTGTTCGACGATATCGTCGATACCGCCGGTACGCTCTGCAACGCCGCTCAGGCGATCATCGACGAAGGGGCGCTGTCGGTTTCGGCCTATGTCAGCCATGGCGTCTTGTCCGGCCCGGCATGCGAGCGCGTGACGGCGTCGGTACTGGATGAGTTGGTGGTGACCGACACCATCGAAAGCTCCGACATTGTTCGGTCATGCCCTAAACTTCGCCGGGTGAGCGTCGCCCCCTTGATGGGGGAGGCGATCCGCCGTATCGCGAACGAGGAGTCTGTCTCTAAACTTTTTGACTGATTGGGCTGGATAATTAAGGGGGCTGGATTTATCGGGTTTGGTCAATCAACGATTAACGATCATGCGGTCATCGTCGCAGCGAGTTGTCGTTATTGCTTAGCTTGTATTGGCCTGAGAGGCTTTTTTATGTTGACCCACTTCCGCCCCACGAAAATCCGAGCGATCTCAGCGCGCATCGCGGGGCCATTGGCCGGCGCTCTATGCATCGGTTTCATTGCTGCGCCCAGCTGGGCCGCCCCGTCCGGCGCGGCTGAGCCCCAAGCGTCCGGCGCCGAGGCCCCCGCCTACGGTCCCGCCCCGCCCGCTCCGCCTATCGAGCTCTCGACGCCGGCCTTGCAGGCGGCGACCGCGTTTCGCGCCTATGAGCGCAAGGCGGCGCAGATTTCGCCCAAGTTCACCACTGGATCGGGCGTCGAGGAGTCCCTCGCCATCGGCTCGGCTTATGAGCCCCAGGAGCTTTCGCGCGGCGCCATCGCCTACGCCGCCCTGGTCGCGCTTCAGGACTCAGCCTTCGTCCACGCCTTTCGGGTCTACGCGCCCTATCCCGATCAGGCCAAGGCTTTGGCGGCGCGCATCGTCGCCGACCCGCGCTACGCCGCGGCCTTTCCAGGCTCTTCCAGTGCGGCCGGCTTGATTGTCGCCACCCTGGCGTCGGAAGTCGGCAAGCTGCAAACCACGGGCGCGGCCGTGAAGCAGTCGGCTTACAGCGTGCAGCACTCCGCCTGGTCCAAGACGCGAGTGATCAATCCCCTGGCGCGGCTCTCCAAGACCAAGTCGCTCTCCGCCGCCCTGATGACGCCCGCGCCCGAAGATATGCAGGATCTGAAGCTGGCGGAGGCCGGCGCCGCCGACCCCCGCGCCGCCGAGGCGATGCCCGTGCATGGCCAGGCGGTCGAGGGGCCCTATGCGCCTGTGGTGCAGCGCGGTCTCGCCGTCGCGGCTCTGGCCAGCATGGGCCTAGCCGGCGACAGCGACGACGCCTCAGTCGAAACGCTCCTGAACGAGCCCGAAGACGGCGCCTGCCTGAACATGTCCAAGCTGAACCTCTATCAGTGCCTGGCCGTCGCTGGGCCCTGGTACGAGGACATCTTCTGCCTCGGCGAACATGCGCTCGGCGAAACCGCCCAGTGCATCGTCAAGGAAACCGGCACGCCGTCACAGATACAAGCGGCCGTAACGCCGGTATCGCCAGCGGACGGCGGGGCGGTTAGCGGCGTCGCGCCGGTCGCGGCGGCGGCCAGCGGGCAGCCGCAGGTGGTGGGGCGGTGAGGCGGGACAGTCTCTCGGCTAAGCTATTACGCGGAAGAGACGTCTACGTATTGAGACTGTAGCTCAATCGAGCTACATAGAAGACTCATGAGGAGCTTGTCTTATGGCCGCCACCGCATTTGTACGTGCCCGAATCGACGAAGGGCTGAAGAACGAGGCGGCCGTCGTGCTAGCCGAAATGTGCCTGACGGTTTCTGATCTCGTTCGGATCACCTTGACCCGGGTCGCCAAGGATCACGCCTTGCCCTTTGAGTTGAAGGTTCCGAACGCCACGACCCGTGCCGCCATGCAGGAATCCCGCGCTATGATGAAGGCGCGGACCGCTCGGTTTTCCGATGGTGAGGCGTTGATCAATGCCCTCGAACAAGAGGACCGCTGACAGCAAGCGCGCCCCGCTGCCGTTAACGTCGGCTTTCGCCAAGCCTTTCAAAAAAGACTGGGAGCGCCTTTCCCGGTCTGGTCGCTACGACATGAACCGCCTCAAAGAGGCGATGTTGCTCCTGATTGCGAATGACGGCCCGCTCGGCGCGGAATGGCTGGACCACGCCCTACAGGGGGATTGGGCCGACCACCGCGAATGTCATATCGGCGGCGACTTTCTGTTGATTTATCAGGTCGAAGCCGGCGCCATTAACTTCGTCCGCATAGGAACGCATGCAGAGCTTTTTGCCTAGGAGCTTTGGGATTCAACGCTCTCTCTCATCAGCAAGCGGCGTAGCCTTTGCGAGAATATAGCCGCGACGGCGGTCGTGCGGCCAAGCTTCCCGTTCGAACATTTCAAACATTCCTACATCATCTGCGGTCAGCGGATTACCGGCGATCTCTTGTAACCGCATCGCCGCTAGCCGCCGATTGCGAGCGGCTTCGACCTCGGACGGGGATAGGTTGGGCAACTCGTTCATGGGAGATTCGTGGCGCAAAGGCCTAATGCCGCGAAGGCCCCGCCATTTGATCCGCGCGCGAGGCGTTGCAAGGTGGGGCGGGAGCGTGTAAAGGACCGCGCTTCATATTCATGGGTCCTTTCCGAATGGAAGGGGCTAAAGCTCGCCGCGCGTTTGCCGCGCGGCGTTTCGTTTTCGGAAGACGAGTCAAATGGCCGAGATCGTTTTGAACGTTGAGCTGCGCGAAACCATCGGCAGCGGCGGCTCCCGCGCCGCGCGCCGTGCGGGCAAGGTGCCTGGCGTGCTGTACGGCGGACCGCGCGGCCCTGTGCCGATCGCCATCAACGCCAATGCGTTCGGCAAGGCGCTCTATACCGGCAAGCTGCTCGGACACCTCGTGACGCTCCGCTATGGCGAGGAGAGCCAGCCCGTCATCGCCAAGGACGTGCAGTTCCACCCTGTCACGGATCGCCCGATCCACTTCGACCTCTATCGCGTCGATGAGCACCAGCTGGTGAAGATCAATGTGCCGGTTCACTTCCGCCATCACGAGGCCTCTCCGGGTCTGAAGCGCGGCGGCGCCTTGAACATCGCCCGCCACGAGGTGGAGCTTTGGGCCCCGGCCGACGAGATCCCTGAAGAGCTGGTCGCCGATTTGACCGGCCTGGAGATCGGCGACGCAGTGCGCATTTCCAACATCGCCCTGCCCAAGGGCGTCGATCCCGTGATCGTGGACCGCGACTTCATCATCGCCACGGTCGCCGGCTCGTCGGCCTCGGCGTCCGAAGCGGCGGAAGCTGCAGCGGCGGCCACGGCCTAAAGCTGAGATTTTAACCGGCGGGCGCCATGTTGATCCTGGCGGGCCTCGGCAATCCGGGGCCCAAATACGTCGGCAATCGCCATAACATCGGCTTTATGGCGATAGACGCCATCGCCTCGCGGTGGCGTTTCGGGCCTGAGCGGTCGCGGTTCCATAGCCTGACCTCAGAAGGCGTTATCGAAACGCCCGCAGGTTCTGTGCGGGCTCTCCTGATGAAGCCCCAGACCTTCATGAACGAGAGCGGCGTCGCTGTGGGCGACGCCGTCAACTTTCTGAAGCTGAAGCCCGCCGACGTTGTGGTCTTCCACGACGAGCTGGACATGGCCGATGGCCGGTTTCGTATGAAGGCCGGCGGCGGCGCCGCGGGGCACAACGGCCTGCGCTCTATCGCCTCGCGTATTGGGCCGGATTTTCGCCGGGCGCGCATGGGCGTCGGCCACCCCGGCCATAAGGATCTGGTGTTGGGCCATGTGTTGTCCGATTTCGCCAAGAGCGAGCAGGTCTGGGTAGACGATCTGTGCAAGGCCTGCGCGGAGGCGCTGCCGCTGCTGGCCCAAGGCCAGGACGAAAAATACCAGACCGAGGTGGCGCGTCTCGCCCCCGCCGCTAAGCTCAACCCCCGAGCCGTCGCCAGGGGTGAGTGATGGCGTTAGAGATGGGCGCGGTACGCGCTCCTATCGTAACGCTTGCCTGCCGGTGCAGGTAATTTTAGCGTAAAATGCTTTCGGAAACTTATATAGATATTCAAATGTCAGAATCCGCAGGGGATGAACTCGTAAGCATTAAAGGCTTAAATGTCGGAAATATAGAAATAAAAATTGCCGGACGCGTCTCTGATAATTATTTCAAAAATGCTGAAAATCAAATTCATGATAATATCTTTCTTGTGTGCGCGGCGACTCATGCCTTAAGCAGTCCTGGCGTCATTATCGATATTGGCGCAAATATTGGAGTTACAACTTCATTAATAGCAAAAATAAGAAATAAAGATGATATCTATGCAATAGAGCCATCGCCCACTACATTTATCGATTTGATGAGAACGATAGCCCTGAATGATTTGGGCAATGTTAAGGCTAGCAATATCGGATTGGGTGCAAGGCCAGGAAAGTTAATTCTAAAAGAGGATCCATCAAACTCGTCTGCAGCTAATTTTTTGAGCGACGCTTCGCCAGACGAGGGGGATCCACGTAGCGTCATCGTTCAAACCTTGGACGATTTCTGTTCCACTCATGATATCCATCCGCATTTTTTGAAAATTGACGTCGAAGGCTTTGAGTTAAATGTTTTGAGGGGTGGCTCTCAGGTCATCAACGAATGCTCGCCTATTTTATTTATTGAACTAAATACATTTACAATGCTAGCTTACGGCCGCGTCAATCCGCTGGATGTAATAGATTTTCTCACGACTCACTTTGATCAGATTTTGTGGTTGGATGGAAATAATATCGAGTGTGTGAGCGATCAATCTTCGATTACTAACTTTCTCGGCGCGCACTATACCAGGCATTCTGGTATCGATGATTTATTATGTATCCCCCATGGCGTTGCGATAAATATCGACGCCTTGAAGTCGGATATTAAGCGGCTCCGCCATCAGGCCCCGTCGGCGAACGCTCACCTTGAGGCGATGCTGAACTCGACGACCTGGAAGATCGCGAAAAACATCCAGCGCTTAGCCAAACCCCTCAAGGGCATTCAGCGGTTGGGGAAGCCCTTTAAAGGCAAGTCCGACCGGCCGGCTTAGGTCGCGAGCGACGCCCACCCAAAACGACGCCAAACATCGGCGTGAGAGCTCCATGATCGGCCTCAGTCGGCGTAGAGCCGCATCGCCTCCAGGCACAGCTCAACGCCGGTGATATCATCCTGCGGGTCGGCGGTGACGATGACGTAGAAGCGCCGGGATTCCGCCCACAGCATCAGGTTTTCGGGCAAGCCGAAATCCTCGACCCTCGCCCCTTCGGGATCGCGCCAGCCGCCCAGATCGTCAGGCGTGGCGCCCAACATGGCTTCGACCCGCATACGGTAATCGGCGTCGTCTTCGTCCGTGACGTTCATATAGGCGAACACAGGCTTGCCGAGCGCTGAGGCGAAGCCGATCTCGAACGCGCAGCCCGGATCGCAGTTTGGGCCGCGCCACGGGCTCAAATTGGCGATCACCGCATCGGCTTGACGCAGATTGGCGAGCGCGCCGGCGTAGACCTCCCGGGCCATGGCCTCGCTGGCGTCCTTCTCACGCCGTTCCCCGTCCAGACCGGTAATGGCGACAAACCCCGCCGCTTCGCAGAGCGCGCGCTTACGCGTCAACAGCGCGCCCGCATCGGGCAGCCATTGGTCGGGACCTGAAAGGTAGACAGAGGCGATACGCATGGCTGTGGCGCCATGCGGGATAGGCGCGCGAACGTCAAGGCGCATGTGTCCAGGACAACGGGTCCGCTGTGCGTGGCCAATGGGGCGTCTGGTTGCGGAACCAGGTCATTTGCCGTTTGGCGTAGCGGCGCGTTTCCTGGCGCGCGAGGCTTAAGGCCTGCTCCAAGGTCAGCTCGCCCGCAAGGTGACGGGCGAACTCGCGCACGCCCAGCGCCTTCATGGCGGGAAGCTGCGGATCGAGACCTCTCGCCATCAGGGCCGCGACCTCCTCAAGGCCGCCGTCTCGCGCCATGGCCCCCAGGCGCGCGTCACAGCGGGCGTAGAGGGCCTCGCGCGGGGGATCGATCACCAGGGCGCGGTAGGCGTCGGGCGCCAGCAGGGGCGTCGTGGCGGCCTGCCAAGCCGTGAGGGAGCGGCCGGTAGCGCTCGCGACCTCCATCGCGCGGACCAGGCGCTGATGATCGCCAGGCGCGATCCGGGCGGCGGCTTGCGGATCAATCAGGGCCAGCGCCTGACGGAAGGCGTCTTCGCCCAGGCGATCCAGGCGTGCGCGCACCTCGGCGCGGATAGCGGCGGGGATCGTGGGAATCTCCGCCAGCCCCTGAGTGAGCGCGTTGAAATAGAGGCCTGTACCGCCGACGATGATGGCCGGCCGTTCGCGCGCCGCGATCTCGCCCAGCGCCTTCGTCGCCGCGCGCACCCAGGCGCCGACCGACCAGGTCTCAGCGGCGTCTGCCACGCCATACAGGTGGTGAGGCGCCCGCACCTCGTCCTCCACGCTTGGCCGCGCGGTCAGGACCCGCAGGTCTGCATAGAGCTGCATTGAGTCCGCGTTGACAATGTCCGCCCCCGTCGTTTCCGCTAGCCGCAGGGCCAGCGCCGACTTGCCGCTTGCAGTCGGGCCGGCGATCAGCCAAACGCGCGCCATGTTGCTCGCTCTCACGCTCGTCAGTCCCAACCCTGCTGCGACCGCCGCCGCCGGCCAACGCGCGGGCGAAGCGGTGGTCGCCTTGGGCGCCCGCGTCAAGGAGCCACGAACCTTAGGGCCCGGCGCCGTCGATTGGCTGGTCGAGGCCGACGAGGTTTTGGCCGTCCGCGCGGCGGCGACAGAGGCGGTGGCGGCCCTGCCGGTGGACGTCTTCGTCCAGCCCTTTGTGGGGCGTCGCAAGCGGCTGTTCATTGCGGATATGGATTCGACCATCATCGGCTGTGAATGCTTGGACGAACTCGCGGACTTCGCCGGCGTGAAGGCCGAGGTCGCCGCCATTACCGAGCGGGCCATGCGAGGCGAGATCGCCTTTGAGGGGGCGCTGCGCGAACGGGTCGCGATGCTGAAGGGTCTGCCGACCACGGTGCTCGAGCAATGCTACCGCGAGCGCGTTCGCCTCAATCCCGGCGCAGCGACCCTGGTGCGCACAATGGCGGCTAACGGCGTCCATTGCGTGCTGGTGTCGGGCGGGTTTGAGAGTTTCACCGGACCGGTGTCTAAGGCCGCAGGCTTCGCCGGTCACCAGGCCAATCGCCTGATCCAGGCGGAGGGCCGGCTGACAGGCGAGGTGGGGCGGCCGATCCTGGGCCGGGAGGCCAAGCTCGAGGCGCTTCAGCTTCACGCCGCCCAGCGCGGTCTCGCCTTTGACGATGTGCTGGCGGTCGGCGACGGCGCCAACGACCTGGCGATGATCGAGGCCGCTGGGCTCGGCGTCGCCTACCGCGCCAAGCCGGTCGTCGCCGCCCAAGCCGATACCAAGGTGGATCACAGCGATCTCACGGCGCTGCTCTACTTCCAGGGCTATGACCAAGCCGCCTTTGTTGCGGTCGATGCGGAGCCCGTGGATTGACGCAATCGATCCCTGGGGCGCCCGAAGCCCTGCCGCTGCGGCTCTTCGACGACCGCGAAGACTTTGATTCGGTGGACTCGCTAGAAGCCCTCCTCGCGCCAGATGTGGCGAGCGGTGGGTTGCGTTGGGTGCGTGAGGACTATGTCACGATCAACCCCGACGATCTGACCGCCTGGCGAACCGCCCGCCTCGGCGGCGACGCACTGCCAAACTGGGATCAGGGTCAATGCCTTGGCGTGGGCGCGACCGAGCTCCGCCGCGTCGGCCCGAGTTGGTGGCATCCCACGGGGGGCGCCCTAATTGGGCTGGACGGGGCGCTGCCCGCGACCACCGTGGCGGAAATCTACTTCAATAAGCCTGGCCTTGATCCCCTGGCGGCGGTCGAGCCGCGCGGCGATGGCCTGGTGTTCACCCCGCCGGCCACTGCGCCCACGCTTGGAGAGGTCTGCGTGCCCTTTCCCTGGGGCGTGTTCAACTATGGCCACTTTCTGCTCGATGGCCTGGCGGGCGTCCTCGCCCTGCTGGACGCCGGCGCGCTGGACCGCCTGCCGCTCGCCACGCCGCCGCTTCAGCGCTGGCAACGCGATCTCCTGCGCCTGGCCTTTGGAGACCTGGCTTGGCAGGAGGTGGCGGCGCCGATCGTGCGCGTCGCGGGCGCCGTCTACACCCCGGCCATGGATCACTATCTGCATCGCCCTGGGCCGCTGCTGGTCGACGTGCGGGCGCGGCTGCTGGCCGCCGTCCACAGCGCAAGGCCCAAACGCTCAAATTTACGGAGCCGAAAGCGCCGGCTCTATGTGTCGCGCCGCAGCCAACATATGCGCGTGCTGGTCAATGAAGTCGCCCTGGAAGCTGCTTTGATCCGACGCGGCTTCCAGATCGTGCGGCCGGAGGGCATGGGCGTGGCCGACCAGATACGCCTGTTCGCAGAGGCGGACGTGATCGTCGGCCCCACCGGCGCGGGCCTGACCAACGCGCTTTTCGCGGCGCCGGGATGCCGGGTGGTGGAAATCCAGCCTGAGAATTTCGCCAGCTTCTGGGTCGCCGCCTTTTCCCGGCTGATCGGTCTGGACTGGGCCGGCTATATCGCGCCCTCGCCCTGCGATCCCAAGGCGGCGCCCTGGCGCTCCCGCCTGCGCCGGGGTTTCCGCTTCGCCTACAGGCTGAATCTACCCGACTTCCTCGCCTTCTTGGATGCGCGGCTTTAGCCGGATACCTCGCCTGCTACTGGCGGGTGTATTCGATGATATTTTGGCCTCTGGGATGGTTCCAGTCGCCAATGTAGCGCGCCGACCAGCTAGAGCGCTCCGCGGCGTACAGCATGTCGGCGGCGTAGTAATGATAGGGATCGCGAAAGCCGGTTGTTTTGATCCCTTTGGGATTGGTCCAAGGGTCAGAAAAGCGCTCGGTGATCGGCACTTCAAAGAAAGTGATAAACAGCTTCCCCCCGACCTGGAAATATTTTGCCGTATTCTCAAGGCATATGCGGAGAAAATTGATCGGCAGATGGGTGATAACTGAATTGCAAATGCCAAAATTGATTACACCATCGTCCAGGCGTTCGTGCTTGAACAATCTGGAGCAATATAAGTGGTCCCGACTCAGTCGGTCCTGAATGCCAGCCAGCTTTAATTCAGTGCTGTAGCCCTTATCCAGCAGCTGCTTTTCAGCGTCGATGCCATAGTAATTATTGGGGTCAAGGTAGGGAATGATTTTGACGCCCGCCCGCAAGCTGCCGCAGCCGACATCGAGAAATTTATGATCCGGTTGCAGGCCTTGGGACTTGAGAAAGTCCAGCTGCAGCTGACCCATTTCCTCCCACATCGCGCCAACGATATTGCGATGCCCGCCCGCGGTCGCCAGAATACGCGCTGTGCGTTCCGCATCGTCGTACTGGCTCGCGAAATTCCGCTCAGCGGGTTGAACGTCGGTCATGGTCGAGCCCTCAATAGATCCTAAGCTGTACGCCGTTCCTAGGCGGCGAACAACCGACCTAGCTCACCGGCGCCAACTCCCTGGCGTCGCCGCAGCTGTCGCAAACCAGGCGGTCGCCGCGGGATAGGAGGGTGAGTTCGCCGCAGGCGGGGCAGATGTCGCCGCCGGGCGACGCGGCTCGGGTCCGCGAGGGGCGAAGCGCTGGTAGGAACAGGAGGTTATCGGGCGCCGTGCCCCGCGAGAAGCCCTTGGAGATGAAGCGCGCCGCCGGCACCGGGTCGCCGCTCTGCTCGCCATCGCCCGCCGCCTGGCCTTCGGCTTCGCCGCGGCCCAGGCCGTCTGCGTTCAGCGCTTCGGCGTCGTCGCTCGCGAGATCTTGGCGGTCGAGATAGGAGACGCCCAGCTCCCGGAACAGATAGTCCAGGATCGAGGTGGCCGAACGGATCGTGTCGTTACCCGTCACCGCGCCGGCAGGCTCGAACCGGGTGTAGACGAAGGCTTCCACGAACTCGTCCAGCGGCACGCCGTATTGCAGGCCGATCGAGATGGCGATGGCGAAGTTATTCATCAGCGACCGGAAGGCGGCGCCTTCCTTGTGCATGTCGATGAAGATTTCGCCGAGAGACCCGTCGTCATATTCGCCGGTGTGCAGATAGACCTTGTGACCGCCCACAGCCGCCTTCTGGATATAGCCCTTGCGCCGGTCGGGCAGCTTGCGGCGGCTAGGCGGCCGCTCGACGGAGACCTCGACGACCTTTTCGACAACGCGTTCGATTACCCGCTCCGAAACCGTCGCGGTCGGCGCCGCGGCGGCCTTGGCGGGCGCCGTCTCCTCTGGGGGCAGGGCCAGATGGCGCTCGTCCGGGCGTCTACGAATTTGCAGGGCGCGCACGCCCGCGGTCGAGGCCTCGACCTGGAGGGCGACCACCTCCGCCGAGGTCGCTTCGGCCGGCAGCCATAGCTCGACCACCTGGGGCGCGCAGAAGAAGGGATCGACCGCCGCCGCCATGGCTAGCCGGTCGGCGGCCTCAATGTCGTCATCGGCGGCGAACACGGCGGCTTGGGGCGGGGTCAAGCCTGGCAACTCGGAGACGTCGCCTGCGCCTAGGATGTGGCGCTCCGCGAGCGCGATGGCCGCCTCGTCGAAGCCGGCCAGCTTCAGGACCTCGGCCCCATCGGCGGCGGGGTCGGCGCCCAGCACATCGCGCACGAACCCTGCGCCCAGAACCTGCGGACTGAAGGCGTCGCTGAGGTCGTCAGCGTTTATGAGCGCGGCGTCGATCAGGCCGATCTCGTGGGCGGTGAAGCCCTTGGCCTGCAGCGCCGCGACCGTAACGCCCGGCGCACCCTCCAAGCGGCGAGCGCCCAGGGCGTGGGTCAGGGCGGTCTCGGGGTCTGCGCCCAGCGCCTCCAGCCCCAATCGGGCGGCGGGCAGAAGGATCGGGGCGGCGGCCTCGACCTTGGCCGGCGAGGGCGCTAGCGGGCCGCTCCAGGGCGCGGCGCCCAAGGCGACGCCGCCCAGCCGGGCGCTAAGCTTCGGATCGTCCAGGCCGGCCAGGATTTGCAGATTGCGCAGGCCCTTGTCCCCGGCGTCGCGCAGGGCGCAATCGAACAGGGCGGCGGCGGCGAAAGCCAGCGGAGTGTCGAGCGCCCTGGCCGCATCGCGCCGACGCTCCAGCCCGAGGCGGACCGCAAAGCCGTCCTTCGCATAGGCGGGGCAGGGGCCAAGGCTGATCGCCAGCTCAGCTGAGGCTACGTAGGCCGCAGCCGTCGCCAAGGCGGTCAGGCTCGCGGCCCAGGCGCGACCTTCGGCGGAGCCATAGCTCAAGCCCTGGGCGACGACGGCCTCATGGACGCCAGCCAGTCCCAGGGCCAGGGGATAGTTCGGGCTGCGCTTAGACCGTTCGCCGCCGCCTTCGATCTCCAAGGCGACGACGCAGAGCCGCACAGCCGCGATGAAGCCGTCCTGGTCGAAGCCAGCCGGGCCCAAGAAGGCGGAACAGTTGAGGGCGGCGCTGGGGGCCTCGCTGGCGGCGCGCACATGGGCGGCGACCTCGGGATTGAAGATCAAGATCGCCTGGCCGCTCTCCCAAGCCACACGCGCGGCGGGTGCGCTATCAGGCGCCGCGCGCACGAGCACGCTGGCGGGTCGGGTCGGCGCGCTATCGTTCCCGGATGGAAGGGGCGGGTAAGGCGCATCCTGGCGATCCAGGTTCTGGCGGCCTTGGGCGATGGCGTCGAACAC
>Ga0116229_10008586_pt1 | contig 15831 bp, 10 predicted proteins | sample S1TSphgellanicum_3_FD_87313 | JGI IMG/M metagenome (GOLD analysis project Ga0116229, IMG submission 87313) | Host-associated microbial communities from peat moss isolated from Minnesota, USA - S1T2_Fc - Sphagnum magellanicum MG | ecosystem: Host-associated > Plants > Peat moss > Unclassified...
ATCAATAAAGGCATAACTTTGAATTGTTTTGGACATTAAATCTTTATGTAAAAAGATGTGTAGACTTGGATTCACACTAGAACTTGGACACAAGAAGAAAGAGGTATGAATGAGCCAAGAGACTTAGACACACACAAAAAAATGTATAAATGAAGGAAGATGAAAAAAAAGGAGGGGGGGGGGATGAGGGAAAAGAGGAAGGGGGTGCTAATAGTGAGTTAAACCTTCATTTTTTGAAGCTTTACATAAACCAAAAATTATTTCTAAAATGCACATATTTTGAAGATTAATTGTTGGTAAACATTGGGGATTAACACTAAGTCAACACCAATGCCATGCCACATGTGACATAAGATTCACTGTTAGCTAACATTGCAAGTGGGGACTGCCATACTTTTGAATTAACAGCTAACATTGCAAGTGGGGACTGCCATACTTTTGAATTAACGTAAACATTGTCCGAACACCACCATTGCCATCAAGTGTGATTGACCTTTAACTATTTCCAAATTGTGCCCAAGAAGTTTGTGATGGAACAAAGTCCTATTATAGGGTTCTTTCTACAATGTTTTGAAGTTTGAACATAGATTACTAAACATAACCATTTCCAAAACCAATTATTCATAACATTGTAATTTTCATGCAACATAGTAACTTTTATTTTACTTGCAAAATTTTGTTGAAAAATGAAATAAAATTCAAAAATTTGAAAATGAAATGATTTTTGGAAGGTTTTGATCACCAAAAGTGATTTTTAAATAATAAAAGAAACCAATATTTTATATTTGGTTTTTAGTGTGTAACCACAAAAAATATAAAAGGTTGATTAAAGATTTGTGTTTCATATATAGTTAATAACCAAATTTGGTTAACTTTTCCTCGGGAAAATTGCCATTTTTTCTACATCTTCCTATAAATGATTACTACTTTCTTTTTTTTTAATTCCAAAAGAAATACTACAATGCATTAAGAAAAAAATTCCACCTTAACATTGACCATGGCAACATGGTAGCCATCCATGTTTGCTTAGACAAAAATGACCCAAAAAAACGTGGAAGGGAGTGAGTGGCAATGTGTTTTTGGTCAAATTTTTGGTGTAACCAAATTGGAAGTAATCCATTAAAAAATTTAGCCAAATTTGGCTACAAGCTAAATATGAGAACAAAAAAATTTACACATTCTACTTTTTGTTCGGGTAAACTAATTAATGATGATTGAACACTTAGTGTATTAGTCATCAAGCTCATATTCAATATACCTCTTTTGTATCTAGGTTCTGAAAATAAAATTTGGACTATTAGATTGCGCACATACTAGCCTTAAAATAGTTCAATTTGGTTTTAAAAATAGAAAGATATACCCACACAAAGTTGGGGTCATAAAATTTGTGAAAAAAATTGCACCAAACACATGCAACCCATGGGGAGTTCATTTGCCACCTATTGACAAACAATAATGCCCTAACTACCAAATGTTACCTACTTCCATCACCAAGATAAATGACAAATCTCTTAATCAAAATCCTCAAAATCACCATTTAGCTTTAAACAATGTGGAGATTTAATTTTGATTAGGGCTTCTAAATTTACAATGATGGGTGTATGCACTCTCATTCACCAACAAATTCTCAAATGATCCTCAAAATTGTGGGCACTGCTCCTTCATTCTAACAAACAAAATATCCTAAGTCCTCACCATTGTTCCTCATCAATATGTGTCAACTTTTTCACCCCACCCTTGCTCCTTTCTTCTAAACCACTTACATCATAAGATGTATAATTAAGAAATTTTATTTAATGAAATCCGGTTCATTCCTTGCTTCCATTGTGATTTTGATTTTGAATTTTTTTTTAGATCTATAATGCTCTCGACTGATGTGTTGTAAGAGTTGGTTTGCCCCTTGCAAATTTTTAAAAGAAACAAATTTTGCAAGTCTCCCCATGCCCCATTGTTGCTTTTATATGATTTATTTTTGTAGTCGTTTTGATGTTAAATGGCTACTAACTGCATATGGATGCAAGATTGACTTTGTGTTATGCTTTGTCATCAAATGGGATATGACCAAAATGATTCATTTGATCCTCTCACCTAAATATTTTTGTAAGTGGGTTGTTGTTAAACATTTTTTTTTGACATGTGAATAGTTCTTGTGTTGTGGCAAGGTTTTTTCAATATATGTAGCCTATTTTACCTTAAGCTACATGTCCTTATAAATCATATATGTAGCATATTCCTATTCAAAATATTCCATGTGAGGTATTCCATGTGACTATTGGTATGATCCATGGGCATCATCATTCATCCTAATTGGGCGTGATAATTTTTGTAGTTTCACGCTTGAATACATCCATAAGGAAATGAAATGTGAAATTTTTTTTTCTAAATTGTGGTTAAATTCCTAATCTTTCATTGGAAGTATTAGGTTGTAGTTCACAAAATGATGTGAAGGTGGGTTCAAATTGAAACTATTCCTCTAGCAAGATTCAATCATTAGCCAAGAGGCCAAATGCACAACAACACGAAGGTATAATAAATAAAAACTTTGAACCAAACATTGGTAGTTAGGTGATGTAATTTGTCATCATCTCAAGTTGTAAGATATCTTGTCAAGTTGGATGTTGGATTGAGCTACTTCCCTTTAGGATCATCATGTATGATATTACTTCCCCCGAGGTTCTTTCTAATAACTTTAAGGTTTAAGGTTTACATTGTTGAACTTCAAATAATCATTGTTTTTCCTCCAAGTCTGATCCTCAACTTTGTGCATGAACACATAATAATTCCAAGTAGTCTACCAAGGCAAAAGAAATCTTTACACAACCAAAAGAAATCAATATGGAATAGGAGGCAATAACCTTGTTGGTTGGCGACCTCATGTTGTTTGGCGACTATTTGCTTGCTATTGAACCTTACGTGGAAAAATTATTCCACATCTAGGATTCATGTCCATGTACTTGTATGGATTTACTCGAATGCCTGCGCAATTTATTTGGTGAAACTTATTACCCATTTCCTTCACATAGATGTTGGAATCTAGGTTGTATCAAATTATGTTTTAGCCCATTTCTCAACTACTTTTGAGCTACTCAATCCATTATAGACCCCACATTTGTTACTCTCTTTGATTTCTTCTCTTCTTTATTTTTTTGTTTGTCTTCATTGATTTCCTTTACAACTGCCTTGCTCATGGCCTTTTTTCACATGATATATAAGTACTGATCAAATGTTACTACATGGGATTGGGAGTAATCAATTAATGGTTTTTTTCCTTTTGTTTATTTTGTAGGTAAACGAGGCAGTAAAAACAAGTTAGCATAGGCATAGATCCTTGTGTTAGAGTTGGTAGAAAAGACAAAGTTTCTTGCAACACATCGTGGCTATCATCTAGGTTTACACCATTGAACTCCTTTGGCTACTTTCTAATGTTAATAGGGCTATGACGGATGTCGACATAGTAATGTTGGTCATGTTCAGACCTGTTAGGAAAATCTTCAATTGTTGATTAAAAAACCACTTCACCTATATGTAAAAAGTTTATAACTACACATTCTTTTCCCCGATCACTAGTAAAAAACCCCCTTTCGCAATTACATTTTCAATTAATGTTCAACTGTAAACCAAGTTGAAAACTACACATATAGTGTTAACTTATTTATTGCAACTGATAACTATTTTTTGTAATTATTAAGCAATAATGTCGATAAATACAAGTCAAGAGTGAAATTATAGTTGAAAATGTATGTCACATGTCAACACCATAACAATAGCCATTACGTGCCCTACTTGCCAATTTAGTTACAAATTGTTTTACAAATCGAGTGGAGGGATGTTAATTGCATTCAACTAGTGGATGAACTTCATTTGTTGACTAAACATGATGTCAACCAAAAATATAATTACAATTTCAACTAAGTTGTAATTATGTTACAACTATATAAATTGAACATTTGACCAATGGTTTGGTGACATGTGGCACATTCAGAAAATGTCGAATGAATGAATAATTAAATGGCACATGGCACATCCACATCAAAAGGTTAGGCCACATGGCGTTTAAGCATAGGTTAAGTTTAATCCTAGGCACCTAGGCTAAATTTAAACATAGGCCATTTAATTTAGGCTTAAGTTAAAGCTAGACCTAAACGCCTATGTTAGGCCTAGACCTAAATCACATGGCAATTAATAAGTGAAATCTTGTTCCATTTGGTTTAGCTTTTAAGGTTGAACCTTTTTTATTGGTTCATCCCAAATGGCTATTACATTTTCATGTTTATTGTGTTCTTTAACAATTTTACTACAGTCCTTTATATAGTTTGGATTGATAAAATGGAAGCCAAACAATATAGGATAAAAAATTTAGTTATAAGTTAAGGTAGACACACCTATCATTGAACATTTTCCACTTTTGAGATTCAAGGAACATTTGTAACTTTTTATTTTGCGCTTCCATTGACATAAAAAATGTTCAATTTGGTTTTCGAATGAGGGAAAACTTGAAAGTGTTCATGATATAATACCATTTGGTGATTTAAGCATGTTTGCCCTAGTTGTAACCCAATTGCAGCTGAATTATGGCTAATCTTATAGGTTAAACCTACATGTTAAACCTATAAATTAAACTTAGAAGTTAAACCTAAATTAAACCTAAAGGTTAAATGTAAAAGCTAAACCCAAAAGCTAAATTTAAGTTAAACCAAAGAGCTAAGTTTAGGTTAAACCAAGAAACTAAAATTAGGTTAAGCAAGAAAGTTGAACATAAAAGTTAAATTTGCAAGTTACTTGGGTTAAATTTTTAAATTAAACCTAGGTTAACTTAGAGGCTAAACCTAAGCAAAATGTAAAAAGCTAAACTTAGGCTAAATATAAAAGTTAAACTTAAGCTAAATTCAAAAAATAAATTTAAACAAAACCTAAAGGCTTAACCTTCAAACTACTTAGGTTAAACCTAGAGGCTAATCTTAGAGGTTAAACCTAGGTTAAAGCTAAACTTGTTTTTTAGAGGTTAGGCAAAGGACCTTTGGTAGGAGCTTACTCAAATCAAAATTTGGACAATTGTGGGAACAAAAATCTGAAATGGTAACTTTGTTAACCTAGTTATAAATCTTTTTCTGATGTAGTCATTAGATTTTCAATGGGACCACCATGGAGTACCTTGGAAGCCCACGTTGTTGTAAAAAACATATTATTATACCTTTTTGTGTGTTTGTTATAACCTTCAACGTAGAAATGTCTATCTTTCATTCATTGTGGAAACTTACATGTTTATGTGAATCCATGTTTTTAATCTAACGATGTTGAACATGCAAATTTTAAGAATTTTCAAGTGGCAAATAGAACCTTCAATTAGGCAATATCCATCAAATACTTTAATGTCAAAATGGGACTCACCTTTTTCTCATTTGTTTAATGTGATCTGCTTCCCCTACTACTAAAATAATATGTGGTGTAACTAAAGTAGTTGTAATATAGTTGTACAAGCTAATCTAAACTTAGTTAACCCTAGACCCTAAACCCTAATAGTACACCTAGCCTAAGTCTAATTAATTATCTTAATTACTTATGATATTTATTCATCAACTATTTTTAATTGTGTAGTTGTATAATTAAACAATTAAACATATTATCATTATTTATTAAATAATATGGTGAATCTTTAATTTTTTAAAATATCAGCAATTAAATGTAATAATATATTAAATAATTAATTATCATTAATTTTTTTAAATTCCAAATTCATTATAAGTTTTTATTAACATTTCATAAAACAAATAACTAAGTCAACTATAAATATTCAATAATGAAATTTAAATGATATTTTAATTAAATTAATTATTATAATGTAGTGATAATTATTAATTGGCTACAATTACAACAACAACATTTTTATAAAAAAATTGTAGCTAGTAATTAGGCTAGGCTAGTTATTTGACTATTTTTATTTGTATTTTCATCTAACTTGTTGGAAGTATTAAATGATATAGTATAATAAATATTAAATAAGGAAAAATATTTTAAAATATAGTAGTGTTAAATAAAATAATTTCTGAAATTATATGATAATTTATTGAATATCTTTACTAGTTATTCTAATAAATATTCTAATTTAATCATAAATACATAAATCAATAATTATAATAATATGAAAATTTTGGAAATAATAGTCAAAATTATAATTTAAAAAAAAAATTAATTATGTATCAGTACATGATATTTTGTAAACTAAATTGAATCTATATGGAAATAATTAACTACACCTATATTGAACATATTCCAAAAAAAGATTTAAGTAGCTTTACTTGATACATTGTAAAGTAAAATTGAATTCACATTGAAATAATAAATTATGCATGTATTGAACATACACATTATTAAGTTCATTTGTATTTCAGAATTTCCTCGAGTTTTATTTTTAAACTAAAGTGTACTATCTATATGCTCAAAAAAATTCATATGTACCCTAATAATTAATGAATTTTTATTGTAATATTAAAAATATTAAAACATCATATGTATAAAAATGAATAAACATTAACGTTCCACAAAATTATTTATTATGTATCATTACTTGATTTATTGTAAATTAACATTTGATATACAAAGAAATAATAAATTACATATATTGAACATACATTATTACTAAAACCTTGTGACTAGAGGAAAATGCTTTGTATTAATCAAAGGCTATTTAATGTCAATTCAAGAATCTCATAATTAAGAATAATGATTCCATTTGCATTTTATTTTCCTTTTATTATTTGAAATAAACTATATATTTGTATATGGTGTAATGCATGATGCAAACATATGTATCAAACTATTTTTTTTCTTCAATTTGTTTAATAATTGCAAAATTCAATTAGTACATTTATGGTGAATAAATTCATATTCACATAATACTTGAAATGTGAAGAAAACAAGTACTCACAAAGCCCATAACTATCAACAAAAAACAATTTGGGGTTCATTTTTTTATAAATCAAGCGGTACAAAGGATGTATGGCTTTGGTCCACACACATGCAATTGTCGTTCAAAAACATTATGCAAAACTACCTACATTGATCACTGTAGGTGGTTGTCATTAAATCACCATATCAAAGGAGTGTTCATGACTTCAATGGCAAGTTTGAAAGACGGCCAACCCTAAATGTTATGCAAGGGGGACAAGTCCTTGATCATGCCATTGCATATGAGGTTTGGAAACAACATGGTGGGAAGGAAGACGACAACCTTTGCCTCCATAGTGGAATGACACAAAGAAGTGCTCTTTTTGATTTACCATATTGGAAGGTGTGGATTAAAAACCATTGCTTTAACATAATTATGTTGTTTTCCATTGTTGCCATTGTTGAATTTGTTCATAATGAGAACCTTAATTGGCCAATATTATTGCCATTGCTAAAAGGCTACCTTCTTGGTCTAATATCACTGAATTTGAACCCCTTCCATAGATGCCATTGTGGTCATACTAGTATAGGGTATTCCAATATTGATACCATTACCAAAATGTTGTTTTCTTAATTTGCTCATGTTAATTTTGAACACTTTCAGGACTTGCCATCTAAGAATTTGAACAATTTTGGTCTATCATAAAACATTGTTTAGATTTTTTCTTTTTATTTTTAAGTCCCTTACCTACATGAAAAAACTTGGTTTCATCAATGGGGATCTTTTGTTGTGGCAACAAATATGGTTGTTCAATTTGTGTTCAATCATTTGATATGGTTGTTAGCATATTGTAGGTTAGGAAGTTATGATATATTTGTAGTGAAGTCTAAACCTTGCCCATTTTTTGAGATTAAGGTTTGGATTGCCATTGGAGGAATGTGGGCAATTTTGAAGTTTGATGGTGCCAGGGGGATTGCCATACTAAGTTAAGGTATATGAATTTGGATAAAGCTTATATTCTATTGGATCTTCTCATTTGACATACGGTTGATGTTATGCACTACAAAAATAATTTGGTGGTGAATATACTCAAGACTATCCTTGGGGAGAAAGACAAAAAAATAAAATAGAAGTGACCTTGAAGAGTTAGGTATATGGCAACCATTATGGTTGAAACCCCATCCAACATTAACATGGGGAAGTTCTTGAAGGTGTGCCCAAAGCATGTGAACTGAGCATGGACTTGCGAGATATTACACACCTTTATGTGTGTGAGAACCATGTTATAATCTTGCCTTGGTTAGAGTATGTGTCCTCAACCATTTGTGTCATATTTGTATCAAAATTTAAACATTATTGTAATCCACTAAACCACGGCATGTACAATTTGATTTTTAAAATTTAGGGTTTGAAGTAGTAGAAAATAGGGTAGGCTATCCACTAATAGATTCTAGTTGTTGGGGTACATAGGAAGTATAAAGTAACATAGATTACTGCAATCATTGTTGTCATGGAGGCATGGTTTTCCACATTGGTTACAAATTGCTATGCATAATTTTCGTGGAGACCCAACTGATGAGAACCATTATGAGCTATTAGATTTATCTATCCCTCCTTCAGTCATTGTTTGATCCTACAAAAGTATGGCATCCTATGGGTATCATTTTAGGGATTTGGTGTGGCCTAGGATTTTGAGCATGGTAACATACAATTGTGGGGTCTTAGGTGAATTTGAACATACTCCACCTATTATGGAGGAAAATCAGAACCCACAAGTTGTGATAGTTCGCTATATAAGGGAATGTAAAGAGATTTTGGAGCTTAATTATGGTGGTACTAAGGTAGTTGTACTTTTATGTTCATGGGTGCAACCAAGGACACATGGCCTTCATGTTAAAAAAAATTAAATGAACATGGATACATTCTTGTGAACTTGAAAAAGTTGCTTCAAGTTCGATAACAACCATTTTTTTTGCTTCACAAGTTTCACATGTTTTCTTTTCAAATTATGTACAAGATCCTTGATGGAAAGTTATTCTACTAAAGGCTACAAGGTTTTGAATAAAATTTGGTTTGAATGTGGATCATGTTGAACCAATGGGACTTGTAGCAAATACAATGGAAAACAATGGACAACATGTCAATATTAGGTCTGATGAGGGCCAATTGTCATCTTTTCATGCCACCGCTATGGATGAAGATAGAAGTGAGCTTCTAGATTTATTTCAAAAATTGAACAATTTTAGATGGGGGCCATGATTGTAGTTCTAAAAATTTCAAAGCATTGATATTTTGATTTTTTGGGTTGAATGTGTAGAAGATGATCAAAAGGACTTGGAGCTAGAACAAGGGGAAGGAGGGAATTAAGAAGGTTGTCAGCAAAGTAAAGTAAACAAAAAAAGTAGTTCATCCAAAGTCCAATTAAAAAATGGAACAATTTTTTATATGGACATAAGAAAGTAAATTTTGGTATCTTAAAAGTAGGTTGAAAGTACATTTGAAATTAATTGGGTCAAAATGGTATTCAAACCTACTTCATATTAAAAATTTGATATATTATGATTATAACATTCATAATTTGATAATACATACGTATTTTTTAAGGCTCCATTTAGTTGAATTTTTTTTTTAATCAATATTTCATCTACATGTAGTCCATTTTGTAAAACCATACATTTTGTGCAAGTAGAAATATTTTAAAAAATTCTATTTAATTATAATTTCAAGATGGGTTTTTCAACATTTTAAACATAAAATGAAAGATTATCGTCATGTTAATTATTGTACAAAAAAAATTACTTTCAATACATTAAAACTTTTTCATGGCTACATGTAATTTTTTTTGACAAGGAGTAGTGAGCTATTTATTTTACCTTGCTTGCACCTTGAAATAGATTCAAAAGGTGGGGAAAATAAATAAGGAGAAGGTGATAGGGGGAAGATGAATTAACATCTGATGGTGGGGAAGATGGAGAAGAAGGCAACAATTGGATATCAAAGGTTGAAGATTAAACCCATGTTGATCATGTTTATAGGCCTAAAAAATGTTGCACTATTACAATTTGCATTGGTTAGCCCAAGCTAGCTTCTACATTAAATTTTAAATCAAAGGTGGTTGTTAATAGATCCAAAGAAACATACAATGTTAGCTTGGATGTTGTTACAACACCATTTTTTATATCTTGAACATTTGCAGGTTTTGTTTTGGTAATTCAAGTTGTGTCAAAGGTTTTATTTCCTAGTATTGATTTCTTTGTCATTCCTTTTTTAATTTATATTGTAAACTTTTATTGGTCTATGAAAGAGATGAAATTTGAAGTCATATTTTGGGAAGGTGGTTTCATAAGGAACCATTTACTATTTCAAAAAGGAAGAAATGTCTCTAACTATAACATGTGAGTGTTTGTGGAATTGATAAGCGAAATGGTTGATGTTGATATGTGTTTCCAGAAGCCAATCAAATGTGGGTGGATTTTTGATTATTTGGAGTCAAGAGATCAAGTAAAGATTACTCTATATGTAAAGGAGCATAGGTTACAACTATTGACAATTATTGTTATTTTGTTATTATGAGTCAGTTATGTACCCATTCGATATGCCATGTGGAGCTTATGATGGATTTGCTTGAAAAAGGAATTCTGAAACTAGTGTTGGGAAACATTCAAGTGGTTGCAATGGGTAACGTTTTAGGGGGAGCCACATGTAGTACTGGTGGATGCAAGTCAATTATGTTTTAGGGGGAACCACAAGTAGTATTGGTGGATGTAGGTCAACAATGTTTTAGGGGGAGTCACAAGTAATATTGGTGGATGCATGTCAACATTATTTTAAGGGGAACCAAATGTAATACCGAAGGATGCAAGTTAGCAATGCTCACTAGTAGAAACCCCCCCTTTTGCAACTATGTTTTCAAATACTATTCAACTATAAACAAAGTCAAAAACTACACATATAGTTGGAATTTTTTTTTTGCACCTGGGAATTTTTTTGCAATTACTAACCAATAATGTCGAAAAGTACAAGTTGAGAGTGAAATTATAGTCGAAAGTGTATGTCACATGTTAACACCACATCAATAGCCATTATTTGCCAATTTAGTTGAAAATTGATCTACCAATATAGTCGAGGGATGTTGTCAACTACATTCGACTAATGGATGAACTTCATTTACTAACTAAGCATGACATCAACTAAAAATGTAATTACAATTTCAACTAGATTGCATTATGTAAGTTGAACATTTCGACTATGTTGCAACTATGTAAATTGAACATTTGGCTAGTGGTTTGGTGACATGTGGCACATTCATAAAATATGGGGTCAATTAATAGTTAAATGACACATGGCATGCTCACAAATTTTGGGGTCAACAAATAATTAAATGACGCGTGGCACATCTACATTAATAGTTTAGGCCACATGGTGCCTAAACATAGGTTAGGTCTAAACTTAGGCACCTAGGTTAAACCTAAACATAGGCTATTTAGTTTAGGCTTAAGTTAGGGCTAGATTTAAGCACCTATGTTAGGCCTAGACCTAAACCATATGGCAATTAATAAATGAAATCCTATTTCATTTGGTTGAACCTTTTTTATTGGCTCATCCCAAATGGTTATTAGATTTTCATGTTTATTGTGTTCTCTAACAATCTTAGTGCATTCCTTTATATAATTTCGATTCATGGAATGAAAACCAAACAATATGGGATAAAGATTTTAGTTATGACTTAAGGTAAACACACCTATCACCGAACACTTGACGATATTAGATCAATATAACTTTATTGTCCATGGTCTATTCCTTTTGAAACTTAAAACAATTTTGTAATCCGCCACCAGATGTATCCAAATCTGTAAAAAATGTTACAATCCAATGGAAAATGAACAAGATATGCCCTTTCAAAGTGAAGGTCGTTGTGCTTTGGATTTTTTTATAAATGTTCATTATGATTTTGAAGTTTAAGCTCTTCAACTATTTTTTTTTAAAAAATTCACTTTGAACAAGTTTTATATAGTAATTATTCATCAACTATTTTTAATTATATAATATATAATTTCAAAAGTAAACATATGATCATCTTTTATAAATAATATGGTGATTAGTATTTTTATTCAATAATAAATTTTAGATGATATTTTAATTAAATTAATTATTATAATGTTGTGATAATTAATAACTGGCTACAATTACAACAACAACAACATCAATAATAATATTGTAGTTAGTAGTTAGATTAAGCTAGTTATTTAATTATTTTTATTCGTATTTTTATCAAACTTCTAGGAACTATTAAATGACCTAGTATAATAAATATTCAATAAGAAAAAATATTTTATAATATAATAATGTGAAATAAAAATAAAAATTGAAATTATATGATATTTTATTGAGTATATTTACTAATTATTTTTTTAATTATTATAATTTAATCATTCATAAATAAATAAATAAGGAATTTCAATAAATGAAAATTTTATTGGAACTAATAGCAAATTTTAAAATTAAAATTGAAGTTAAAATTCTAAAAAATAGGAATTATGTATCATTACATGATATGTTGTAAACAAAAATTGAATCTACATGGAAAATAATAAATTACACATGTATTGAACAAATTCCAAAAAAATATTATTTAAGTATCCTTACTTGATATGTTGTAAACTAAAATTGAATTTACATAGAAATTATAAATTATGCATGTATAAGTTGTCCTATATTTCAAATTTTCTTTAAATTTTATTTTCAAATTAAAATGTAATATTTATATGCACAAAAAAATTCATCATAAATGTTCTCATTCGTGTATACAGAAAATATTTATGCGTATTTTAATAATTAATGAATCTTTATTGTAACTTAAAATATATATTAAAACATCATACGTATAAAAATGAATAAACATTAAACTTCCACAAAATTATGAATTATGTTTCATTACTTGATTTGTTGTAAATTAACATTTGATTTACACAAAAACAAAATGACATATATTGAACTTACATTATTACAAACTCATATTTCAAAATTTCCTTCAATTTAATTTTGAAATTAAAATTAATATTTAGATGCACAAAAAAAAATTGCATCATACATAAACATTCATTTACACAAATAAAATTTAAATGTCATTTAATGTTTAATGAAATTTGATTGCAATTTAAAGCAAATATTGAGATATCATGTCTATAAAGATTAATAAACATTAGAGTTCCACAAAAAATATTAATTATGTATCACTATTTGATGTGTTGTAAACTAAAATCCAATTTACATAAAAATAATAATTAGGTGTATTGAACGTGCACATTATTACAAATTTATATTTTGGAATTTCCTTAAATTTCCTTCAATCAAATTTTATTATTTATGTGCACAAAAAATATTTGCATCATACATAACCATTCATTTTATAGAAAGATAATTTACACATAATATAATGTATTAATGAAGGTAAATAGTTTGTTTTGTTTTATTTTATTGTGTTGAAATTTCCCAAACCAAATTACTTCATAGAATGCTATTGATATCTTTGAAAACCTAACAATGAATAAGGGTTCATTAACTTGGGTTGAAATTTTTTGGAGTTACAATGCAAAGGTTATTGATTGTTGAACCATTTTCTTAATAAAAATTAATAAAATATTTTTTTTACTACAATCCAAAGGTGTAATTGGTGTTGTTGGAAAGTAATTGCTAAGTTAGATTTAATGAAATTTATTTCATAATTTTCATACTTGAAGTGTGGAAAATATCGAATTTTGAATGAATTTTGTTGGTGAAAATTTAAACAAATTACAACAAATTGGGTTTAGAAGGGAAAATGAGTTGAATGTTTTCACATTTGGGGCCAACAACACATGTTACCTTATTTATCCATGAAGGAAGGTAGTTTGTTTTGTTCTATCATAATGATATCTCGCAAACCATAGTGTTTTAAGTTATGTTATGGAACGTACCATCAAAAAGTTTTCAATGAATAGGGGTGCAACGACTTGGTTTATAATGTTTGGAGCTACAGTGTGGAATCTATTGATTATTGAACCATTTTTTCATTGAATTTTTTGAAAAACCAAGATTGAAAACTATATTGGAATTTGGGTACATTCTTGGTATTGTTGGAAAGCCCTCGCCAAATTTGATTTCATAATTTTGAGACCTAAATGTGAACAATATTATTGAATTTTCGGTGGGTATGTATTGTTGTTGGAAATTCAAACAAATTGCAAAAAGGGGTTTGGAAGGAAAATTCAATTGATTGCATTCAAATTTGGGCCAATGACATATGGTACATTAGTGTTTAATGAGTTTTTATCATAATTTTACACAAATATTGAAATATCATGTGTATACAAATGAATAAACATTATAGTTGCACAATATTATTAATTATGTATCATTACTTGATATGTTATAGTGGTCTACGTAGAAATAATAAATTACATGTGTGTTGAAGATAAACATTAGTACTAACATACATATATTTTAAAATTAAACATTATTTTGAAACTAAAATTTAATATTTATATGCACAAAACTAACCATTCATTTATACAAATAAAATTTACATGTAATTTAATGTCATCATAATTTTTAAATAAATATTACAATATTATATGTATAAAATTAAAGTTACCTATTAGTTGTTTAACTTATTTGAAAGAGATAGTTGCAAACAAGACGTATTTCATCCATCCTCTAATACATTTTATCATCCATACATTTTATCGTCCAAAATAATTGAACACTAGTCAATGTCTTGATTGTGCGCCAACTAAAGAACCTTTAATGTTAAGAATATTTCAAAAATGATCCCTTAGTTGAAACATGCTTCACATTGTTTACCAACATAGTTGGAAGTTCAATTTAGAGACATTGTTGATGCCAAGAATATTCGGCAAATGACCATGAATTGAAAATGTTTTCAATTATATACCAATATAATAAATGAATCAACTTAATTGGTAATTGCCATAATTTAATTTTAAAATTAAAAATATATAGTTCAAACATTGTTGCAAATGTCATGTAATTGAAAACTTTTGGTTAAAAAAAGGGGGTTTTCTACTAGTGGCTTTAGGGTGAGCCATAAGTAGTACTGGTGGATGCAAGTTAGTAGAATGGTGGTGCTAGAAAAGTTTGTGGGGCAATATGGGGGAGCCATTACTAGGCCTTTAAACATCCAACAACCATGTGACCCATGATTATCCAATGATGACTTGGTGTATTTCCAGCATGTTAGTAGGTTTTGCATTTTCAAAGGTCTTTAGATAATTATGACAAATTGATTCAAATGAATTATTTTTCAAATATTTAGGGTTACTCTGATCAAGGAAGTGGTTTGTTGGTGATTGGGTACAGTAAACTCTCTCTAAACTAATATCCTTGGGACCGGCTGGAAGATATTAGTTTATGGAAAATATTAGTTTACACAAATTATATGGGGGGTAACAAAAATCATTCCGGAACCTACTAGAGCAGCATGGCAGGTCATGGAGGTTAGTAGAAGGTCATGGATCATTGGGAAGGTAACGGAACCTTGTGGAGCTTGGTGGAGGATCAAAGAAGCACATAGAAGATCATATGACATGAGTGGGAGAAATCTTGGCAGAAAGTGAGGTTGTGGAAAGTTGCACTCTGGGTACTCTCAGAATACCCTCCTTCATTCTATAAAAGGGGCTATGGGCAATTAGTTGGTTAGTCTTGTCTAAACCCTTTCCCTAAAAGTAGAGCAGAACAATGTCGCAGAAAGGAACTTTTCATACCACTATGACGGACAAGGTCCGTGTAGCTCTTTGTATGATGTATTAGTATATAAAATGTTATGGGACCGGAAAAAAATATTGAATATCAGTTTATGGAGAATTATTAGATTAAGTATGAGGCCTGCCACGGGCTTGTGCCCGCATATTAGTTTAAAGAGAATATTAGTTTAGAGAGAATATTAG
>Ga0116229_10008587_pt1 | contig 15830 bp, 15 predicted proteins | sample S1TSphgellanicum_3_FD_87313 | JGI IMG/M metagenome (GOLD analysis project Ga0116229, IMG submission 87313) | Host-associated microbial communities from peat moss isolated from Minnesota, USA - S1T2_Fc - Sphagnum magellanicum MG | ecosystem: Host-associated > Plants > Peat moss > Unclassified...
GCGCGCGTAGCTCGAAGTTAAGCAGAGGGTAGATGACCAAACGCGTCCTGTTACTGATTTCGGATACGGGCGGCGGGCACCGCAGCGCGGCGAACGCCATCGGGGCCGCTCTCGACGAGGTCACATCCGGGCCGCACGGGGAACCGCTCCACTTCGAGCACCGGGTCGAAGACGTTGCCTCCCATTGCAGTTTCCCTCTCTCGAAACTGGGGCCCGCGTATAGTGCGGCCCTTCGTTTTGCACCGCCGATCTACGGCGCGCTGTATCACGCGACCAACGGCCGGCGGCGCTTTCGCAGCGTCATCCGCTTTTGCGAACCGCTCTACCGCGAACGGCTGCGCGATCTCTTTCTCAACTACCGGCCCGACGTCATCGTCTCGGTCCACCCGCTGCTCAATCACGCCGCCCTGCGGGCTCGCTCCGACGCGAAGTTGACCGGCGTCCCGGTCATCACCGTAGTGACCGACCTCGGACGCGTGCACGAGGGGTGGCTCGTGCCCGAGGTCGACGCCGTCGTCGTGCCGGCGCGCGAGGTCTACCAACGCGCGCGCGAACGCGGTATTCCGAGCGAACGGATCTATCACTTGGGCCACCCGGTCCACCCGAAATTCGAGGACGTCTCCAATTCCAAGCAACAGTGCCGCGTGCACTTGGGGCTGCCCAGCGAAAAAACGGTCGCGCTGCTAATGGCGGGCGGCGAGGGCGGCGGCAAACTGCTGCCGACGACCTTGGCGCTGGCGAAATCGAAGCTTCCGCTCCACTTGGTCGTCGTGACGGGACGCAACGCCGCCTTACGCGCGAAGCTCGACGAGCTCGCGCCATCCCTGCCGACGCCGATGACGATCCTCGGTTACTGCGACAATGTGCCCGAGTTGATGCGCGCGGCCGACCTGCTGGTCACCAAGGCGGGCCCCGGCACGATCGCGGAGGCGAGCTTGGCCGAAGTCCCGGTCGTCGTGTACGACTTCATCCCCGGTCAAGAGTTCGGCAACCTCGAATACGTGCGCACCAACGGCATCGGCGTCGTGGCCCTGACGACCAACGACGTCGTGCGCTCCGTGCGCCGAATCGTGGCGAACCTCGAACGCTTGCAATCGATGCGCGATCGCCAAGCATCCGTCGCGCCGCGCGGCAGCTCGCGTCGCATCGCCTCCCTGATCGCCAACTTCGCGCTGGGCGAACTTTCGGACGCGCCGCCGCTCAAGCCGGTCGCCGCCGCCGCCGCGCTCTAACCTCTTTCTCCTCGGGGCTTAGGTTCCCGAGGCGGTCAGGCCACCCCGGCGGGCCATCGTCGCCGCACCGATGGCGCCCGCATCGTTACCCAGGGCCGCGATCGCGAGCTTCGTCTGGCCGCGCGGAACCATCGTGGTCAACTCTTCGACGCGCGGCCGCAGCGCCGCCAGCATGAACTCGCCCGCCGACGCAACGCCGCCCCCGATCGCAATCAGCTGGGGATTGACGAAGGCGATCACGTTGGCGAGACCGCGTGAGAGATCGTCGACGTAACGGCTCCAGGCCGCGAGCCCGTGCGGATCGAGCGCCTCGGCCGCGCGCCGGATCGACTTCGAGCCCAGCTTCTCGGGCTTTCCGCTGACCAAGGTGCTACGTGGAAACGAATGCGCGATCGAGAGCGCGTGCCGGATCAGCCCCGTGCCCGAGGCCTGCGCTTCGAAGCAACCGGTCTTCCCGCAATTGCAGATGAATCCGTCGGTCGCGCGGATTTGGTGGTGGCCGATCTCGCCGGCTCCGCCCTGGAGGCCCAGCAGCAGGGTCCCGCCCGCCACGATCCCGCCGCCGATGCCCGTGCCCAAGGTGAGCAAAACGAAATCGGTGGTGCCTTGCCCGGTGCCGTACGTGTATTCACCCAAGGTCGCGCAACGCGCGTCGTTGCCGACGAACACCGGAAGGTCGAAGCGCTCGCGCAACCGCGCGCCCAGCGGCACGTTGTACCATCCGAAGTTCGGCGAGTAACGCACCGCCCCGGTCGTGGCGTCGATGTTGCCGGGCGACCCGATTCCGATCGCCGCGATCGGCTCCTTCGCGCGCCCCTGAACGTCACCGATAGCTCGCACGATCGATTTGAGCACGCCCTCGACTTCGTGATCGGCCAAGTCGTACTCCGAGCGATCCACGATCTTGCCGTCGTCGCCGACCACGGTCGCCAACACGTGCGATCCGCCCAGGTCGACGCCGATCGCACTAATGGGTTCGCCCTCGCGGGGCGTCGTACGTTTTTCGCATCGAGAGAGGCGCTTCTCCCGAAAGCGCGAGCGCCCTGGCGCCGGAAGGAAGTGCTCCGATACGCGAACGAAACCGCGAAGCACCGGAGGCTCGTTTCAATGCTCGATCCGCAAGCCCGCGATTTCCTCGATCAGTTGGCCGCCGCCGGACGGCCGCAGTTGCACGAGTTACCGCCCGACGTGGCGCGCGCCGGCGCGAGTGAGATGACGGCGCAACTCGGCGGTCCGCCAGAAGCGGTCGCCGAGGTTCGCGAGTTGGCGATTCCGGGACCGGCCGGGACGATCCCGGCACGGCTGTACGTTCCCTCGGGATCCGCTCCGCGGCCCATTCTCGTGTACTACCACGGCGGCGGGTTCGTTATCGGAAGTATCGACGGATGGGATCCCGTGATGCGTTCGCTCGCGAACGCGAGCGGTTGCGCGGTCGTTTCGGTGGACTACCGGCTCGCGCCCGAACACCCGTTTCCCGCGGCGGTCGACGACGCATACGCTTCGCTCGAATGGGTCGCGGCAAACGCCGCCGCTACCTTCGACGGCGACCCGAGTCGCTTGGCGGTCGGCGGCGACAGCGCGGGCGGCAACCTCGCGGCCGTGGTCTCCTTGCTCGCGCGGGAGCGGCACGGTCCGGCAATCGCGCTGCAACTGCTCGTGTATCCGGCCACCGACCAAGATTTTAGCCGTTCCTCGCATCAGAAATTCAGTACCGGCCATTTCCTCACGATGGACATGATGCGCTGGTTCTCCACGCACTATATGGGCGGCGGGCCCAGCGACGATTGGCGCATTCATCCACTCAAGGCCGAGTCGTTGGCCGGCCTGCCGCCCGCCCACGTGATCGTGGCGGAGTTCGACCCCTTGCACGATGAAGGCGTAGCGTACGCCGAGCGGCTCCGCGCGGAGGGCGGCGTGGCGACGCTCGTCGACTATCCGGGCATGATTCACGGCTTCTTCACCTTCCCCGCCGTGTTGCAGCAGGGACGCCGGGCGATCGAAGATGCCGGCGCAGCGTTACGTGAGGCGCTCGGCGCGAAGCGCGATTCGTCGGTTGCGGCCGGCAGCAGCACCTAAAGAGACGCTCGCGCCGTCATCGGGCACAAAGCCGTCGCTCTAGCTCCGGAATGCCAAGGCACCCGCGCGCGAGCGAGGGTGCCGGAGCCGGTTCGGCCGGTGCGCGATTACTTCAGCGTCGCGGCGCCGAAGTTCACGTGGAAGCGTTCGCAGTAGATCGCGACGGACTTCACATCGTCGAGGTTGACGTTCGTGGGAATCGTGTAGTTCTGGTTACCCGTGTTCCCCTTGAGGTCGCCGAGGTCGATGGACTTCGCATCTTCCACGTCGTTGCCGGTGATCGCGTGATCGGTCAGGATCACATGGACGGCCGGGCCGTTCGAGGTGCTGAAGTCGGAGAGGCGCAGGATGCGGCTGCCGTCGTCCAGTTTGTAGATCGTGGCGGTTCCGGCGGTGGCGTGAGCGGCGGCGACGAAGGTGCCGGCGACCAGCGAGGCGGGCGCGGCGTTCGCGGCGAGTGGCGCGGTCGTGGCGAGGATCGAGAGGGCGAGGGCGGTGCGAGTGATGATGTTCATGACGTTTGCTTTCTTATGATGAGTCGTGCGGTCGCACGAACGGTGAGGATGTTGTGTAGTCTCGGGTCCGGAGCTTTCGTTACAGATGTGTGGCGGCGGCCGTCGCGCTCGTCGTCGGGAACGGATCGTTCACGCTCTTATTGACGAAGAGCAGTTCGGGCCGGAACGCCAGCCAGAGAACGGCGACGAGCAGGATGCCCAGGATGACGGCGGCGGGTTTGCGGAAAAGGCGTTTCATGGTGCTGTCCTCGATGGAAGGATGAGTGCGATGCCGGTACGTCTCGGCGCGGGCGACGAACGTTACAGCGGTTCGGACGAGAGCGCGACCCTGGCGTTGCTGCGCGCGGGCGACGAAGCGACATTCATGGACCTGGTCGACCGCTACGCACCGGCGATGAAGAAGTTAGCGCGCGCCTACGTGCGCGACGACGCCATGGCCGACGACGTCGTGCAAGAGGCCTGGCTCGGCGTGCTGCGCGGCCTGGAGGCGTTCGAAGGGCGCAGCAGCTTGCGGAGCTGGATCTTCACGATCGTCGTTAACCGCGCGAAGACCCGCGGCGTGCGCGAGGCGCGCAGTCTCCCCTTCTCGGCGCTGGCGGGCGACGAGGCGGGACGGGACGATCCCGCGGTCCCGCCGGATCGCTTCGCCGGCCCCGGCGCGCGATGGCCGCGCCACTGGGTCGACGATCCGGCGCCGTGGGGCGACCGGCCGGAAGAGCGCCTGCTGAGCCGCGAGCTGCGCGCGCGCATCGACGCCGCCATCGACGCGCTGCCGCCCGTTCAGCGAAGCGTCGTCATCCTGCGCGATGTCGCCGGCCAGCCGACGCCGGACGTCTGTAACGCCCTGGGCTTGACCGAGACCAATGCGCGAGTGCTCTTGCATCGCGCGCGAGCGAAGATCCGGCGGGCGCTCGACCCATACATGACCGGCGAGGTTTCCGCATGACGGACGACATGGATTGCATCGATCTCGTCGAGATCACGACCGACTACTTCGAGGGCGCGCTGGCGCCGGCCGAGGCCGCTCGCCTCGAGGCGCATCTCACGGAATGCGACGGCTGCACCGAATTCGTGCGCCAGATGCGCGAGACGCAAGAAACCCTGGGCCGCGTCGACGTTGCCGTGGTTCCCGCACCGGGCCGCGAGCGTCTGCTCGAGGCGTTTCGCGCCTGGAAGGCCGACAAATCGTAACCGGTTAGCGTCTCAGGCCGGCTCCCACACGCCCACGTAATGCGTTACCTTGTCGTCCTTCGCGCGAATGGCCGTGGCCGAATCGAGCACCAGAATCTGGCCGCCGTCCGCCCGGCGAGCCTTCGTCGGGATTTTTTGCAGGGTGCCGATGAGGGCGATATTGTTCTGCCAGCACTTCCGGTCGCCGGCCGATTGGTAGAGGTCGGCCGTCACGTTGAGATTTCGGTAGGCCGCCATGCTGCTGTAGCCGAGTAAACTCGTCAGCGACCGATTAGCGTAGAGTATGTCGCCGCCCGGCGTGGTGCAGTAAACTCCGAGCGGAAGCGCGTCACAGCGTTCGAATCGATCCGCGACGTCCGCCGCCTTGGGGTTGTCCCAATTGAGGACGATCGATTCCAGTGCCGAATCGACGTGCGCGCGCGCAGGCGACGGCACGCTCGGCATCTCCGGAATCGCGAGCGAAAAGAGATAGATCGTCTCATCGACGCGTAGCCGCAGGCTGCGCGCGACGGTCGCGATGAAGCGCGGCGAAAAGCCGACGCTCGGGCGTCCCGTTTCAAACCAGGTGTACCAATCGACGCTCACCCCGCAGAGCGCGGCAACCTCATCGCGCCGTAGCCCGGGAACGCGTCTGCGTCCAACGTCCTTGATTCCCACCTCGTGCGGGCTGATTCGAGACCGAGCGTACTTGAGGAAATCACATAGCTCGCGACGTCGACGTTCGTCGTTACGCGTTTTCAAAGACCGCAAACCTTTCAACTTCTTGCTACCGGGCCCAGCGTATCATCGATCGGCGACGCGCAGCTATGAGCAGCCTTACAGCGGCCCAGACAGAGTCCCCGAGGCACTCGTCGATAGCGGCTCGTCGCACCGGGCTCGTCAGCCTCCGAACCGATGGTACCCGGTATCTCCGGGCCGCTGGCTCGCGAGTCGGCGCCGTGTTCAAATCCGCTCACCGGAACGCGGGTAAAGCTCGCAATTCCTCAGCTGCCCTTTCTCAAGGAGCCATATGGTTTGTTCACGTTCGGGGCCGGTTACCGTAGCCCGCCTCGCCGCCTCTCTCTGTCTCGCGGCAGTCCTAACGGAGGTCCCGGTGCCCGTCCGCGCCCAAACGCCGCCTCCGGCTGCCGCCTCGCCCGCGCCCGCCGGCGACCCGTGCGGAGACACGAACCTGCTCGCGACCACCGACCGCCCGACCTTTGGAACCAACCCGTGCGTCGTCAAGCCGCAAGACGCGATCGTGGAAGTCGGATACCGGAATACGAGCACTTCCGGGGCGGGCGCGTCGCACGTGGCGGCGTTCCCGGAAAACCGGGATCGCATCGGTCTGCTGCCTCACCTCGAACTCGTGCTCGACCTGCCCAGCGAATTGCGCCTGACCGCGAATAACACGACGATCGTAGGGCAGTCGAATATCGGAACCGGCCTCAAGTACGAATTCGGCTATTTCGGCAGCTTCGTGCACGGGATCGCGGCCGAGGTCGTCTACCCAACCGCGGAGGCGCCCTTCACGAACGGACTGCCCAGCTTTAACGAATCCTACCAGATCGGTGGCGGGATCGTTAAGAACGTCGGGTTTAACCTCACGGTCGGATTCAACAGTTTCTCGACGCCGAACGCGGCCGGGGCCAAGAACGCGTCGACGACCGCCTTCGACCCGACGTTCATCCTCGGCGGGCTCGTCGCGCCGAACACGAAGCTCAACGTCGAGGTCGCGAACGACTCTTCGAACGGCCCCGGCACCGGCGGACAATTTTTCGGAAACGTTTTCCTGCAGCACCAAGTCACTAAGACCGTTCTCTTGGACGTGGAAGTCGAACAAAGCCTTACGACCAGGAGCGGCGGCCACACGCACTATATCGGCGCGGGCGGAGCGCTGCGGCTGTAGGGCCCCATTTTCGGGCGTTTTGGCCGATTCGGCCCATGAACCAACAGTTCAGGGTATCGGCACACCCCTGGCAGCCGGTTGCTAAGCATGTTCAAATCCACTGACCGGAAGCCGGGCACCGCGCCGAAACGCGTCGCCCTAAAAAGCTCCGGATCCAACAATACTCAACTTATTTTTCTTCAGCTAATTTCTAAGGAGTTCTCATGGCGTCCTCACGTGCCAGATCAGTTGCCGCAACCATGGTGACGACGGCACTGGCAGCATTAGCGATTCTCGGTTACTCCGGGGGGCATCGCGCGGCCGGCCAGGTCAATGCCGCCGATCAATATCTACCCGAAGACCATCTCGTCCTCAAGAGCGCGCGCGACGTGGACGTCAAGGCCGGGACCGTCGTCGTCCCGATCCACCGCGGCATCGCCAACGGCAAGACGGTTTGGTACATGATCACCGATGCCTCCGATTATGGCATCGCGCACGACCTCAACGTTCTCTACGCGCCTAAACTCGCCAACATGGCGATCAACTGCGCGGAATGCGTTCAGACCGCAACCCTCGGTAAGCCGACCGGCAAATTCAATAACGACGCAATTCTCCATTTCGAAGGCGCTCCGGACTTCGCGCCGACCCGCGTTTACGATCCCTCGGCCACCGGCTTCCCGCCCGTCAAAGCCGCGCCCGGCGCGGTCGGCGACGCGCACTACAGTCCGTTCGTGCGCATCGCGGGATCGAGCGTGATCTATAACATGCCGATCGTCGCGACCGGCGACGGACCGTACGACGTGGTCCACCATACCAACACCCACGACCGGGTCGTCGCGATCGATACGAAACAGGACGACGACGGCCCGGAAGTGACGATGCTTCTGGCGCACGGGTTCGACTCGGGTCAGGCGATCGTCTACCTGAGCACCGAAGCTTCCGATCCGGGCGCGGCCGCGGTCGAGCGCGCCACTTACGTTCCGCTCCTCGGACACGTTTCGTTCGCAAACGGCGACGATAACCTCGGCTCGGCGCGCGAGCGCATCTTCGTCTTCGTCAACGGCCCCACGGCGCGCGACGACGGTCAAGGTCTGATGTATCTGGGCTTACACGGCAACCTCGGGGCCGACGCCACGGAGAATAACGTCGCGTCGCTCGGCTCGCCCTTGAACGTGCAAGGCGACTTCCCGTCGCTCGACGATCCGCGCCACGCGAACGCCTACAGTCCGCTGTGGGACGTCCAACTCGGCGTCTGGACGAAGTCCGCGGCCGCAGCCGGGAAGAACGTCCGGCAGACCGATGAGAACGAGATTCTCAACCTCGTCGGCGAGGGTTATCTCACAGGCCCCGGTGGCGCGCCGTACGGCTCGGCCTTCGATGTCAACTGTCCGCCGGTGGCCTACGTGGAGCAGCGCCCGGACAAAGACCTGGCGTCGAACGTCTTCAACCGGTGACCGTGCCGCGAGCGCTGATCTGGACCGTCGCGCTCGTCGCGACGGTCCACGTCACGATCCGCGACCATACCTTCGTCCCCGCCATCGTGCACGTGAAGCCGGGTGAAGCCATCGTGTGGCAAAATACGGATCAAGATCCCCATACGGTCACGAGCGGGTCCAAGGACGCCGGCGACGCCAAGTTCGCAAGTTCGCCGCTGATCCCCGATGGCAAGACCTTCACGCTGCGGCTCACCCACCCCGGGAAGTATCCGTATTTCTGCAAGCCGCACCAATTCGAAGCGTCGATGCACGGTTCGATCCTCGTCACCCGCTGACATCGCGCGATGCGTCGCGAAAGGCGGGCGGGCTAGCGACTGAGGCGAAGGTGGCGCCATGATCGAGCTATCGCAGCGGATCGTCGACGAGGCGATCGCGACGCGGCGCGACTTGCACGCGCATCCCGAACTCGGCTTCGAAGAGGTCCGCACGGCCGGCATCGTCGCGTCGAGGCTGCGCGAACTCGGCTACGAGGTATACGAAGGCATCGCGACAACCGGCGTGGCGGGCGTGCTCCGCGGCCGCCGCCCCGGGAAGACGATCATGCTCCGGGCCGATATGGACGCGTTGCCGCTTGCCGAGGAGACCAAGCATCCGTACGCGTCTACCAAAGCGGGCGTCATGCATGCATGCGGGCACGACGGGCACGTCGCGATGCTGCTCGGCGCGGCCCGCGCAGTCGCCGAGTGCCGCGATGAAGTCGCAGGCACGCTGGTCCTGTGTTTTCAGCCCGCGGAGGAAGGCAAGGGCGGGGCCAAAGCGATGGTCGATGAGGGTTTCCTCGAGCGCTTCAGCGTCGAGCGTGCGTACGGACTGCATCTGTTCTCGCAACTTCCCACGGGGCTGCTGGGCTTCCGCGAAGGACCGTTCTACGCGTCGAGCGACTCGATCGAGATTCGCATCCACGGACACGGCGGTCATGGCGCGGCGCCGCATCTGTCGGTCGATCCGATCTTGGTCGCCGCCGAGTTCGTGGCCTCCGTACAAAAAGTCGTCAGCCGGCAGATCGACCCGATCGAGCCCGCCGTCGTGACGATCGGTGCGATTGCGGGCGGCACGACGCATAACGTGATTCCGTCGACCGTCTCGCTGCTCGGAACGGTGCGAGCCTTCGATGCGGGCGTGCGCGAAAAAATGGCCGAGCGCATCGAACGCGTGTTGCGCGGCGTCTGCGAGGCGTCAGGCGCGACCTACGAGTTCGACTATCTCTGGCGCTACCCGGTCACCTCCAACGACGCGCAACAAACGCGTTACGTGCGTGCGCTGGCCGCCCGCACGTTCGGCGACCAGCGCACGGTGTCTTCGGAGAAGCACATGGGTGCCGAGGACTTCTCGTTCTTCGCCGAACGAGTACCCGCGACATATTTCGTACTCGGATGCAGTAGTGATCCGCGCACGTCTTTTCCGCACCACCACGGGAAATTCGACATCGACGAACGCGCGCTGGAAACGGGCATCGGGATCATGACCGCTCTCGCCCTCGACGCACCGGAGCATGCGCCCTAGAATATCCTAAGCGAGCTCGGCCCGGCATTTTGCAAAGCGAGTAAGCGTTTGCAGGCCGTAGGTAAGATCGGCAACAGCGCGATCTTCGATCGCGGCATCCGTTCTCCGAAACGGTTAAGCGTTTTCGTTTCTTGCCGAAGTACGTTACAGTCACGGGTCGCACGTGGCGCTGGTCCGACGCGTCGACGACTTGACGGGTTGGCAGCCCCTTCGCACCGTGAGCGAGCGAGTTCAATTCTATGCCACTTCTCCTTCAGCCGCGAGGCTGCATACGTCAAGTCGATTTTCCGCTCGGCCGGCCTGCTAAGCGCCCGCTTGTGACGTCCTCGGCGGCCCCGCGCTTCGAGCCTCCGCATCGGGCCGGCAACCCGACCGGCGATGGAACCTCTCGCTCGCCCTCCTGGAAAGGACTGAACCCATGAAAGACTTCGACGGCGTCGACATCCTCCTCGTCGAGGATAGCAGCAACGACGCGGAGATGACGATGCGGGCTCTGAAAAAGTCCGTTCCCGGCAACCGTCTGTACTGGGTTAGGGATGGCGTCGAGGGCCTCGACTTCGTTCGATGCCAGGGGGCATTCGCGGAGCGGGATCGGCGTCACGAGATAAAACTGGTGCTGCTCGATCTGAAAATGCCACGGCTCGACGGCATCGACGTCTTGCGAGCACTCAAGGGCGATCCCGCAACGAAGAAAATCCCGATCGTTATGATGACTTCGTCGAACGCGGAACGCGACATCACTGAGACGTACGACCTCGGTGTCAACGGCTTCGTCACAAAACCGGTTCAAGTCAAAGAGTTCGCCACGGTCGTCGGGGAAATCGGACTCTACTGGCTTACGGTCAATCAAGCGCCGACCCCGTGAGGGCCTCGACCGAATCGCGTCCTACCCCGATAAAGCATATCCGCGCGCTGATCGTCGACGATAATGCTTTCGACGCGGAACTCTCCCGCCGCGCTCTCAAACGGGCCGGCATGAACGTTGAAAGCATAGCCGTCGAAGATGAACCTCAACTTCGCGCGGCGTTGAAGTCCTTCGTGCCCGACATCGTGCTGTGCGATTTCAGCTTCCCAAATTTCGACGGCTTCGCCGCACACGCGATCGTACAGGCGGCCTTACCGGGTTGTCCGCTGATCTTCGTCTCCGGCACGATCAGCGAGGAGCGCGCCGCGATGGCGTTGCAATGCGGCGCGGTCGACTATGTGATGAAATCCACGCTCGTCCGGTTACCCATCGCCGTGGAGCGTGCCGTTCGTAGCGCGAGAGCGGCGATCGACACGTCGAATCGGGCGAGCAGGCATGTGAAGCGCCTTGAAATGCTGTGGAGGATCGTCAACGATCCAGCCCTGCGCGGAGCCGAACTCGTGCGGGCGATGCTCGCCCAAGCGGCGAACGATCTCAGCGCGCAACAACGCTTTAGCGGGTTCCTGTGCAAAGGCTCGGCCCTCGACGTCGAGATCGTCGACCGCACGGCAGGCGATCGGACGGACGTCGACTCAAAGGAACTGCTATCGGCCCTCGGATCGCTCGGCGAAGCGCAGGCGGACTCCGGCGCACGAACGCGCAGTTGGGCCGACGTCACGGAATCGCCCGACGCGCCTGTCGCGTTAGCGAGAGCCGAGTGGCGGGCGACGATCACCACCGCTTTTGATTCGAACGGCTCGCATTATTGGCTGACGTTCGCAGCCCCGGTCGCCGCGCAGTCGCCGTTCGGCGACGACGATTACGCCTATCTCGACGTACTCTCGTCCTGCTTGGCGAATCAAGTGCGCGTCAACGCGCTCGAAGAGTCGCTGCGTGACGAGGAGGAACGTTCGCGGAGCCACGCGCTCCGTCTTGAAGCCTCGTGGCAGATCGTGAACGGCACGTTCTCGAACGATACGGAACGGTGGCTCGCGGTGCTTTCGCAAGCCGCGGCGTCAGTTTGGCCCGGCCACGGATACCGTGGAACGTTGTGGCGCATCCACGGCGACGAGATGACCTGCGAGGCGGTGGGCGAGGCTCCCGGCCACGGTCTCGATCCAGGCGCAATCGTCGTGGGGGCGGTCTGGCCCGTCGCGTCGTCCACGGTCGGCCTGGCAATGACGGCCGGCATGAAGTCGCGTTCGTGGGACGACCTTCGAGCGAGCGAACCAAAGGTGACATTTCCGCGCGACAAGGACATCCGCTCCGCGATCGTCACGACCTTCCAAGCCGGCGATGCCACCTGGGCTCTCTCGTTCGCTTCGGGCCGCCTCACCGCCAAGCCGCTCGGAGACCTGGAACACGCCTATCTCGACGTCCTCGCCTCGTACTTTTCGAACCACGTCGAACGCCGCTGGCAAGACGAGCGATATCGCTTCGAGCGGGAGCACGACGTTCTGACGGGTCTGCTGAACCGGTCGCAATTCCGTGCCCAGGCCGGCGCCGCATCCCGGCACGGCGCCAGCTACGCGCTCGCAACCTTCGACGTCAGCGCGTTTCACGAGATCAACGAGTCCTACGGTCACGAGATAGGCGACGCCGTCCTCGTCGACGTTGCGAGCGCGCTCCTGGAAACGGCAAGATCCGACGAGATCGTCGGCCGGATCGGCGGCGATGTCTTCGCGGTGTACCTCGGGAACCGGTCGGCCGGGTACGCGCGCGCCCGCGTGCTCGATTTCGCCGCCGCATTCGCTCGGCCGTTCTCGCCCTCCGGCGCCGGGAGCGTCGCTATCGCCCGGACCGCCCGCATCGGAGTCGCCGTCGCACCGGACGACGGGGACGACATCGATACGATCCTCTCGCGGTCCGACGCGGCGCTCGCCATCGCGAAGTCGCGTGGACCCGGCGCGATCGTCCACTACGAGATCGCGATGGAGCGCGAGGCGCGGCGCCGCATCACGCTGCGCAACGAACTCGACGTAGCGCTGGCCGAGAACCAGTTCACCTTGTACTACCAGCCGCACGTCGAGCTCCGCACCAAACGCGTCACGGGCTGCGAGGCATTGATCCGCTGGAACCACCCGACCCGCGGTATCGTCGCTCCCTTTCATTTTATTCCGTTTGCGGAGGAGACCGGCTTCATCACGAGCATCGATGACTGGGTCATGCGTCACGCGTTCGAAGCGGCCGCACTATTCGGAGCCACGCATCCGGATTTTCGCCTTTATTTCAATCTCTCGGGGCGCCAGGCGGGCGATCCGGGCATTATTCGAAGTTTCGTACGCGCGGCTCGTGACGGCGTCCCCTTGAAGAACATCGGCATCGAGATCACGGAGACGGACGCGATGCGAGATGGGGCCGCGACGCGACGCGTGCTCCGTACCTTGCGCCGCCTCAACGTGCGGACCGCGATCGACGACTTTGGCATGGGCTACTCGTCGCTCTCGTCGCTGAAACAGTTGCCCGTGGATATCGTAAAGATCGATCGAAGCTTCGTCTCGGGCTTAACGAACAACAGAGACGACGCGGCGATGGCGGAGACGATCATTTCGATCGCCGAACACTTCGGGTTCGAATCCCTCGGAGAGGGCGCCGAAACGCCCGCGGAGATCGAATGGCTGCGCGACCATTCGTGCCGGTACGTGCAAGGCTACGGAATCTGCCACCCGTTACCGCTCGACGCCTTCCGCTCGTGGCTAGCGGACTACGAGGCGGACCTTGACAGTACGCGTCGCGACGTTCCCGAGAGGCGCCGGCGGGACAGACGCAAGCCGTCGGCGCACGACGCCACGATCTCGCCATAGCACGACGGCGTGGATCACGAGCTACGGGCTCGGCGGCGTAGGTAACGAGAACGAGAAGGTCGCGCCAACGCCGAGCTGGGCGTCGGCCCACACGGTTCCACCGTGACGCTGTACGATGCGTTTAACGATCGCAAGCCCCACCCCGGTGCCGGGGAACTCATCGCTTCGGTGCAGACGTTGAAACACCCCAAATAACTTTTCCGAATAGGCCATATCGAAACCAACGCCGTCGTCGCGCACGTGGTAGATCGCTCGGCCGGGCTCGCTCGTGCTCCATACCTCCAGTTTCGGTTCGGCGTTCCCGCCCGAATATTTCAACGCGTTCGAGAACAGATTGACCCAGACCTGACGCAACAAGACGACGTCGCCGTGCGCCACCGGAAGATCGTCGATGTCAAAGATGGCGCCGGGACGTCCTCCCGTCTTCGCCTCTCCCCGCGCGACGTCGCGCGCCAACTGAGTCATGTCGACATTCCCCGCCACGATCGACTGGCGGCCGAGTCGCGAGAAGGCTAGGAGGTCGTCGATCAGTTCGCCCATGCGAGCGGCTTCGCTTTGGACGACGGATAGGAGGCGGCGACCTTCGTCGTCGAGCAACGACGCATAGTCCTCTTCGATGGCTTGCGCGTAGCCGGCAATCGCGCGCACCGGAGCTCGTAGATCGTGAGAAACCGAATAGCTGAAGCTCTCCAACTCGGCGTTGGCATCTTCGAGCTCACTATTGTGCGTCCGGAAGGCGTCTTCCGCATTGTTCGTTCGCATGAGCTCGGTGTGAGCGAGGGCGCGTGCGGCCTCGTCGTGTTCGATCGTACGCTCCGCTAGCCGCTTGAGTTCGGCATTCGTCCGCGTGAGTTCGGTGAGCGCCGCGTCGCGAGCGGCGGCGTCGCGCTCGAGCGTGCGTTCCGCCAGCGCCCGCTTGAGTTCGGCATTCGTCCGCGTCAATTCGGTGAGCGCCGCGTCGCGAGCGACGTCGTCACGCTCGATCGTGCGTTCCGCCAGGGCCGCTTTGAGTTCGGCATTCGTCCGCGTCAGTTCGGTGAGCGCCTCGCCGCGGGCCGCTTCGTCGCGCTCGACCGTGCGTTCCGCCAGCGCCCGTTTGAGTTCGGCATTTGTCCGCGTGAGTTCGGTCAAAGCCTCGTCGCGAGCGGCGTTGTCGCGTTCGATCGTGCGCTCTACGAGGGCCCGCTTGAGTTCGGCGTTGCTTCGCGCGAGTTCCGTGAGCGCGTCGTGGCGAGCGATATCGTCGCGCTCGATCGTACGTTCAGCCAGCGCCTGCTTGAGTTCGGCATTCGTGCGCGCGAGTTCGGTGAGCGCCTCGCCGCGAGCGGCCTCGTCACGTTCGATCGTGCGTTCCGCCAGCGCTTGCTTGAGCTCGGCATCGGTCCGCGCCAGTTCGGTGAGCGCCTCGCCGCGAGCGACATCGTCGCGTTCGATCGTGCGGTCCGCGAGGGCTTGCTTCAACTCCGCGTTGGTGCGCGCGAGTTCGGTGTGAGCCTCGCCGCGAGCGACATCGTCGCGTTCGATCGTGCGGTCCGCGAGGGCTTGCTCGAGTTCGGCGTCGCTCCACGCGTTCTCGGCGAGCGAGCGCTCGGGTTCCGCGTTCACGACGGGTGACATTCAATCGGTACGAAGGGTGTGGACACAGTAGGCACCTTCCGAATACAGACTGCGCAGTATACAGACCGCGCAATTGTTCTCATATCGAGAGTTGCGACCTGCGTTCTTAACTGCGCGAGCCCGCACACTTTAGCGACGGGTGTGCGAGCGTCACCGCCAAGAATCGGTAAGCGACCTAACCACAGACGGTCGAGCGACCGCTAAGCTTGCCGCGACGCTGCGGAGCCGTCGAACGCTCTGGACTTCGAGCGCCTCGATCGCGATGCGCATCCACGGGCGCGGCGGCCACGGCGCGGTGGCGCGCGGTGAAGGCAGCCCCCGGCGCGCCGGCGACTGCCTCCCGATTACCGATCCCGACTGGGATTAGTCGTAGATGGTTCCGGTGCTGTCGACGATCCACGGGATGCCGAAGTCCGGCGACACCGAGATCGCCGCCGCCTCCCCGGCGATGTCGACCCATCTGGATCCCTGGAGCTGGTCGTCCTCGAATCGTCCGCGACCCCGAGCCCGCTGCCGAGGCAGATCGCGAGGCGCGGGCGATCGCCGCGATCGCGAGACGGCGCGGCTTACTTCGGGCTAGCGACGTGGTTGGCCGGGTCGTTGAAGCCGGAGTACAACAAGGTCA
>Ga0116229_10008588_pt1 | contig 15830 bp, 9 predicted proteins | sample S1TSphgellanicum_3_FD_87313 | JGI IMG/M metagenome (GOLD analysis project Ga0116229, IMG submission 87313) | Host-associated microbial communities from peat moss isolated from Minnesota, USA - S1T2_Fc - Sphagnum magellanicum MG | ecosystem: Host-associated > Plants > Peat moss > Unclassified...
ATTTTATTGACATCTAATAGGGAAAATATTAAACAAGCCAAAGGAAATGACAGCTCTAATTCATTAACTTCTATTTTATTGACATCTAATAGGGAAAATATTAAACAAGCCAAAGGAAATGACGCTCTAATTCATTAACTTCTATTTTATTGACATCTAATAGGGAAAATATTAAACAAGCCAAAGGAAATGGATGCAGTGCTGCTGCGATTTCTGTCTAGTCTGCCCATTTGCCCCATCTATATTTTCTCAAGTGACACCCAGGCATTTTTTGCCCTTGTAACCTCACGTAATGTGCCAAGTAATATGTTACATACCCCTTTATACCCCTAGTGTGTTCATACCGTGCATAACATGGACTCAAAACATGCCTAGGCAAGACAAGGTGAAAATAAACCAGGCAAACGGGCAGACTGGAGGGAAAAATCGCAGCAGTACTTTTGTATTGACTGAATCCATTTTCCTTTGGCCTGTTTAATGTTTTCCGTCTAATGGCATCTTGATCATTCCATTTGATGATGGTGTGTTTTCTCTTCACTATTCTCACCTCGTACTTTTGGTCGATGGGTCCCCATCCCCTACTTTTTCTCTACAGGGTTTTCCCTATTGCCACAGTCTTTGCATTGTTTTGTGAAGAGAGAACAAGCCTTTACCCGGCAGAAAAAGGCAGTAGCTCAACCATTACAAACGTTACTTAGTTACCTATTCAACCAATTCCTGTGGCAGAATCAGTCACCCTGCCTGCTGATCGATTCCGCGGCCTCGTCGGCCCCGTCCAATTCTGCCTTATAACACGTGCCGAAAGAGGAGCTTGTCCAATTCTGCCCTATAAAACGTACCGAAAGAGAAGCTTGCGATTTGCAGCTTGTGTTTTTGCAGTAGTCTTTGCGTTGTTTTGAAGGAGAGAGGACGAGAGGGACAGAGACAGAGACGCGCGCGCGCGCGCAGACATACGAGACGAGAGACGCGAGAGGCGCGAGAGGAGATGATGGACAGATCCGGGAATTCGTTGCCTTCGGGAAATGATGGAACTAAGAGGAGAGTTGCGTACTATTATGACGAGGAGGTGGGGAATTATTACTATGGCCAAGGACACGCTATGAAACCTCATCGGATCCGCATGGCGCACTCGCTGATTGTTCGTTACGGCGTGGACAAGCACATGGAGGTTTTGCGACCTTATCCTGCTAGAGATCGTGACCTTTGCCGCTTTCATGCCGAGGATTACGTGGCTTTTCTACGTGAAGTGACGCCCGATACGCAGCATGAGCAGCTGCGTGCCCTCAAGCTTTTCAACGTCGGAGAGGATTGTCCCGTCTTCGATGGTTTGTTTTCGTTTTGTCAGACTTCTGCTGGCGGTTCTGTCAGCGGTGCTGTGATGCTGAATCATGGACGCTCCGATATCGCGATCAATTGGGCGGGTGGTCTTCACCATGCTAAGATGCGCGAGGCTTCCGGCTTTTGCTACGTGAATGACATCGTGCTTGCGATTTTAGAGCTGCTCAAGCACCACTCTGTAAGCAAAATTCGCCAAACCCTTAAACCCCCCGCCCTTGCTCCTGCATATTCGTGACTTCTGAAGCTTCGTCCATGCTTGTGGTCTCCAGTAAACCCTGAATGGCTACCCGGATTTCTGACAATCGTTGAAATTATGAAGCTTCCCACAGACTCTACTACATCCATCCGTTGAACTTAGATCACATCTCTGCTCCAACCATCCTCCTGCCATATACATGAGTCTCCTGAAGCTTGATGATCTTGACCAAAGCCTGACAAGAACCCTAGTCCATACAATTATTTCTTATATGCATGGAGTCTGAGTAAATTCGATCCTTACACCAGAGCTCTTAACTTCTAGGTTTGTTTAAAGCCTTCTTCCCCTTATCAATTACAAAGGTGTAAGCTCATCCTCAGTGTGTAAAACCCTAACCATGCTCCTGCAGCAGCCACGTCTTCTGAAACTTCCTCCATGTGGATGGTCTTTACTGGATCCTGAATGTGAATAGGATAATCTCTGGAAAATTGTACAAATTTCTATTGTGAATGCTACTTGGAGGCAAGTGTATTTTATATGCTTCTACAGTAACTGTCTACTTCTTTAGATTATTCTTCCTGGCATGGTTTGTTGACATAGTTGCGGCTTCTGATTCTGAAAAGATTGTTTCTCAACTTTCTGTGTGCTTGCAGAGGGTACTATACATAGACATAGATGTTCATCATGGCGATGGGGTTGAGGAAGCTTTCTATACAACAGATAGGGTCATGACTGTTTCATTCCATATGTTTGGGGACTTCTTTCCGGGAACAGGGGATCTGAGAGATATTGGACATGAGAAAGGCAAATATTATGCTCTCAATGTGCCATTGAAGGCTGGCATTGATGATGAAAGCTACCAGTCTCTCTTCAAGCCTGTCATCACTAAAGTGATGGAGGTTTACCAACCAGGAGTGGTGGTCTTGCAATGTGGGGCTGACTCACTTTCTGGAGACCGGCTTGGTTGTTTCAATTTGTCTGTGAAGGGACACGCAGAATGTGTTCGTTTTGTGCGATCATTCAATGTGCCGTTATTGCTGGTTGGGGGTGGAGGCTATACTATTCGCAATGTTGCTCGGTGCTGGTGCTATGAGGTTGACTTATTTATGTATCTCAGCCAATTCTTTCTATGGTCATATGTTTGGGGTTTGTGGCTTCTCAAAGCAATGTCTGCTGAAACCATAAATTAGGTTTTTGTAGTTCTTCTGTAAGGAGACACTTTAGAAATGATACCAGTTTTCATTGCACTGAGGAATTTCTCCTTGACAAGTTTCTGAGGTTATTTCCAGCAGGTTGATGCTTAAATGCTGGCTGAAGGAACATCTAAATATTGCTATGCCTGCTGAGTTTAAATCCTAACTGATTCATCTCACTCTTTTCTTAGAAGTTCTCATTTTATGGATTGTGAACCTTTGAGTGTAGATAGAGGTCTCTTATGCTAAAGTTTGGTGGTCTGGATAGAGCAGACGGGCATTGCTGTGGGAATGGACCTACAAGACAAACTGCCGGACAATGAGTACTATGGGTACTTTGGACCTGATTATACACTTAATTATAGTCCTAGTAACATGGAAAACAAGAATTCACGTGCCTATCTTGATTCCATAAGGTGGGTCTCATAATTTTCTCTTCAAGTTTGAATGTCTTGCTACATCTGAACTCCTCTTGATGTCAATTTCCAAATACTAGTAGGTTTAGTGGTTTCAGGTGGCTTTGCTTGCTCCTGTGGCCATGTAGCAGATTGGAGACTCTGAAGTGGAAGAATAAGAAATTCAGGTTTGGATGCTGAGTTTCTTAAGTGGGTCTATAATCTAGCTTGATTTGTGTTGCAGGGTGAAACTTCTACAGAATCTTTCAACATTGCAGCATGTTCCAAGTGTTCCATTTTCTGAGCGGCCTCCAGACACTGAGTTACCTGAAGATGTGAGTAGGACAATCTGGATTGTCAGCTTAAGCTGACTGTAAGTTTTAAAGGTTTTTTCAACCAGTATGTGTACAATTCATGGTTGCGGTAAATGCAGGAGGATGAGGACATGGAGGCACATTACCGGGGCCATAGGTGGGATGGTGCAACGTCTGATTCTGACTCAGAAGGTGAGCACGAGCACGAGCAGCAGCATGAAGCAGCAGTTAGTGAGGCTGCATTCTCCAGGTCTCATTTTCAGTCATCTCTCTTCTGTATTACTGCCTTGTTTTTTTCTACTCTTCATTCTGCAGATAATGTTTTGAACAGGTGAGTTCTGGCTTTCAGATGCTGTACATGAACTAATCATTGAGACATCTGACCAACAGTATGAGACATCTGAAATCTGAGGTAGATTAATGACCACACAAGTTTCATTGTCAGTTATTTATGAGTGCAAGTAAATAAATTGCCCTTTGTGCCTGAGAATTGCTGAGTTGGATCTGGATCTGGGGTTGCAGTAGGAGACACCCACAGCATGTGCAAGTAATCCAGCAGGAGGGAGATACAGCTATGGTGAGAAGCTTTGAATCTTCTGTTTATAACTGCTTTTTCTGTTGCTTCCTTTCGGTTGTTCAATTAGGTTACAGTCACATTTTTGATAAGTGCAATGGAAATGTGGTTCATGACTTTGTGGAATCAGGATGAGGACAGTGAAAAGGAGATTGATCAAATGACTGAAGCACCAAAGGGGACAGGAAATGAGGTAGATTTTTGGGGAGATTTCAGGATGGGGGGTTGTATTTTGATGCAGTGGAACATGATCTAAATCAAGTTAGTGCCTAATTCTTATCACAGTCAAAACTCGAAATTGTGAGTTTCACCTCAAAGCATGTCTTGTCCATGAGGGAGACCTCAGAAAAAGGACACACTTGTTAGGAGATGAGCTCGAAAATGAATCTAATAGACCACAAGGGACATAACAGTTTTGACCATGTAAGTCATTTCCTAGTCCATGGATGTAGATACTGGCATGTGGTACTGGTTGTGAGTGAAGTCTTGGAACTTTGTCTGATGGTAAGTGATGGTGTATGTCCTATATGGTGCTTGTACCCTACTATTTGATGAAATAGTTATGATTTTGGTTTGATCCACTATCTCACATGGCTCTATCACTGTGGTCAGACCACTGCCTGAAGCATGGATTTCTTGAGGCCCTTTGTTGTATTCAGTGTCTGAGAATGTCAGGTGTCTCATTAGCACTAGCACTCGTTGGAGTTTTCTATCCAGGACAGAGTGCTTGAAGATGTGAAATGTCTTTTGCATTGACCTCTCTGTGTGTGTCTCACTTGTCAGATGGACTTCACCCAAGTAGTGGAGGTGGAAACCAGGCAGAGCCCAGCCAACACCAACATCATTGATTCAGGAGACCCCTCAGTTACAGCAAGAGACCAGCAACCATCATCATCACCTAGAAGCCCCTCAGTAGCAGCCAGAGACCAGCAACCATCATCGTCACCTCTCTTTATCACTCCAGCTGCATCTGTGTCCAGGCATTCCCCCACACTACCTCTACAGCCCTCCAAAGTACAGTTGTGCTAGTGTCACAGGCCCCAGAAATCCAAAGACTTACAGGTCACAATGCCAGCTTGGAGATCTCAAATGTTCCTGACTCCACCAGCATGCCACACAGCCTGCTGGGTTCAAGGATTAATTGATCCCCTTTCAATTCCTGGGGCAATTGGGAAAGACACTTGACCAATCACTGTTGAGGATGTGCAACAAGGAATAAGGAATCCAAGGTTAATGTATGTATGGGACATCACCAGCCATGGGGCCAGCATCTGTACCTAGCCCTTCAAGCTCTGCTGTTGGGACTTTGCTGTCAATTTCAAGTCCATCCTTGAGTTCGAGACAAGCTTGAGGTTTGTCAGGTTTTGGATTCAGATTTGCTGGACCTTTGGCACCGCCTACTGCTTCTCCTGGTACTATAGTTCATTTTGTAGACATGCCTGCAGCACCTTCCACAGGGGGGTTACCAACTCCATTATTGTGTAACCTTTAGGTTGGTGTTTTGTAAGTCATGGTGACAGGAGACAGAAGAGGCCGGGCTGTTTTCTCCCCTATTTGGAACTGGAAGACCATCAAGAATTGGAGTTTGAAAAAGCGGAGCAAGGAAGAGCATGTGTTTTTTCCCAGGAATCAGTGTACAAAAATTGCTGTAGTGTGTGATTGTCCCACCAGGTGTTGGTTCTACTTGTGGAGAAAATAGCATTTGACTGCTAGTAACTCCATTTGTTGCTGCATTTGCACTTGCAGAACAGATATAGCATTGTCTCAAGTAGGTGATGGTTCAAATATAAGTGTAAATGCATATATAAGGACACTGTACAAACAGAAGGCTAATTTTACACTACTGGTGCATTTTGTATCCAATGATGACACTGTAGAGCAATAATCATGACAATCTACCCCTAATTGAAAACTGGAATTTGAGGCTGAAGTCAAATGCTGTACACAATGTAATGGTCATTGGTGCACAGTTAAATTAGGTTTGTAATAGTACCTGTACCTGTTCACTTCAAGGTGTTCACTTGAACTTGCTCATGACTTGGTTGCATGTGAAGCCAGCCTCTTTCAAGATTGCAGTTTAACCTACAAGCAATGCATTTTCTGGGCTTCACTTTGGAGGATTGTCAAGCACAGTTGTCAATCTCCTCAACCCTCATCTTATGATGATGTGTGGTTTGATGATTGGAGACAACAAGTGAATTGGGCAACAAGCTAGCTCCCAAGAAAACTCCTATGGATTGGCTTCTTCATCTTCCTTCTTGACATAACTCTTGGTGGGCCTTAGGTGATCTGATATTGGAGATCACCAGATCTCAATCAGTGTCCTGGATTGCAGAATCACCATCTTGTTTGTAAGTCCGGAGATCCATCCCTGCCTTTGCAAAGTCTTGAATTGCTCTTGGTTTTGCAATGAAAAACCTCGTTTACGGTGCTGAAGTACAATCAGATTATAGCACTTGGGCTTATATGCACTATGATTTTTCCCATCATGATAAGTTCAGTTTTTCTTCAGCAATTTTGGTGGAGATCAAAATGTGCTGGAGAGGTACTCAGATCATTGTACAAAAACTGTGGGTGAGAATTACACAAGATATTGGCTGCTGGGTGGCGTACACAATACCATTTGAGCTGTAAGGGCTATGTTCCACTTTTGTCCTCACACTCTCATCATCCAGTCTTTTTATGGTCTAATTGTATTTGTCGTACCTGCAGAGACTGGCAAATACTTGTACCAGTCACCATCCTTATTTCTCTGCCTGTGAGTCACATTTGTAGTGGCCTTTGGTCATTGCAATCCTCAACCCTTGTGCATAAAAAACAATTATCTTGCTATAATTGCTTAATGGAAAGTAGTCTACACATGTTTTTTGAGGGTTGTGATTGATATGTGGAAATTGAATTTCATCATCATATGCTGCAAGCATTTCAATACTGCTTGTTGAATACCTCAGAGCTGTTCTAATAAAGCAGAATATGATATCAATCATTCTCTGTTGCAATATCTGACTTTTCTTCATCAAATTGAAGGATGTTCATGACTGGTCTGGCGCTGAGCTATATCTAATCGAGTCCACTCATGATTTCATCTTTTTTGGGCTTCAATTTCTCAGGTTTTGCAAGAAAGCATTTTGGGGATAGTATTCACCTCTGGGGTCAGCCATGAGTATGTGCCCTCCTGAAGGAAATTTTGCAGGGAAAACAAGTGTGTAGTTCCAATGGTTTGATTAGCCTTCAGCCATTATGCACAAAGGATCTGCACAGTATTCTGAACTTACAAAACTAGCAACTTATATCCAGCATCCTGTGGGTATATATCATGATGGCAGTTTGTTGGAGATTGGAGATTGCTTATGAGCAAGTTCATGCAACTGTCAAACAAATTACAAGCTTTCAAGATACATGTTACTCATTTGCTTTTCTCCAATTGTTCTGTGATCACCTTGTGTGGTGCAGTCTTTGTTTTGAATGCATGCAAATATAGTTGAAGCATAATACTGTGCGTTTTTCTTTTGCCTGCAATTTGATGATGCAAATTGTATTGCATTATGTTAGGAAACACCAAACCATCAACTCTGCAAAAGCATTTTGCTTGCATCCAATGAATTCCAAGTGGGTGGCAAGCAAAACATTGATCCAAATTTTCCTGCCTTCAAACAACTTGAATTTTGGAAACATCTTTGCAAAAACCATTTCAACTAAGAGTTTGCAATTAATGCAATATGCATTGAAGCATGGGAAGTCTTAATTTGACCTACAAAGTATGTACATAGTTGAAATTAAAATCTTGGCAAAAGTTATAGATCATACTTGACATGAGATGCTTGCTATGTTAAATGTGATTCAACATTTGATTAAGCACATGCCTTAAAAAGTAATTAGTTCAACATAGATTTGTTGATCCAATAGATGTCAATCAAAATGACCTTATCTGATCACAAACAAACTTAGTTTAGAGTTTAGGTTTGACCACACATGCTATAAAATGCTGTTTTTTTTTTTGGAAAATTTAAACCCATCGATTTTTAGTTTCAGTATAAAAGTAATACTGCAATTATCAATTTATTTGGTTTTTTTTTTTCTGGGTAATAACCAGTGGTTAAGTGTAACTTGTAGAGATTTTTGTAGAGATTTTTTTTTGTGGTGAAAATTCAACATTTTGCTAAAAGAGAAAAAATCCCAAGCGACATGGTCAAGGGAACTTTTGGAAAATTTCTAGAAAAATAGTCATGTTTCTAGGAAGAAGGTTATGAAATCATCAAGATTTTTGAAGATTTGGATAGATTTTTAACTTTGTTCTTTTGAAATTACCATATTTAGCTGATAGGTTTAGTGCTTTGCCAACATGTAATAGGATTCCTAGATTATTTGCTTTTCTATTTGTCTTGTAACCAAATTTGGCTAAATCCTCTTGTGCATGGTCATTTTTGGTGCGACATTAGAAAATTGAAAAAAAACATGTAAGGATCAATTCTCAAATATTTACTTTGAAAATTATTAGTTATATATTGTAGGGTAAGTTATAAAGTATTTATGTAGTTACTTGTGTTTTTTAATTTTCTATCACAAACATGTTTAGGGTTTGTTGATTCTTGAAATGATATGTACTGAGTGGGTAGGTTATTTATTGGTTTTCAAAACAACAATCAATTAGTAGGTTATCAATATTTTGGTCATTAATTGAGATTGATAACCAAGTGTTTTTTCAATAACTGGCCAACTTCCAATGTATGCAAGAAGTATGATTACTTATTGTTCAAAGAGTTCTTGAGCTTTTATTAGTTTTCCATTGATCATTCACCAAACATAATTTTTTACCTTCTTTTTTTTGTGCATACATCATCCAAACAAGATGTTGAATATGAGTTTGCAACCATTAAGAAGAATGTCACATGATTTTTTATCTTTTTATAAGAGGGTTATATCACTTTTCTTTTTTTATAGGATTTTATGTTGTTATGGAAACTTTGAACTAATTATATTTAATAATCTATTTGAGGTCATTGATTATTAGTAATACTTTTGATTCTCCCCCTCCTTTAGGTATTTCCAATAATTGAAAACCTTTCATCAATTATCTAGTCCATAGTTAGTAATGAATGTAAATGATTATTATTTAGGTAAATATTTAGGTAAAGCATTTTGTGGCTACTAAATAGGTAGATGCATGTCAATGATTATTATTTAGTCAAACACTATGGGTAACTATGAAATAAGATTACACAAAATAGTGGTTCATGTTTAAACACCATACATTATTTGGGCAATGGGTTTTAATTGTTGTGATCATTAAATATACCTATATAGCAAGTTTTAAATAATTTTTTTATGAATAACTAACAACTTATTCAATTGTTTGTCGTTGTTCCAAAAATATTACCAATTCAAGTCCCAAAAAAATTTCAACCCATCCCTAAAATCTAATTGTTTTGGTTCTCCCCCTTTGCATTTATTATTGGTCTTGGTGGGGTCTCTTATCTTATGCAAAATGTTTTTCTTCCTCTTTGTAACCTTATGTTATTTTCCTATTGTCATGAAAAAATTTCTCCTCCTTGGAACCTTATAACCCTACCAATAACCATGTGTTTTTTTTTTTAATTCAATGAAAAGTTCCCTCTTTCACGTAATATTTAAAAAAATTACTAGTGAAATTTCTCATAAATAGAAATTTAAAATTTTGAAATAATTATTTTTAAAATATTTTCAATTCCCAAAAAAGGGGGAAAAAACTAGGAGTAAAACACTATTAGAATTCTTGGTTTTCAAATCATCCAAAGTTGATTGATTGATTTTTCTTGATTAATGAACATGTAAATTTTGACTCGAGGCTTAAGGCTTGAATAACATGTGTATTTTTTGACTACTCAACTTTATTAAAGTAACCTATTTGATTATTTGTCAAATTGAACATCCAATCCAATTGGAAAACAAAATTACCATCATGATGAAAATGATCAATGACTTCTAGTCAAGTGGGACATCTTGTCAAGTTGAATAAAAATTAGTGACACTTTTAATCAAAATGGTCAATGGTTTCTAATCAAATGGGACATTTGATAAAATTACACAAAATCAATGACACCCCTAATCAAGACTATCAATGGAATTATAATAAAATGGGATATTTTACGCCAATTATTAGGCTAGGCTACCTAAATGTACTTACCTATCTACTTATCATCATTTTATCTTACAACTTACCATCCTACAACTTACCTAGGTTTACCTATTAGGTTAATACAAGTGATAGTGGTTTTTTTTTGTGTCACAAGGGTCATTTCTATAAGTTTATATGTGTTTAGATGCTTGTTGTGAATAACATAATCTTGAAATGATCAATTAACAATTGATTTTCGATTAACAACTTGATTATGAACACATCCATACAAGTTATTTTGAAAATAATGCATACATTTTAGTAATGAACTAAGTTCAAGAATGTGCATTGGTTGGCTAGCTGAATTATTAATAAATTAATGTTAAATTTTCATTCCAAATTGTTTATAATGATTAAGTATGCCTTGAAAAATGAAATAATAAAGTTAGGTATGCAATCTTTTTGTTTAAAACCTTAACGAATCATAATTATGAACTTTTGAAATGTTAGATTTGGACCTTATTTTCAAAAGTCATTTTAAAATGATTTTTTTTGTTTCTCAAAATTTTTAACCTAATCAATCTATTTAAAACTTTTATCATATGAAAATGTGATCCATTGCTAAAGACTTGGTTTATTATTATGCATATGAAAGATTCATTCATAATATTTGTAACATATTTACATGGCTAATTGCTAGGGGCTAAGAAAAGTAGGCTACATTAAATTGAATTATTATCTATGTACCATTTGTTTACATCACACCTAAATATATTTACTACTTAACTGCCACAACTTCATGGTTTTTAAAAATAAATTTTGAAATAAAATGATTTTATTTGAGTAAAAATTGATTCAAACTAACTAGTTCATTAGTCAAAATAACCAACTTAATTTGCTAGTCGACAATGGTTATACTTCTACCAAACAAAATGTCACTTTGGTTAACCAAGAAATAACTATCACAAGCAATCACCATGAAATCACGATTTTAAAAAAAACCTAGTAATATTAATTAACATGATCACATGCAAGATTATAATTGCAATTAATCAATCAAATCCCTATGAACATTTCAACAAATCTAGCAATAAAAGTAAGGTGAATTTTGCATTAAAAAAAAAAAAAAAACCAATAACTATCGTTATTATCAATGTCAAAGATGTCCAAACCTCATGATGATGCAAAAATAAATAAAATCATTGTCCTTGTAATTTCCCATCTATTGTCACCTTTGGTGTATCATGAATTTTTTTTTTGAAATGACAAAAAAAGCCACATTATTTAATACTTGCAATTCAACAAACTACTAGCCAATTATAAATCTCACTTCTTAACGTATTTCCTTCCTGTTAACATGATTAAATAATTGGTGTTGTATTTGAAAAAAAATCATCAATAACTGATTATATTATTTTTAAATATCTACCTTTTGTTTTAAAAGCATCCAAAATAATTTTTAAACATCTTTTCCTAGTAGAAAAAAATTAAAAACAACATTGAGATATAATTATTGTGTGGGATGTACATTACATCCACTTTTCAAGAGGTTAAAAGGCATATAAGAAGACTTCTTACCTCTCACCAATGAAAGAAAAAAGAAAATTTAAACAATTGTAAAAGCATTGATGGTTGAATTTTTTAAGTTCAAAACCTAACTAAGTTTTTTTTAACAAAGTTAACTTCCACAACTACAAGCAACCAAACATGACTAATAACAACATAAGATGCAATATCTAACTAAAACATTATAAAAATATAAATCACTTGATGACAAAGATTTAGACTTACAATCATGGCACCAAAATAATAATACCATATTTTTCTTTAAGACTTCCTCATTGATGGAAACTTGTGTCAATTTATAAGCTTTGATCCCAAGAAAATTCTTCAATTCATCAAGTGTTTTTCTTTTATGATTGAAGTATTGTGCATAGTGAAAGATTTCGATGTCTTTTTAAATCGCTTCCATCTCAAACTAGGACATTTCAACTTCAAAAGTTTTCAAAGCATGTCAATATGAAACATAAATAGTAACATTATAATTTTTTTGTTTTGAATTTGTTTCAATTTGTGAAGAGATGATGTGATTAAAAAAACTGATTTTCTTAGTGAGTTTTATTGATTGTTCTATCATTTGATGAAATTTTAGTTTAGTGCATGAAAAAGCTTATAATTCAAATGAATTAAGTTTTGGTCATTGTAAATTCTTTCAAAACACTAATGATGGTGCAAATGTTTAAATTTTAGTGTAAACCAAAAATAAATCTATAAATTTGGGTTTTTTTCTAAATTTCGAACATGTAGGTAATAATGGAAATTAAAAAGCCTTAACCATGTGAAAATTTCCTAAGCATGTATATAACTTTGAGCATGGACTAATTTTCAATTTTCAAATATAAATTCATCATATTATTATTAATTAATATATTTTCAATGATAGGCAAACAATGTTATGTATTATATACAATTTGTAACAATGAATGTTATTTAGTTATCATGCAAATTAAAATTGACATCACAATTCTAACATCTTGAATTTCAAATATGGTTCAAAGGATGAAACATACGGTGTTGAATTCAAGTATTATATTTGCCATTCATGTAATATGGCTTATGAAATGCATTTTTTAAATTTTAAATGGACACCTTAAAGGTAAAATGCCACATGTAAGTAAGCATCAAAAGTTATTCACTCTTATATGAGATGAACAATTTGTATAATGAAGCACATGAATCTATTTTACAAAAGCAAATGTGCTTTGGGTGAAACAAATGAATTTGTATTTATTATAAATTAAAAGCTCATAAAAAATCAATTCAATCTTCATTAACAAAGGTGCACATAAGGTCTTTTTAAAATGGTATCCTACTTCAGTAGAACTCAATGACGTGATTTTTTCAAGTTTAAGAAGACTAGGTAAACATAATAAACATTCACAAAAAAAACCAAAGAACATGCGGCACATCAATTAGTTGAATTAGGAGGCTACTTATCATTAATTAAAAGGATGGCCAAAACATAAATAAATAAATAAGATCTTTACAAGGACAAAGTAAACAAATTTACAAATAAAAAGACATCATTGTAAGTGAATGGAACCAATAACAAAATTTGATTAATGTACAACACGAGGTTTTTTTTCCTCATGCACAAATCATTATTATTTTTATATGGTTGTTTAATGTTAACATAATATTCTAATTTAGGCATGTTAAATTGTTGGAATGACAAAGAGCAATTGTTTGCAACACTATGAAATTTAAACGTTTTTTTTTAACAAAGAAAATTTAATGTTTTGAAATTAATGACATGGCCAAACAAGCAAGCCCTTGTTATTTTGAAGAAGATAATGAATTGTCACAAACATAAAATGAACTAAAATATTAATACATAAAAAATATTATAATTTTTTAAAAAGTGTAAAACACATTAGGTTTCAAATACATTAAAAAAGTTATAATTCATAAAATTCATGAAACCTAATGTGTGATTGCACTTAATTACAACAATTATAACTTTTTTGGATGTTCACAACATGATTATAAAAATTAAGTGAGAATTCAAAAAACAAATATAAATAATTCCATCACATTGTGACACTCGAGTAGGACATACTAATAGTAGGTATCTACTAATTGATTTTCATATTATGATTATTGTTAATAGGAGTGTCGAAATTCAAATTAAAACATACATTTGCATGACCTAAATTACAAGTAATCCAAAACATGCAAATTTTTTATTAAAAAAACCCAAAAAATATTTGATACATGCAAACACATTTTCATTTAACAACCTAATTTTCAATAGATAGAGCAATAAATTTACCACCAATTGAAAAACAAAATGGTCCATACATGAAATACAAGTAGAAAAACCTACAAAAAATAAAATCAAGAAGGAAAATATCAAATGAACAATGGGCCCTAAATAAAGACGTGTGTAAGCTTAGTTTAACTTAATGAAATATCATAATAATGAATAAAGCGCACATGATTTTATGACAAGGTTTTTATAGAGGAGGGAAAATTTGATGCATGGGAAAATAAACACCCCTTAAGACTAATCATTAGTGCATGGAGGGTGAGCTAGTGAAGCAAGTTTGAGTTAAATTTTTTAGTGCATGGGGGTGAACCAAGAAAATAGTAGGGTTGTGCCGAAATTATTTTTGGACAAGTCTAGTAAGATTTTTGGAATAGGTTAGGCTAAGCAAGCCCAACAAATAAGTTTCATTATATAAGTTAAAGCAAGCAAAATAAAACCAATAGGCCACCAACAGGCTAACTAAACTATGAGGCTAGGTTAAGCTAGGAGGCTAAAATAGGTTAGGTAAGCCATCTAAATAGGCTAGGTAGGTAGGCAAGCCATGTACATGTAGGTTAAGTAGGTGGGTGAGTTAGTTACCAAGGTAGGTAGGTAGGTATGTATGTAAGTGGTATGTACTTGTAGGTTGTAAGTAGGTATCATCGGTTAACACCTAAATAATATGTAAATAGTTTGTAGATAAGTAGCAAGGCCATCTATTTAAGTAGATAGGTAAGTAGGCGTGCTATCTACTTAAGCTCAAATAGACCTAGGTAAGTAGGTCATACCCACCTACCTACTTACCTACCCACCTATTTACAAGCTATCTATATATTATCTAACTTCATACTCATATAATTATTGTATGTAACAAGATTGAAATAAAATAAATTGAAAAAATTTATCACCATATAACATGGTGTACTACAATGGTTAAAGATTCAATTTATCCTCATGGAGGTGGAGGGTTCAAATCCTTAAATACTTGCACCCTAAGGGCTAGTTTAGGTTAGGTTATGTAAGATAAGATACACTAGGTAGGTAGGCTAAGGTAGATTAGTCTAAGGTAAACATTTATTACATGCTTATTTATTATTTTACATAAGTAGGTACATAGGCTAGGCCAGTAGATTAGGCTAGGTGAATAAACATCCTATACTTGCTAGGCTACATTAAACTAGGTAAACCTAGTAAGGTAAGCACCATAATTACCTAACTAACTATTATTTTACTTAGGTAGGTAGATAAATAATTAGGTTATTTCTTACATAGTTAGGACACTTGGCATTTTGTGATTATCCATAAGGTAGTCACAAGTACAGTTTGCACAAATGTAATCACAAAGTCAAATTCCACATAAGTGACATGAGGTTCACATCATATTCATGTTTAGATCCATGGCAATGAATGAGAAAATGAGTTGTAATCATAGGGGTTTGTGATTATTGATGTGACTTCCACACCATGTGAATCTGTTGCAACTAAGTGTCCAATGGCATTTGTTTTAAATGATTAAAACATTTTGTAGTTCCATTAAGTGTTTTTTATGACTAGAGTCCAAATTGTAGATTGAATCATTAACTTCCAAAGAAAATTTAGTGATGTTTTATTAATATTTTTCAAAATGTGGGGACTAAATGAAAACTACATCATTTTGTCAAGTATAACCAATAAATACAAACAAAGACGCAACAAAAGAACAAGCTTTTTCCAAAGACAACCATTACATCACCAAAACAAAAAATGCAAAAAAAGAAAAATTAAAATGCATAACTCCTCAAAAATCCAAAAGGCATGTACCCCCCCCCCCCCCCCCCCCCCCCCCCCCCCCCCCCCCCCCCCCCCCCCCCACCCCCACCAACACCCCCAAACTATAACAACAAAAACAACACAAAAAAACAAAACAAAACAACAACAC
>Ga0116229_10008590_pt1 | contig 15827 bp, 12 predicted proteins | sample S1TSphgellanicum_3_FD_87313 | JGI IMG/M metagenome (GOLD analysis project Ga0116229, IMG submission 87313) | Host-associated microbial communities from peat moss isolated from Minnesota, USA - S1T2_Fc - Sphagnum magellanicum MG | ecosystem: Host-associated > Plants > Peat moss > Unclassified...
AATTTTCAAGTTTCTGAAAAAGCTATCATGGCTAGAATCATGTACTGGTAGCATGCATGAGTTGAATGGCTGAGTTGGCCAAATTTTTAGAAGGGATAGGCAAAACATGTGTGACATTGAGATGCAAAGGTCAAACACACAAAAACACAATATGTACTTACCTTGTGGGGGAATTGAACTCCTATACTACCTGCCCAAGCACAAGCCTCGTACACATACAACCAAAACAACCACACTAAGCTACCATGGTGGTTAGGATTGAGGTTGTTGCTAGAATTAGGAAACCAATAAAAAGAAACCCCACATTATACACATAAAGTCATGTAATCTATTAAACTATTGAACAAAAGATCTTGACACAAGGGTCAATTTGGTTGTTAATTGATTCTAGAGCTACAATAGAGGTAATATTTATACCATGATGATTTATATAAATTTGAAGTATTCAAGTAGCTTGGCATAATCACATAGGAAGAAGACAAAGGTGTCTTTAGCTAGGTCAAAGGGCTCAACTTGTGAAGAGGACCTATCGCAAACTTTGCATTACCTTTTATTGTCAACTTGAAGAGTGACATTTGAAAATCCTAGTCAATAGAAAACAGAACCTCTTGCACTCATATTTGATTAAACTCAATCTTCTTGGTGTTACAATATCGCCTCCCCTTATGATATCATCTTTACATGATTCATCATAATTTGGCATCAATTAATATTGAGGGAAGATCATCCCCAATGCCTCCATCAACCCATGTGAAGAAAAACAAGAGCATAGTTTTGTATGAAAAAATAAATTGCCTCTTTGTCATGGTTATAATAACATGTAAAGTTTGTGCAAATCTTGCACTTCAAGTGGGTGACAAGGCCATCCTCACTAACCACACTTTCTACCTGAAGCAATTTGGCAACTTATTTCTTATTATGTTCAAAGGCCTTCTACCTCTTCCTAACCTTAATGTTAAGGAGTTAATTTTGTGAAATCAATGTGGGGTGAACCTACCTCACTTACTCTAGAGTTCTCCTTCTCCCTTGGGTTACTACATATATCAATAACACTAGCCCTAACACTCACTAAATGAACATTTTATATTTGTACTTTTTAAGGTGTTTCAAGGGGGTCATAACACACACACAAAAACACCTAACCATACAATGGATTCAGCCTCACATTTTGCTTCACATACCTACTTGTTTACATTAAGGAGCTCAGAGCAACTAAAACCAAAATCAACAAAATTATATGCAAAAAGGAGCTCAAAGCAATTAAAATCAACAAACCTACTTGCACAAATGAGAAACAATTAAAACCAACAAGATTGATAAACTTTTTTGAAAAAATAAATAACAACTAAAATCAACATCAACATACATACTTACACAATCAAACTTGGAGCAACTAAAACCAAGATCTAATACTTGCTTGCACAAGTGATAACAAAATTTAGAAAAATTAAAACCAAGATCAACATTATTAGCAAAATTATAGAAAGGAACAACAAAAATAAATATCAAATGAATTGGTGGTTTCACATATTTGATTATGGAAAGGATTAATGACTAAAATGAAGATCAAAGTGAATAGCAACCTCACATACTTGATTCTAGAAAGAAGCAACAAAATTGAAAATGGATTTAACCAATAGCCTTCAATACTTTATTGTAAAAAGATCATAGAGAAAAGAAGATGAATTTAATTGATGGTCTTGCATACATAATTGCATAAAAGAACAAATAAAATGAAATTCAATGTGTTCAATACTTGCACAACAAAACATGTACATTTTTCACATGATATAGACTATATGTATAAATGTAACAAATACAACAACTAAAACAAATAGAGAATTGCATAGACTTTGCAAATTTCACTTACAACTTATAACATGTTTGGGCCAACATTAATCTTGCATAGTTTATCATTTCAATCCATGATTGATCCTTGCAAACTTGAATGTACAAACAAGCAACTAAAACAAAGACCAGTGTGCCCATTGTTTAACACTTATTTGATGCATAATTATTCATGATTCATAATTTGGCAAGAGCAAAATGTGCAAACTTTGCACCAAGCAAACTTGATTACACAAATGCAATTGATTATGACTAAAACCAAACAAAAGCTATAAATTCTAAAGACCTTAATTCAATTACTTACAACATACAAACCCACCCATGAATGTGAAGGGCAAAGCTAAGAGGAATGAAGGATTTGTCAATTGAAATGGGAACAAAAAAAACATTCAAAGTTCAATTTATACCCTCCAAACTCAAAACCTCAAAATGCAAACTTCCCTCCATAATCCAATTATTGCATCCAAACCACCTCACCTTTAGAATTAAATTGTCTTCATGAGTCACAATTCACAAACGTTGAATCACCATGAGCATAAACTCAATTCGCATATTGCATATTGCTACCAATATTACATTGCAATACACAAGGATAAAAAGCTTAAATCACAACGTACACTAATTACACAAGGATTTTCTTCCTTGATGTTGATGATGGTTTTTCTTTTCCCCAATTTTTGGGTTTTGAAAGTTTGACAAATTTTCCCAAATTTTAGTAATTACACTTTTTTTTTTAAATTCCCAAAATTTTCCCAAAAAATTGTCACCACAATACAAAAATTTGCCCTCAAAAAAATGTTGATGTGAATGACCTTTGGCCAATTGCAAATTTTTGCTATGTATTATCAAAATAAAAACACTGATATGCATCACAATGAAATAACCCATGGACCAAAATATCTGAATATCAACTTGCAAAGAATGAGTGCAATGGCCATCTGGATCCTTAATTTCACATCCTCTTATGAACAAGTAGTGTACTCACTCAGAATAGGATATTAACAAGGGGTATATCATACTGTGGCCTTGCCATTTACATTAAAAAAGTATCTTAAGATGAAAGAAGAATTATGGAAACTCAAATATTTCACCATACAAAAATATAATCTTCCAAAAATCCTCTAAAAGAAACCAAAATCCTTCAAGCTACTCTAAACCTATAATTAATCTCGAGTTTCAACACACAAGCCAAAACATCATGTTCCAAAAATCCTCATATAAAAATAGACCTATTATTTGAGTAAATATGATCAAAACTACAAAACTTAAAACTACAATAACTTCTTCATTATTACCTAGGGGCCAATAATCCCTTAAGCTATTATACTCTATAATGATTCTAAACACAATATCCTTCTTGCCTTGGTAGGCAAGGCCAATAAATGAATGTATAGTCAAACTGCTTTGAAAAGCAAATAATTCTCCCCAAGGATAAGTGAGAGAGATGTATGTACGAGTATCGTACTCGTACGTCCATTTTCAGATATGAATGGGGATACTGGTATTGAGTACTTTCGTACGAGCTTGATACTAGTATTAATTTGGATCATTTTTTAGCACGTTCATATCTAACTAAAGAGCATCTCCAGCGGTGCTCAGTATGTGACCTTGCCAAATTATTTCTCACATCCAAGTTTTGGTTTACTAACTTCTTTTTTCCAACCCCTCCCATGAAACTAAAGCAAAGACTGCAAGTAGAAGAGGGAAACTACGAATAGCAAACCACTTAGACCAATCAAACTATCTAGCCAATCTGTGTAACAGGGAGCAATCAATAAATATGATTTGACTGGTGTTTATTAGACTATTCCAGGGCTCTGGAAGGAAAGCTGTGCATCTTTTCAGGAGTCCTAGCAGTCATCCGAGTGGATTCACCAACCCCCTGAAGCCCTTGCTTTTGCCCCCAAATAAGAAGATACGGGCAGAAGTGGCACACATCCTTTTTTGAGCACATGTTGGCAGTTTCAGCTGCTGGAAGTTTAGGCAGAGGGATAAATATTTTGAGTTTTTTTTTAAAATAAATTTATGAGGGGTAAATATTAAAACCCATTTTCACCATATTAGTGTTTAATTTTTTCTACAAAATATTCAATTTTAGGTTTTACTTTTTTTTTTGGGTGCATTTTTAGCATTTTGAGATCTCTGATTTTTTGGGCTTTTAATATTTTGTGCTCTTTTATTTCATGTATATAGAGCTTGCAACGAGCTTTAATTATTTATATTTCAATTTCGTAGTTGGTGTTTGCAATGAATTCAATGATAATTGACGTTGTGTTATTTTATTTTATTTTAAATTATAATAATTGTGTTGAGGTTTTGAGAAATAATTGTCATAAGAGGTGGAGAATGGATAAATTGAGAAATTTATTCTTGGAGTTTGAGGTACCATTCATCTTCCATGTAATGCTTTTTTTTTTAATTAAATTAAATTAAAATACATACCTAAACATGTATGTGCACAAATGTTATTTATTTATAAATTAAAAAAATTGATCAAAAACCAGAACCCTAATACATATTTTTATATTAAAGATACCTTTATATTTTACAACATACAAAGATAAATTCAAGATAGTTAAATAAAAAATCATTTAAAAAAAAACCTTAATGTGTACACATACACAAGGATTTAAAATCAAAGAAAAAAAATCCAAAAGTTGATGAAAATAACTTAAATCTTAAATACATACCAATGTAAGAAGAGTTGTTGGAGTCGAAGTGTTGAAAAACAAAAATGAATTTTTTACTCTCTAAAAAGTCTCAATTAGTATCCTACACAATTGGTAATTGTTTTTGTATGTGATAAATTTTTATAATAAAAGCTTGTTTTTACCCTATCATTGTATTTTTAAAAATTTAGGGCGCATCTACAACAGTTGTTGCAACCTAGGCTGTCAACCATAGTTGTGAGGCTCCACATCCACGCCCAAGGGCTTCAGCAAGGGGCAAAGGGAGAGGTTGTTGCTCTTACCCCCCTCATTTGCCCCTTTAAGCTATGCATGTGCCCAACCTATAAGGCTGATTTTGCTTAGCATGAGGTAGGGATAAACATGGTATTGAAATTGATATAAAATTGGTATGAAGCTGGTATATTACTTCAGGTTCCTATCGGTCTAATACAGTAGCCTCCCACTTAAGTATGCACCCGTTTAAGTACGCATCCCGGTTAAGTACGCATTTTATGACAAAATTTTTAGGGATCAACATTTTTCAGTGGAACATATCATGAATCGTCATCTGGTGCAGGTTTTGGTTTTTTTTGCGTCTGGCTTTGAGGACGACTGCTCGGACCTTGGCCTAGAACTCTTCAAACGATTTTTTGAAATCGTCGAATGTTTCTTCGGCTTCTGTTTGAACGTTAGAGCAGAGCAGTTAATCCTCAATATCGAGAATCTACTTATACAAAGACTCAAATCCATGAAATTCAACTTTATCTTGTGACTCGACAATCTGCTCTGGTTGATTAACATCGCTATTTTCATCAAGCCCTACTTCATTAATCTTCATTGATTCCAATAGCTCTTCGACGTCTTCCAACACTGCTGCGGCATATTCTTCATTGCTTTCGTCATCAATATGAACAAATTCTTCCAGTTCTGATTGGTTGATTAATAAATTTAAGCTTTCGATGGTTTGGGTTAACTTAGTGGCAATGACGTTATTTTTGCTCTCAGCCCCGGGTTATGGTTCCAAGTTCATGAGCTCCGCCTTACTGAATGCATTTTTGATAGAGCTTGACGAGACGGAATCCCAGGCTTCTTTTACATAGCTTGCGGCATCTAGTAGGTGCATTGGATTTCCGTAGGAAACTCCTACTGCACCTCGTCGTAGTCGTTTTCCTAATTTTCTTTTCCGTTGCTTTAACTGTTCATCAAGCTCGTAGAAGTCGAAGATATCCTTGAGATGTAAATATTTGTATCATTTCTTGAGAGCGGCGATGATTCCCATATCATAAGGTTGTTTCCAGCTGGTATAGTTCGGAGGAAAGAATACTACGCGGATGTTGTCGCGTTCGAAGGCGTCGAAGTGTCCCGGCGCATTATCCATCAGTAAGAGAACGGGACGTCCTGTTCGTCTTTTGACTTTTGGAACAAAGACTTTGTTGAACCATTTCCAGCAGGTTTCCACGTCCATCCATGCTTTCGCTTGATTGAAATAAGGAACTGACCAGTGTCGGTCTTTAATACATGCTGGCTCTTTCGACTTTCCAATCATTACGCAAGGAATTTTATGTGTTCCAGATGCGTTGGCGCAAACTATCAAAGAAACACGATGTTTCGCTTTCTTTTTGCCTCTAGTGCTTGAAATGTCCTCGTTCGGCATCAGAATGGAATATCTGGGAAGCAGACGGAAAAACAATCCAGTTTCATCCATGTTGTAGACGTTCTTAGGGTCGTATTGAGCGATGATAGAGGTATAATTCTTCTAACGCTAATAGTAATTTTGGGTCATTTTTGTCAACCTTAGCTCCTTTTCCATGAAGAAGCATTTTCTATAGACCTCGGCGTGTCTTGAAATGACTAAGCCATTGCCATGAAGCCTTAAAGTCTGAATCGGAAATGGATAATGTAGAAGCAATACTTTTCGCTTTCGCAATGGCGAAAGATGGTGGTACATGGAGCTTGGCACGGCGCATGCTGTCAATCCAGATGTACAACATATTTTCAAGTTTGGTAAATCGTCCAACTGAAGTTCTAAAGGTCTTCTCCTTAGCTTCTTCAGAGAGTAAAGCGGATCGTTCAAGAATTGAATCTCGTTTCTCTCAGACCTTCCAGATAGCGCCTTTGCTAACATCATACTCACGCACTAGAGCGCGTTTGCTTGGAGGGTTCGTCTTGCTCAGTTTTGAAATGATCTCGCAGCGCTGGGACTCATTTAGGCGCTTGCCGGTCAATTTCTTCGACATTGCAACGAAACGCAAGCGATTTGGGAATGGAGCGTCTAAAGTACGCACCTACCGGTAAAGTATGCACAAAACTCCGAAGTTCAAGTTGCGTACTTAAACGGGAGACTACTGTATTGGTATAAGGCTAATATCTCCTCGTATTATTGATACATGATTGGTATTTTTTTCCTTATTAGGATGCATACCATTATTATGTATCCATCCTGCTTTCTATATACCAATATGACATTGGTATGTACCTGATACATTGAAATGGAAAGGATAAATGATGGATGTATGTATTTTACAAATTGGGAAGGATGTGCCTTAAACACGAGCTTGAAATATGGTAGTAAATTCCATGTATGTAGTTGCATTTTGGGGAAAGGAAAAAAAAATTCCATGATTAGGTGCCAAGGGATTCATCTTGAAAGGAGCATTTTAAAATTTAGTCCACTTAAACAATGGGCCTAAGTAGTGTTTCTTTTCTTGGTGAATTTTCACCAAATTTTGACCTATATAAAGGATTTTTCATAGAAAAATTGGCCTAAACTTGCCACATTTCATAGAAAAATAAATCCAAATCACCATATTTTTATGATAAGTTTTAAGAGGTAGCCCAGAGCATAGAAGGATTGTGTTTTTTTGTACTTTCATATATAGTATGTAACCAAATTTGACTAAATTACTTTCTAGATGATCATCACTTTGACTACATCTCAAAATCCTTAAAAGAAACCATGGGCTTGAACCAAAGACATGTTGTGGGATGAAAGGAAGTTCAATGAATTTTTACTTGGATGAAGACTTAATGAAAAAAACTAAACCATCGAAAGGTGAAATAAACAAAAGAGTGGGTGATTGATGTTGATCCCTTTCTCTCCTTAGTGGATAGGAATGTGTTTTTTTTGTTGCAAGTTTATGGTGCTAAGAAAATGGGTGGTGTTGCATTTGTATGTTTTAATTCATGATGACGGTTGAAACAATTTCTTGTTTGTTGCTCTTGATGTTATTTGGCAATGGTGAAATTCGGTTGGAAGCATTGGTTGTGGAATTCAATGAAGGAGTGCACGACTAAAGAAATTAACGGGACACCTTGTTAATGAACTAAATATATTTTTTTCTATATAAAATATTAGACCTGAGTTTATGTTTATATGTTTGGGAAGAATGCCCACATGTTTTAGGTTTTGTTGTTATGTTGGACTTTGAAATGCTATTGCTAAACACTAGAGTCTTGGGTTAGGAATGTGTAGGGCAACAATAACAAAATATGTGTACCTATTGGAGGCAATGAAAAGCCCTAGGGGACAAAAAGGTTGATTTGGAGAAGGCATCAAAACAATTGTTTAACAAGAATATGGGGTGTGTTAAAGGAAAATCATGAAAGTTCATATTTAGGAAGAAATTCAAATTGTTGGGAATTCCAAGGATTTGAGTTGTGTATTGCATGAGAGGAAGTGGAAATTGTGATTGGTGCCAAACAATTTCCTTGTCAAATTTACCTAAATGTAGTTGTGAGTAGTTGTGGGTTAACATGGGATTCTTGTAAAAAAAATGGATTAATTGATGCCAAGTGAAGACCATGAGAGCTAATTGAGAGATGTTCGAAGCAATGTAATCCACCATATCACATTCTTAAAATGCTCCCGTAGTTTGTGTAGGTCAATCGATTAATATAAATAATAATAATTATAAGTTATTTGTTATTGTAAGAACATATGAAACATGCAATGTTGTCTTCTATTTTCCAAGTTGTTAGATAATTCACTATTTTCTTTCCTAAAACTGATTGTACTCAAAATTACCATGCCTTGGTTTGAAGTATTGATGTGTTGTGATGTTGTGATATTGTCACAACGTTCTTTTTTGCTACAATGCTTCATTCATGATTGCTATTGATGGAAGCAATTTGAGCTCAGATGAAATTATATTTTAATGTCCCAAGGCCAAGTAATGCAAAGTTGTTTGGCTAAAAAAGGAAAATTTTGTCAATAATGAAAGATGGCCAAACAAGGAAAAAAAGTACAGCAAGGATGTTATAAATAGCAAAAGGGACTAAAACAATGTGTTTTTTGGGGGATGGGGGGATTTCCATTTTTTTAAAACCTAAAACTTATTTATTTATTTATTTTGGCAAAAATGAAAACAAGAATCCATTGCAAAAAGGAAAAAAACATAGGGTGAAAACCCCCCAAGACTAGATCACACATGTGAGCCAACAAAGTTATTATTTGATACTATTGTTTTGAGGCAATTGACAGCACCATCTAATTTTAAGTTGTCCTTAGCACAAATGGCAAAGTGTTGGGGCCCCCATACTCAATCAAATTGGTACCCAAAAACTTGGACATCTTTTCTTCTTTAGCCCATTTCAATCTACAAAGGTCACACCATGACAATTTAAGTTGTTAATGTGCCTTTCAAGAGCCTAGGCTCTTGTTTTAGTTCATCTCCAATCTTGCCACTTCAAGGACATTTTCCAACAAGTTGACTACATTTTTTACAATAATTTTTTTCCCCCTATGAATGAACCATGTGTTGTCTACATATTATGTTGTAATATGTTATTGCATTCCTTTTGATAATTTAATACCTTGGAATTTACCACCATGGCATTAAAAACCTCTACAATAATGAAAAAGAAGTAAGGTGAAATGGGGCACCCCTACCTTATTCCCCAATTTATCTCAAAGGACTTAATGATAACGTTGTTCAAGTTGATTGTTGGATTTGCACCTAATAATAGGATTCTAATCATATTTAAAAACTCTTTTGTCATCATCATTTTACCCATAACTTCAAAGAGAAAATCCCATGACACCTTCATAAGCTTCAGCAAAGTTCAATTTCAAAAAGACTAAAGGTTGTTTGGTTATTTTACTCCAATCTATTGTTTTTGAGCTAGCATTATGTTGTTAAAGATGAACTTGGAGGGTAAGAAAACAATCTGACTATTATTAATCATCTCTATAAGTAGTGGTTATAAGCACCTTTGCAAGACCTTCACATAAATCTTGGAGGAGGTGTTCAAAAGAGTGATTGAATGCAAATTACCAGTATCCTCTCTTTCTTTCTAACTTTTAAGATGAAAGTAATAAATCTTTTATTCACACTTTTGAGAATCTCCCCTTGCTTACAACATGATCATCGATCATTTTAGTGTATTCCCTTCCTATCCCATGACAAAATTTCACATAAAATTCTATCACCCTATCATATTCAAGTGACTTGCCTTTGGCCATAGCTTTAGCAACCCCAATTAATTCATCTTCTATGATTGGTTCCTGTAGTATTTTGTTCACATTGTCAATAAATTTGATTGAGATTTGTTCAAAGATGTTGTTTCTGACCTACTATGTATGTTTGCAGTGGTGGAGAAACAATGTACAACATTTCATAAAGTTTCTACTCCTTGTTTATGAAGATGTTGCCTTGCTCGTCTTTTATTGCTATGATGAGTGTCAAAGCTAAGCGTTCCCGTATGGTTAAGAAAAACTATTTGCTCAAAGCATTTCCCCTATGTTTCTATTTGATCCTAGCCCAAACTCATTATCCTACTACTTCAATAGTTTCTAGTTATTTCATATCTTCTTTTGCATTGTCTACATGTGCTTGCAAATCCTCACTACAAGTTTTGTTGTGCAACTCTTCCATGGTTTGTCTCTATTCCTATATTAAAGTGTTGCTCATTTTCCTTAAATTCTTGTGCCTTTTTTATATAAAACGTCTTATACCATTTCATGATTATTCTCATATTTGAGAAAAAAAGGTCCTTACAAATTACTATGTCCATACATCTTCAAATTTTTTTTACCACTTCATCCAAGTGCTTAACATTCATCATCCAATGGGTTGGGCTATACTCTTCTCTTCCTCCAAGATGTTGATGATTCTTGATAGTAATTGGTGATTAGAGAGTGAAGTATCCCCCTCACAAAATAATGAAGTGGTTTTAATTGTTAACCTCTACCTCCTCCCACCATATACATTCTATTTGATCTAACCAATACGTGAACATCTTTTTATCTTTGGTTATCATAATAATACTTAAAACTTTTCATGGATCTCTTTGATTTTTCAATGTTTGAGGTTTCCACAAACAACCAAGTCATAATATTTCAATAGTTCCAATAGGATTTGCTCCCACAATTTGGACTTGTTTAAGGTAGTATTAAGGGCATAGATGTTCAAATGCCCATGACACCACTAGCCAATCCTTTACCTTTAACCCATTGACCCCTATTATCCATGATTACTCCATGTTGGGTGACCAATTGCACCCATTTTTAAGCATTAAAATTGTTCCCCCGCCTCCATGAGCTATTTCAATTCTTTCTTGGGCTACATATTTTAGGGTAGCCTCAATGTATTGACATGTTGTTTTGTTATAGATAATTTTCCCCATCTTCTATATTTTGGTTCCTCTTAGTTTGTGTTGATGTACATACAAGAAATCTAGAGGTGGTTGGACATCATAGATATTTAATAATCTCATAGCTTATGAGATTTTATTTCCATATTGAGTCCCCCTTACATTACATAAAACATGATATGGACGTTCCTGATGCAAACTTCTTTGATAATGAAGGTTGTTTCCTTGACTCCCCCTATTGATTACCATTTTTTCCTCCCTTCTAAACCCCCAAATATACACTTTATGGGTTGAAATGTATTGAGTTTGTTGCATAATTGAGCTACTTTTTAGCAGCTTGAATATGTATTGCCTGTGCTTTTTCTTCTAATTCACTATCCATTGCTTTTGTACCTTTTTTAGTTCCTTTTAACTTTTGAGGAAACAAGACCATACAATTGGTTTTAAATTTGTTTCCTCAAGGTTTGGCTTCATCACATTAGTATATGTTCAATCACATTACCAAATAACATGATGTGAACATACTAAATATTCAATAAAAAGGGGGAGTTGAAAAAATAAAATCAAGAAAATGGAGAGAAGGAGGACATGGTCTGAAGTTATGTACATTGTCTTTTTAAAAATCTTGTACAACTTTGTTTGAACATATTGCAATGCCCTTCAATATCAATTACACATTTGACCCCAAACTTCCTAAGGTCAATGTTTTTTCAAATGCAATATTGATTTAATATGTCTTCATGATGTATGCCTTGCCAATAGCCCAAGCCAAAAATGGTGAATAACACAATTATGAACAAAAATCTTATCTAGTTGATGCCTTAACATGCATTGAAGAGTCCCAACATTTTCCCTTGGAAGAGGGGAGGAGGGGGCAAGATGTTCAAGGGTATAATACCTAGTTAGTTAGTTATGAAGTAAGTGGTAGTTAGTTCTTTCCCCCCTTTTTTCCTCTTTTAAAATTTTGATATATGTTGAACACGAGGTTTTGAAAGATTATTGATATTCCATACTTTGTAATTTTTATGAACTTTGGATTTTGGAAACATGCTTTTATGTGCTTGCAAAATTATGTTAGGATTGTTTTCTGATTATAATATGAAGTGGAGGTAGTTTTGGTAAAACTTTATAAATATAGGAAAATACATTTTTGTAAAATTAGAATGCTTGAAGACAAATGTACATGATTAGAATTGTGCAATTACCACAAAGATAGGATATTTTTTGGCAAGAGCCCATGAGGTAGGGGGTGGAAGCATGGAAAATTATTCCAACTATATGAGGTGGTTGTAAAAATTACTTATAAGCTAAAGGTGACATAAATGATTTGGCATTTTCTAATTTCATCTTATAGCCACCTTTCAACACTTCCCTTTCATATCCTATATTGTTTACCCATAATTATAATATTCTTACTTACATAGTTAGATTAAAGAACAAGGTTCCATACTATTTTAATTTGAAGATGTTAAAGGCCAAATCGAATTTTTAAATTTTTGATTTTTTTTTTACTTTAAAAGCCATTGGTCTATCAAATTACCAAATTTTCAAAAGTTGAACTTGACATAATATTAGTGATAGGATGGTGACTTTTGTAGAGTCATCGATGATATTGGGATGGGGTTACCAACCAACTTCATGGATGACACTTCCACTATTTAACCTTTTCAATAATTTTTTAATAGGCAAGTGTTTTTCTTTGATGAATATTTAAGAAGGCTTAAATGGTTGTTTTAAGAACAACAATTTTTTATCATTTTGAGATTTGGATATACATTAGATAGGAAATTTCAAACTAATATCATTTTTATCTTTTGTTTTGTTTCTTTTCTACAATTGATGTTGCTCTAGTCCTAGGACAAAATTTTCTTTTATATGCGGAGATTTGTGGTGGAGTAATCACTAAACCCTTAATCAATTTGGACTTGTGAATATTTCTCACTACCTATCAAACTATGTCAATAGAGGTCAATTGACTTGTGCAATTTATATTTTATGTTTGAAATTATGTAGGTTATAGGTTATAAGTATTTCTTGTGGTTTTTTTTTTCTAATAATTTTTTTGCATATATATATATATTTAAAATCTTTCAAATTCAATTTATATTCCCCTTTTCGTAGATTCTACTTAATCATTTTTCTAGGTGACCTTACATAGGTGTCCAAAAAGTGATTATTGTTTTGATGATGGGCCAATCAAAGAGGTTCACCATCCCAAAAAAGCCACTTTGTTATACTTAACTATAGAATAAAAATCTAACCAATCTTTATAATCGTTGTCATGGATGTTAACACTATGGAGTTCATTCATACGAATGTTCATCTATTATTTGCAATGAACTTGTAACTCCTAGTTTAGTTTCAATTGGCTTTCAATTAATTTCTAATTAAATTTTAGTTCACTTTTAGTTAATTCTCAATTCATTTTTAATTAACTCTTAATTTATTTTTAGTTAACTTCTAGTTTATTTTTAATTGAATTTTAACTCACTTTTAGTTGAATTTTAGTTCATTCATAATTCACATGGACCTACATGGGTGAACATGGGTCACATATAAGTTAGAAATTTAAAAAATTCCTTGAACTAAGTGCTCAATAGGTATAAATAAAAGTAGAATTCCCCATTACCTTTAGTATGTTCATCATTAATTTTGGGTACGTTTTATTGTCATATCCTTATTCAGTTCTTGCAATAAAATCTTGTTGGATTCTTGTTTTGCATGTGTTCTGTTTTTGTTTTTGTTTTTCATATTTTGTGATTTGGATTTGGGATTAGGTTTGCCTTTGTTCTAATTTTGGTTTAGGAAATCATAAAGACTTGGTTGTTTTCATGCTCGTAACAATTGTAGTATATTATGTTTTCCTATCGATTAGTTCATGGGCATGTTCACAATTTATTTAGTTTTCCAAAGGAGCCACATTTATTGGCTTTTTTCCATTTAAAAAAAATTGTGAACAATTCCCAATAAAATCACCTTCTGGGCCCTCTACTCCCCAAATAGAAGCCTAATGTTTCATTTTTGTCCCCCTCCCTTTAGAAACTATATGCATGCAAGTTGAATTGTGCCCAAAAATATGGGAAAAATAAATGTGCTTAAGGAAGACAATAATTCAAATAAGACTTTACAAAAAGGTTTGCATACAAATCAATCACCTAAAATTCCTTTCATTGAGGTAGCAATGAAATTATTGTTTTCACTAATCAATTACCATTCACCTCTGTGATATCTTAATGAGGTGGCTACCTTCATCTTAGTGAGGTGGTTGCTTGTTTCACCCTCTCACAATGGAAGGAATGAAAAAATCATTGCACCCCCTTTCCAAAAAAATTTATAACTTTTCCAATTGCATGTTCAAAAAATTCATTGGCTCTTAGAAATTTATATCATTCACATTATTTGTGGTCATTTTTTACCTAGGTTAATGGCAAGGGGTGGGACTATGGGTGTACATAGACAAAGTTATAGTATAAGTGTAGATAAAATGTGGAACATGTGGAATAGGCTTGTACCTAAGGGTGAAAAAATTGTAAATTATGGCAAATGAAATTGCTAGAATGGGAGCTTAAATTCTAACTTTAGTAGATTGGCATTTATATTTTCTAATAGCTTTATGGGCTTGTGCCTACGTGCAAAGAAAATAAATATTGGGAAATTTTATTCAAAGAAGTGCCTTGAATTTTTTTATAGAATAGTTTTAGTAAACTCATACTTACATGTTGCATTCAAATGATGTGCATCTATTGTTAGATGTCTTTTGGAACGCAAGGGAGTGACTTTTGACGTGTCTTGTGACATGCAAAGGAGTGTATAATGGTAGTTTCTTTTATGACCATGGGCTCTTGTTCGATAAAAAAACAAGGTTGTAAGTAATATTTTGTGTGTGTCTAACCAATCACACATGGTTGTGTTTTTCTTCTCTATAATCATGATTATTGGTCGGTTCGAGGTTGTTGATTATTTTGCTCTAGTAGATTTAAATTTGCATAACAATGTCCTACTTGAGACCTAATTTTAATAAATAAGGTGCTTGATATTTGATATTTTACTATGTTAATAACTATTAAAATTAGGTGCTTGATATTTGACATTTTGTTGTGATAATAACTTTGTTGAATTATGGTTTATTTTAAGAGGCACAACCTTGTCAATACATTGTAATTTTTCAAGTGAATGATAAGTTAAGTGAATTGAGTTTGTGTAAGTGAAAAACTAGGTTCCTCAAATGATTGTAAATTGATGAAATTGTAGGATATTGGGGCTTGAGCAATACAAGCAATAGGTTGGTATACTTTTTCAAATTTCATATTATGTATCATCATAAATGAAGTGAAGAAGAATAATTGGAGGGTGACAATCAATGCCATGGTAATATTTGAAAATAATAGAGATTATTGTGATTTCACATGAGACTTTTTTTTGGGCACACCAATCCAATTTTGTACCAATCTAGTTTTGTATGTATATTAGAGTTGATAGAATGTTTTGACAAAACATGTAATTATGTATGTATTCCATGTTTGTGGATTGTGTGCTTTAAAATCCTTAGATCACTCCACAAATTGGGGACCAAACATATCTGAAAAACACACATGGCCCCATTCAAATTATTTTATGCATATGTGAATGACAAATTATTATTTCAAATGTCCTTTTGTATTTTTTTTCCATCACTCTATAAGGTTTTTATGTGACCTTTTACATGGATTTAACAGCATA
>Ga0116229_10008591_pt1 | contig 15825 bp, 11 predicted proteins | sample S1TSphgellanicum_3_FD_87313 | JGI IMG/M metagenome (GOLD analysis project Ga0116229, IMG submission 87313) | Host-associated microbial communities from peat moss isolated from Minnesota, USA - S1T2_Fc - Sphagnum magellanicum MG | ecosystem: Host-associated > Plants > Peat moss > Unclassified...
CATGACCACCGTTTACATACATTACATGTTCGTCCTTCTTTGCAATTTAATTTTAGAAAAACTCTACTATTTGTTGCTTAATGTTGAAAGTGACAAATTTCTTTTGCTTTTGAGTTCTTGAGTTGTTGCTACTAGTGTTGCTACTATTAGTGTTGTTGCTACTGGAGGGAGCGTAAGTTGCTACTAATGTTGCTGTTGGTTTTGTTCGAGGGAACTGGCGTTGTTACATTTATGCCAACCAACAAAACAGGTTTCAAACTTTCACCCCCCTTCTTTTTGTCTTTTTCACTCTTTTTTTTTTCTCTCTCTTTCACATGTAGAAATGTGCCATCCTGTGGCGAAAGGTCTTGAAGTTGTCAAGTAAAAAAAACAAAAAATTTGGTGGCAGCATTCGCCATCGCTATCGTGCCGAGATGTTCGTTCGACGTCCAACGTCTATTGGCTTCCATGCAACGTCGAACGACGTCTGTTGTCGTCCACAAACTTCCGTCCGATTATCACCCTATGTCCTGTGTCCTACGTTTTGTCGTCTTGCCTTTTCGTCTGACATCCATTTGACCTCCGTCCAATGTCCATTTAACCTCCGTCCAATGTCCATTTAACCTCCGTTTAACGTCCGTTTACTACCAGTCATTTTCAACAACACACCATATTCTTCAAACTATACGTTGTGTTAAAATTTTGTAGCTAAGGCTTTATATTACTGTAAATTTTTGGGGCATGGGACAACACCATGTCTTCAGATGATGAGAGCACTGCTGCTCATCCAGAGCCAAGGTATCAGTTATGAAGTAACACACAATCCTTTGAACCAATATCTTTGAGTTCATGATCTTCCCAATGGTACCATCAAACATCTACAACGCCATCATCATCTAGTACAACTCCTATTAGGAATTCAAGTTTAGGTTACACTACATTAACGATACATCAAAGTCCATTTGGAAAGGTTAATTAGTGGGGTACACCTACTGCTGCACCTGCTTTCACACCATCATCGTATATACTACTCCAAGCCGTAACCTCTACGCCCATATACACCATGGAAGTCAGTAGTTCTTCTGGGAAAATTAAGAAATTCAACGGAAGGCCAGGTATCATTTCTTTGAAGGAGTTCAAGGCAACTTTCTCAACTGTGGTTTATGAATTGGAGCTCAAATATGGTGCTAATTACACCGAGGCGTTTGCATTCAAACAATTGGCCCATTATGTGCACTATGAGGCATTGGATGTCTACAAACAATATTCTGTAAGGATTTTGGGCATCACCCAGATTCCCAATCCAGCTTACACCATAGCCATCGCCACCGCCTCTCAAGTTGCAATTGCACATCATGGGACTGTGCCCAATAATCCAAACCCGGTACCTACCTCAGTAAACCTTTATCCTCAACAACTCATTGTTGTTACCGTAAACATTCCTCCCACCATCGATGTGCCAGCTTTTGCTAATCCAGTGGGGGAATTCTTTCGAATTCTTGAGCTGGAATTTACTGTCAAGAATTTTGAAAAAATTATGCAGGTTGTAACCTTCTTTCAATAAAAGGATGAAACCTTCAAAATGCTATACAAGAGGCTTCTCAAACTCAAAGAGGATACCTAGAACATCACAGACCTAGAAATTGCCCACTGGTATTTTCGTTCGTTGGAAGGTACTCCAACACTCCATGTGCAGGTTTTGCAACAAGTTTTTACAGAATTTGGAAACTCGTACATTTTGTTGGATGTGTACAACATTTCCGAAAAGTTGGAACTGGCTCATGCACACTATGAGGCCAATACTATGAGGTCGCCATCGCGTTCAAGGCTTTAGCCTACACCAAGTGCGCTAACTAGATCATCACATTCTTCTTCAAGGGCTAAAGCTGTACACTCGGCTACACCCATCCTACCTTCTTGCAACTACTGTGGCAATCCTACCCACAAAGCTAGTGAGTGCAACATTCCTTCCGAGGATCTCTTTTGTGATTATTGTGGGAAAAAGGGACATCAGGAAACTATCTATTTTGCCAAGTTCTCGCAACGGAAGTAATTCCAATTACCATAGCAAAATCTACTAACATCTTCTATTCTCCCTCAACTAAAAGCCAAGGCACCTCAACCTTCCACTCAGGCTTTGCCCACCAACGATGATTCCAATAAAAATGCTAAGAAGAAATAACAGAATGCTAACAAGAGGGAGGTGCTTCAAGCCCATGCCATTCAAGTTCAAACTCTACAAAATGAACTCGAATCATTGAGGGCCCAACTTGCTAATCTAAAAAGCAAGTCTTCCCAACCAACTAATCATGCCCCAACATGTACAAGGTTTAGGATCACGAGAGGGACCTCCTAGCTCGTTTTATGGCCTCCCACATAATGCCATGGTTGGGGAGTATGTTCTTTCCAGTGCAGACAATTGTAGTCTCACACCAGAACTTATTACTTCTTTTTGCCCTTCTTATGTCGTAGCATAAGAGGCTAGTGTGGCACCCAGAGTTTCTACCACTAGGTAGGTAATTCAAATTAATGAACTCACATTTGGTTCAAGTCCTATTACTAAGGCTAGAGGAGCTCGAACAATCATGCCACAATCTTTTCGTCCTCTCAACACGGAAGAAGAACACACCTTGTTGGCGAAGGGGGAGGAGACTACTACACCACAAGTTATTAGGGCATCAAATTCTCGTGTCCTAGGAGTACATGTACATTAAAAAAACACACAATTTTCCATTGATCAACTTATGGAATGCCATTTTCAAATGTGTGAAGTGGCACAAAAGCTTATGAATACACCCTTGTTTAGTTTTCAAAATTTGAAGCTAAGCACCAAGGACATAAGTGCATTATTAGAAGATACCTCAAACACTACATCAGGTCCTCTACCAATCCCTGATCCACATGCTACAAAGGTTCCATCCAACACCTTGGAGAGACACTCAATTGGCTCACGTGTTACAGATGGCATTCGTAATTTAGTCACTAGTTCTAGCATGGCTAAACTAATGGGCTTTCCTACCTCTGATTTTACATTCACATATTAGAAGGTAATTAAAAACACCTCACTTGTGGATTTGTTGCTCAACAAAGTTGTTGTGGATAACCATTCTCTCCACAAAGTCTCTCACTCATTTCCGAAGGTGGTGCCTAGTGAGAGAACTTCCATCGCCACCGAAGTTGCCATTGTCAACAATATTGGGTCAACAATCCAAATGGGAGGACATACACCCAAAGTGGTACTCCTTGATACAAGTGCCCAACTAGTGACTCTTGGAGTTCAATTCATCAAGAAGATGGGCATGCTTGATTCGAAACTACGGAAATCTATGTGGCAGGACCGCACCATTAGTGGGAACGTAGAGGAGGTATTTGGGGAAAGCTCGGATTTGATTGCATTTAACTTCAATGAAGGTACAAATTAGGAGCTTTGCTTATAGGTCAGATGTTTAGTCACCAATGCCACTAATTATGATGTGCTCATTAAGTAAGAGGCCCTGTTTCCACCAGGTTTCACAATTGACAACTAGTTCGAGCATGCGTACTACCAAATGGTTAGGAGACTAATGGCCACCACCTAGGACACATACCCCTTGATTTACATGGGAACCATAGTCCTATGGCTCACCATTGTATGCTCAAGGAAACACACACTATTTCTTATATCCAACAAACTAACCACGAGTGGATACAGGGAGATGAAGAGGAGATAGCTTATGTTCAAGCTACTGAAAGCTTGAAGGTGGTTCCTACTAACATTCAACATGAACAAAAGGTTTTACGTAGGTTCAAAATAGCCTAGGAGCCCTTGGTCAAAGTTCTGTCTAGTTTTGAGAGCATGGAGAGCCATGGCAAACTGATTAAACCAGTACTTCGTCAGCTAATCACTTGGACACCGCCTAAGGAGGGGATTACATTACTAAAACTCTTTGGTGGTATTAGTACAGGTCTCGAAACCTTACTACAGTCAAGGATGGTGGTTCGGAGGTATTTCTATGTAGACATTGATCCTATTGCAAGGCAAATGGCAGCATCGAAAATGATGGAGCTCAACCAAATTTCCACAATAGTTTGCAACCATCGCACGGAAGGCCAGTTTCACTTTCTTGCCCTTTGACATACAACTAATTCAAAAGAAACATATGGAATTGCTTGGCCTTGTTGACCTCATCATTTTAGGTTGGGAGTGTCAAGGATTTTCAACAGCTGGATTTGGAGAAAGCTTGAGTGACACAAAATCCGGTCTCTTCACGGACATGGTATGATTAATCACTTAGGCTCAATTCATTTCTCCTACGCTTGGTTATGTAATTGAAAACACCCCTTTTTAGCTTGACCAAAGGGGAAAGTCCAAGAGCACTACACGTTGGTCAAACATTACCTAGGAAAGGCACTCCTACTTGATGTGGCACAATGCAATTCCTATGCACATCAACTACACAACTAGTGGACCAACTTATCACCACTTTCAGTTCTACAGCTGGCTCTAAGATACACTATCAGAGACCCCAACCTGCAAGTTTCTCACATATTAGATGATCAAAGTTCTTGCCAACTAGTTACAAGGTAAGAGAAACCTCCTTGGTTTCTTGCGAACACAATAGGAAACTAATAGGTGCTTGGCCCACCTTTATCTCCTTCCTAGGAGCACATGCCTTTTCGGGAGATGGACCAAGCTTAGTGTATCGTTATGCTTCAGCCACTTGGGATGAACCAAGCCTAGAAGAAAGAAAAAAGGCTATGGAGTTCCAAGCTGGCATTACTAATCACACTAAGGTGACTAGATTGGAACACAACGCTCTACTAGGGAGAGGCATGGACTTGAACTTCCTTACATGGTTGTTGGTAACATGTGTACTCTTTCAAATGTACACAACACTAACACTTATTCAATTAACTTGCAGTTCTAGTGATGCAATCACATGGCACCCTGACCAAGTACATTTACTTATCTTCAACACTCTACATTTCATTATTGGTGTTGGGGGGGAGGAGGTACCATGTAATTTGATTCAAGTTGTGTCTAATACACCTGGAAGTACATTAGCTTTTAGAGAAAAAATTATAACCTTTTACGAATCTACGCAGTTGGATAGTGGAGAACCCAATACACCAGGTTCTTCAAACACACTTTCCAACTCAATTCCATGTGTTTCCAACTACCCTTTCGTTATGGGGAACCAGTTCACCAAAAAGGAAAAAGACCAAGTCAACAACTTGCTAATTAAGTATGAGAATGTGTTCGCATTCTCAATGAAAGACTTAAGTAGGTGTAAGACCATGCAATTCTCTGTAGACCTTACAGATGAAACACCCGTCTATCGGAGGAGGCATAGGTTGAACAAACATGAATGGGAATTAGTAGATGAAAGATGTAAAGAGCTCCATGAAGTTGGTCTCATTCAGCCATCAAGTTTTGATTTTGCAGCCGCTACAATAATGCTAGCAAAAAAAGATTCAATTAAATTATGGATTAAAAAAAGGATGTGCGGGGATTATAGGCCTTTGAACTTAATTACACCCCAAGACATGTACCCTATGCCCATCCCTGAAGAATTATTTGATAACATTAGAAACTCAAACATCTTCACAATTGTGGGTCTGAGGCAAGGTTTCAACCAAATTGTGTTCGCTACGAAGGATCGCAAGAAAACGACATTCCATGGAAATAACAAGTTGTGGGAATGGCTTATGATGCCTTTTGGATTAAAAAATGCACCTATCTTCTTTCAGCGAGTCATGGACCAAGTTTTCGAAGGGGCAGATTTCCTGAAGTGTTACATATGATGCGGTCCCAAGTTCCTAGTTAAACCCAAAATGGGTTTAAGTTACTCAAATAGCAAAATTGTGAGGAACTTGGGGCACGCTCCCAACTCTTAGCACTAAAAGGGGTAGAGGGGTGTGCTAAAGCTCCAGGATGGGACTAGGAAGAGTGACAAGCATTAGTTACTTATTCGAACTTATATCAAACCAACCAACAAGTTGGTTAGTTCACTTTTTGGAACACCTTTAGTGCTAGGACAGGCCATAGGCAACTTTTGATTCACAAGACTCACCACAGCCCGGACTCAAAGGAAACCACCACCTTCCCCAATATAATATTTTTTGCACTTCTCTGTGCCACCCACATCCGAATGACTTTTTGTCCCAAGACTCCCAAGGAGGAGTCTCAAAATTATCCCAGTTTAGACTCCCAGGACTTTGCAAGGTCATAACTCTTTGCTTAGACTTCTTATTAGGATGAGGTCTGAAACAAACTTATAGTGCTCCTTGAGAGCTTTTCAATGGTGTGTCGCACTCCACCTGTGCACACCGAGGTCAAGTTGATTCCTGACTTTTAGTGGTCGGGAGTCAAATTGCCAGTTTGACTCCCGGCCCTTCTTTTTGCCATAACGTGTGCTATAGATGTCCAAATGGCCCATGCAAGCCCATTTTCGACATCTACATTTCAATAGCTTTTCAATGATATAATAAACACCCCAATGCAAGGTGTTTTGACCCCTGCAATCGAACTCTGAAATTTTGGGAGTCCCAGAGGACTCCCAAGTCCCCATTTTGGGAGTGTGAGTTTCATCCCCACTTTCTCAAAGTAGGGTTACGACAACATAGATGACGTCCTAGTGCATAGCAAGGGACTCCTGCAGCACTTGGCTCATCTTGAGGAGTTATTCAAGAGGCTCCACGAAGTCAATATGAAGATTCATCCTAAAAAGTGTGAACTTGTTGTCACCTCAATAGTCTACCTTGGACACAAAATTTTGCCAAATGGTATTATGGCTCATTGGGCCAACATAATAATCATTTTGGAGATGCCCAATCCTACTGATGTTCACACATTGAAGAGCTTCATCAGATTATGTAATTACTACAGAAGTTATGTTCAAGACTTTAATACTATCACCCATCCTCTCTATGCATCATTAAAGAAGGATGTTGCTTGGACATGGAGTGATGAGGCTTAAGAAGCTTTCAACACACTCAAGGAAAAGCTTTCAGAGTTCCCCATTTTGAGAAAACCTAATTTCAACAAGGTCTTCATTCTACACACTGACTAGAATGCTCTTGATATTAGAACTATTTTTGGCTAACTTGATGAGGAAGGCAAGGAATATGTTATCGCCTATGCATCCTGAAACAACAACAAGGCTAAAAGCAATTACTCTTCCTAAGAGGGGGAGTGCCTTGTTGTTGTAGAGGCCGCTATACATTTTAGGCCCTATCTTTATGGCACCAATTTCACTTTGTATACCAACCACCAGCCTATCAAGTGGTTAATGACCGACGATAAGTTTATTGGTAAATTAGCTCACTGGGTGCTTATACTTCAAGAGTATGAGTTCAAGGTTATTCACCAACCTGGTATTACACATTAGAACGTGAACACCATGTTGCGGAAACCCCTCACTACCTCTAAAGATTTCTAAAAAGCTAGGCAAAACTTTGACCGAATTCCAATAATACATGTATCTAATGCATCTAATTATCTTACACTATTACAATGTAACTTGGTTGAACATCCCATTGTGGATATATGGGAAGACTTGGACACTTTGAAGTTTCTTCAGCATGAGGAGTACCCTCCCCAAGTTACATCAAATCATCGAGATCGCATACAACAACGGTCCAAACGTTATTCATGGAGGGACAATCACCTCATTCGATGCTTACCACAAGGCAACAAAGTGGTTCCTCCACCACATGAACAGCCTGGTCTTATTCAAAAGGTACACTCGAAGCTTGGACACTTTGGAGTTAAGGGTACTTATAGCCTTTTTACTCCTCATTACCATTGGAAAGGTATGTATGCTCAAGTCTGAGACATCATTACTAGGTGTGAACAATGTGATAGGGTGAGAATTTCTTTTTCCTCTCGACAATTCACGCTTTCTCCACTCCCTATTCAAGGCATGTTCTATCGCTAGTCATGTGATTTAGCTAGATAATTACCACATACCTCCAGGGATAATGTCTACATCATGATTATGATTGAGCATTTTTCAAAGTGGGTTGAACTTGTTGCGCTACCAGACAAATCATCAAATAGCACCAGCCAGGCTTTCTTACAACAAGTCCTAAGTAGGTTTGGGGCTTATGCTAAATGTCTTACTAATCAAGGATCAGAATTCAGGGGAGAATTCCAAGACCTACTTGACCATGCTCTCATTGACCATCATCGGACTTCAAGAGATCATCTTCAAGCTGATGGCCTTACAGAGAAGATGGTTCAAACGTGCAAAAGGGACTTCGAAAGATTTGCCTCACTAAGAACAAAGAGGATTGGGACCTAGCCCTCCCTTACATTGTCATGGGTTACATGATGTCCAAACACGCCTTTTTGTTTCATTTTTCTCCTTACTTTTCACTTTTTGGGAGACATCCCATTCCACCTTCTTCCATTGCTGCTCAAATGGACCAGGTTGTGGACTTGGACTCCCCAGCCACTTAGGCTAAGGTCATTGCAGAAAGGGCTACTCTATTCAAGAGGGTTATGCCCATGGCCATGGAAAACTTGTTCATTGCATAGCATCGAGACACCTTACGATATGCACACACACAAGGTGGCAGTTACAAACCTAAGGTGAAATAATTTGATGTTGGTGATCTTGTGTATCTCCAGTAGCAACCCAATGATACTCTAGACACTTTTTCCGGTCGCATTATCTTGAGGATTAAGGCGATCAAGCCTTCAAGTGTGTTGGAGTTACAAGGAGTTGACGGACGCACAATTTGGGATCATTCCAAATTGTGCGCCCTGCCACCTACCAAACTTGGATCCTACCATCATGACGTTGACTTGGATTCCTCCACTTGATTATCCATGTCAGGTATGTTAGAGGACAAACGATGCTGATCAGATGTTGCTTTGCGATAACTGTAATGGTGGATACCATCTCTTCTACCTCAAGCCGGAGCTTACTCAAGTTCCCGCCAACAATTGGTAATGTTCATCATTATCTCCTATAGCACCATAATTCCTACTCAAACCATGCCACGTTTTTCCCGGCTTAAGTATAGGGGGGGATACATGAGAATTTCATCTCAACCTCTTCTTGTGCATTGTATATATGTGTGTGTGTGTGTGTGTGTGTGCATCCCTTCTTGTTTGATTAGTTTATACTTTTAATTAACTTTAGTCTTTTTGTTTAGTAGAATTTACTATGGATTTACACCTTTATAACACCGTACGTCATGACACTACACGTCACGATAGCTATCATGCTCGTACATGGCCTCATACATGATGGCCAATTACGAGCATGCCAATCATGCCTTTCAGGGTTAATGTACGTTCTTAGGTGACTGTACGTTATTAGGTGCTAAGGGTTTCAACTTGTTAGTGCCTGTATAAAAAGCCAAACCCTTCCCTTTTCGTTTTAGTTTTTTTAGAATTCCTTTGTCAAGAGAGTTTCCTCCATAATTAGATAGGATTTCTAGATGCTCATGGTGGTTATTACACGGCCACCATCTACATATAATACATGTTCTTCCTTCTTTGTAATTCAATACATGAAAATTTCATCTCAACTTTTCTTATGCATTGTGTATATATATGTGCGTGCATCTCTTTTTGGTTGATTAGTTTATACCTTTGATTGGCTTTAGTCTTTTTGTTTAATAGAATTCACTATGGATTTACACCCTTACAACATTGTACATCACGACACCACATGTCATGATAGTTTGGTCCTAAGATCCAAAACATCAAAACTCACAATGCTTTTATTCCAAAGGAAAAGATTATTACAAAGGTTTGCTAATGTCAAACTAATACAAAATAGCCTACTTTTAATTTCTAAACTATAATAGATTTCTTAGGATCAAAATCATTTTTTCCATTGTCGCATGTGATTTCATGGTTAGGGTTTTGTGCAACTGTATTTAATTAAATTAAAATTTAATATAATCAATTATTTTCAAAAATCCAACAAACAATGAAATAACTTGAATGTATGGAATATATTTGTCACAAAATAATACTTGTCACAAAATTTGAAAAAATTGCATATATGTTTCAAAACTAGGGTTGTGAGTGGAATTCTTGAGTGAAATTTTTTATGGTGTATGATAATGATATACATGAATTAAATTTAGGACCATTTAGAGATTTCAAGTTTTTTGACGAAATTTCATTCAATTTTTTTTTCATTTTTGAACAATAAATGCATAATTATATTTTCTTTGTAAAAAAAAAACATTACCATATCAAAAGGAGAAGATATTTTAGATAGGCATTGCATTATTTTTTCAATTTTCTTTTGTTTGGTAATGTTTCATGAACCACAAACATGAAACCCTATGGCTATTGAAAAATTGTAAATTATATACTATATGTACATTAATTTTATCCAATCCTTTTCATCTAACAATTGAATCAAAATTAATTTTGACTCAAAGTGAACTTTGAGTTCCAAAATTTTGTCATGCAAATTTTAAACTTTTTTGCTTGTGTTTAAGATAATCAAAGTATACCATAACCTACTATAATATTCCTTATACACCACCTCTTTTGGTGAAAAGTGGTTTACCTTTTGTGTATTTTCACCCTTTAGGCAAAAAAAGATGGATTAAAAAGAAAATCCACTAAAACTTTCTAGCAACAAAAAAAGGTTTTAGATTAGTCCAAGGTTATATAGTGTTGTGTTTGAAAATTTTGTAATTAAATAGTAATGTTACTAAAGTGTTTAAGGAAAAATAGTTGAATGAATGTGAAGATATTAACATTTTTAATGTAAAAAAAAGAAGAAAATGTGAGTTAATATTTAATCAATTAAAAAATAAAGCTAAAGGTAAAGTTTAATTAGTTCTTAAATTTTATTTTTATGACCATTCTATTTTCAAAAAAATAAATATTTAAATTCTTATTTATGATCATTTTGAAAATGTAACATGTTATATTGAATTTCAATTGAAAGGGCAATTTTTGAAGTGTATGTAAGAAAGATGTAAGAACAATGGTAAAGAATGTGAAGATTTATCAATTTAACAATCAATTTCATAAAAATAAAAAATCAATGAAATTATTTTTTATTTTATTTCTTAAAACGTGATAATTTATAGCTTGACTTTGAAAATGAAGTTCTTAAAAAGCATGTGAGAAAAAGATAAAAATAATGATAAATGAGATGGAGATTTGAAAAGGTATTTGAAAAATAGTTGAAAAAATGAAAATAATTGTAAAGTTAGTGTGCCTTTTCATATCCAGTTCACTTAAGTCGGTAGGAGAAAGGAATGAAATAGGTAGGCTTGGAAGATTCATTTCTAAGTGCAAAAGGTAATATCATAATATCATTAATTATTTGAAATCATATACTCTCTAGAAAAATAAATCTAGAGAATAAATTTTGGACTAGGCATACAAAACTATGTCTAGACCTATCAACTTCCTTTTCCTTTACATTGTAAAATAAGAATGGAATGGGTGTGGACAATTATTTTATGCCAGCCTCCTTATCTTCTAGTTCAATAGAACAACAATGGAGTGGGTGGACAATTTCTCTAGACCAACAGTCTCCTTGTTGATGTTGTTTTCCTCTCCATAACAAATATGGCTCAGCAAGTGGGCAATTCATTAGATTGTTGTATTTAACAGTCCAAAAGAATAAATCAATTTCTGAACATTTATCGTGTACCTAATTAATTGTAAATTTTGTTGATTACCTTGAACATGGGTGTGCTTAATTAAATTTGAAATAATTTCTGAAAATTTTAATACCTTCAAGCACACCATCCATCATCACATGAACAAATTCAAAGTGGGCTATATCATGTTGTTAGATAATATATGAATGACATCCAAGGTCAAACAAATGGCACACGAATGATCATATGACAATTCATGCCATGTCATGTGATTTATGGATGAATAATTATATGGGTTCACAAATTTGATAATTTCAAAAAGCTTTGAATATATGTAATTTATTTTCAAATGGAGGCAATGTGATTTTAATGTCATTAATTTATATTGATCTTTAAAGAAACAATGAGTGGAAGTTTGCATGTTAACTTGTAAACTCATGGGGTCACTGCAGGTCAAAATAATTTTTCAGGGTGGCCTTTTCCATTTACCTCTTCTGATACCCTCTTCCATAACATACAACTAGAGAGTGTGGAGTGTGATGCTGGCCCCAGTGTGAACAAGATCCTGACGATAAAGTTCAATTGTGAAAAAAAACATTTTAATTTTAAAATTAATTTTCAGTGATTAGAATTACTCAAAATTCAATATCTCCCTCAACTTAGGCCTAAATTTGATGAAACCACCTCAAAAATATCCCACTCATCACAGACTTTCCAACAGTTCCAAGAACTTGCCACGATTTTTTTTTTTTTAAATATTATTTTATGATAAAATTTATTGAATTTTCTCCTGACAAAATTGTTCAATATTCAATTACTCTTGCATGGTATCTCTAAAGATATAAACATTTCAAAACCACCTTGATGCACCTCTAATCATCAAGAGTTTCCCAATTGTACCAAAAGCACACTTGGAGGAGGGGGGGGGGCTATGGGTTGGGAAATCTCAAAGTGACAAACAAAACACCTTCCTTAATATATACAATGATGTTAATATAATTGGTGTGGACAATACTCACCCTCACATACAAACTAAAAATCCTCTCTATCTAATACAATTTAGAACACTAACTAAAAACTTCAGTTCAAAAGCAATACAAATGTGAGAATCCATATTTAATTTAGCTGAAGCTTGTTATAAATTAACTCAAGTAATTAAGCTAGAAAAATTCATGCATAACTCAAATTTGCAAAATGAGTCTTAGGTAAACTGCTTTTAAAGAACTCCAAAAGAATGAGAGATGTGAACACAACAGATATAATATATTTTCACATGTGCAAAATGTCTCAAAATTGGAGATATAAGTCTGAAAACCCCCCCCCATATGGCAATCTCTATATCAATGTTTTATGCAAATGTACTTGATGCATACCTATGAAAAACCAACTGTAATAACTAAGAAATGAAACTTGTAGTTAATTACAGTGCTAATTCACAAGGCCTCAACAACAATATTGTCATAGGTTTAAGACAATTCCATCCATAATCATGTAATTGTGCACACCAATTTTCACTTCCAAATAGATGGATCACATGTATAACTGAATTAACAAGATTCATATTGTGCAGCTGCATAGCAGTAGCAGCATTCTTCTTCTTCTTCTTCTTCAAGTCTTCTTCTTGATCTGGATCACAGTTTGATGGGTCTAGTGATTGCAACTTCAAACAGATTCCTGTCAAGGGCATTCTGGTGGAACCTGCAGCAATCACCAACTTCCAACTTACAGTCCTTCACAAACTGAGACCACCCATCACAAATGCTTGATGTGCCTGCTATAGGTCTCAAGACTACTGGCCAGTCTAACAGCTTATGATGCTGTGCAATAGCACCAGCAGCAACATCTGACTGTGAAAAAGAAGCTGAATAGTTATGTCCATGAACTGCCACTGTTGCTCTTAAAATCAAAGAAACAGCTTCTTTTGGCAGGTGCTTGCTAATGACCTCTGGAAGCACCTGAAAAAAAACACACACATTCAATCCAATAAAACATTGAAGGGAAAAAAAAAGGAAGAAAAAAAAAAACAGAAAGAAATCAATAAAGTCGTAGAATAAATTTGAATTCCTTGAAATCAATATACAATTTTAATAAAATAGTGACATTATACAAATTGATTATAATAACTGATGATCAAAGCTAAGCTCTTGGAGTTTGATAAGTAAAATTGCAGAATGTGTCCAGCATATCTAGTGTTTACAATAGGGTAAGACAATTATATATGACGAAGCACTGCAGAGTTGAATCATCTCTTTGAACATGCAAATTACGTGATACAATTTGCATCAAACAAAAAAACTGTGATGATGGTGAGGAAGGGAAATATAATATTCTACTCACAAACTGCACCTCCTGCTGATGATGATTTTCCGCATCACTGCAATCCACGGAAAACTTGCAATCCACAGCAAACTTGGTTAGGGTAACCCAAAAATCCGGAACTTTGCCTACCACTACTACAGCAGCAGCTACGGCTGGAGCGTTCCTCGACCGGCCGGGGATCTGCACTCCTAGTGCAGTGCGATTTGCAACTTCCTCCTCCTGACCTGCGTGAAGAGGAGGAGCAGCTGCTGCAGGCAGCAGTAGATCATCATCATGTACACTAAAATCAATCCTATACATAATTATCAAAGCTCATTTCTTAACAAATTAGGCGAATTGTTGTGTAGTTATTAAGATACAAAGTTGAAAACAATATTCATGATCTCTTATATAATTTTTACAGAGCTCTGGATGGACTGCATGCATGCATGTAAATGGACAGTATGTGATGTATGATTCCCCATCTGCCAAATTGTGCAATTGAAAATCCTGGAAATTGACATATTCGAGACAAGTACAGAATTCATGAGCACATACATCCCGAGGCTGAATCATTACTACATGAAAAGATAGGGGAATACAAAGTCCAGGAGCAGCTGTTGGAATCGGATGATTCATGAAAAGCTGCAAGAGCTCTAAGAGAAGGAAGTGAACGTAGTACTTACGTAAGGACACATCGCCCGGCGAAAATGGTAATGGTCGGCCTGGAGGAAAGGGCGTCGATATTACTGACTGCTGCGCCTGAGCTACTGTAGGACCCAAGATCTCAAGGAGAGGAGGAGGACCCATCGAACTCATCATCATCGATGGAGGAGGAGGAGAAGGACCCATCGTGCCCATGATTGCACTAGCAGGATGACCCATGATCGTGGCGTTGCTGATGGTCGCTGGACTACAGTTCTGATGAGGTGGACCCTTGTAAGATTCAGTAGTAGTGTAGGGCACGCGCAACAAAACGATGGGCATCTCTGATGATGATGCAGATCGGGTCATGATGAATTGCCGCCTGTATGATCGCGCAGCAGCTGCTCTTGCGTCGGCCTTCAAAGCCTCCAGCTGCGCGGTGCCGTGATTCGGCTCCGCCAGTCGGGGATGTTCTTGCAGAGAAGCTCTAGAGGATACCGGCAGCATGGCTGTGCCTGTTGATCCAATGATCGGAGGAGGCGCAGCTGGTGGTGGTCTGGAAAACGCTGATGCAACCAGCTGCAGCACTCCACCGCGAGACTCCACGCGGTATCGAAATTCATTGCGACTTCGCCGCGGGACTTCAACGGGGATGTGGCAGCTTATAGGGTATGCTGATGCAGCAGCTGCTCGCTGGCATTGCAGTTCCTTAGCTCTAGAATGTAGGAAGGTCCTCCCTTGCACGTCAACATTATGCAGGTGGCCGTTCCCAAGGCGTAACTCTAAGTTTGGTTCTTCATGATCAGTTTGCAGCTGCTGCAACTGCTTTCTATAAATTGCTTTCCCTGATCTTTTGTAAGGAATGGCATGAGCTTGATCAGCCTCCCTCACAGCTGTGGCAAGAGTTTGGTGATTAAACTGCTTCTCGGCAGACGAAGACATCTTATATCTTTTCAGTCCATGGTTTGCCGGATTTATGGCAACGTCCTGCTGCTGCAGATTATGAACCTCATGTTGAATCTCCTCCACACACGAAGACACCTGAACCACTAGATCCGTGAAGGTCGGCGCGCGAACAGCTTGCTGAAAGGTTAACTTCGACTGATCTGCAGCAGGCTCCTCGAATGATCTGTTCCTTGACGGGTGCATACCACAAACGGCCTGCGAAGCTTTCATATAAGACGTAATCAACCGACTTTGCTGAATCGACTGTAGCTCCACTGTAGCAGCAACAGGCGCCCTGAGTCTAGAATTCGTTCCAGCTGCTTCGGCCTCCATAGTACTGCAGGTCCCGCGAGGTGCTGCCGGTATTTGCCGAATTAAGTC
>Ga0116229_10008593_pt1 | contig 15823 bp, 15 predicted proteins | sample S1TSphgellanicum_3_FD_87313 | JGI IMG/M metagenome (GOLD analysis project Ga0116229, IMG submission 87313) | Host-associated microbial communities from peat moss isolated from Minnesota, USA - S1T2_Fc - Sphagnum magellanicum MG | ecosystem: Host-associated > Plants > Peat moss > Unclassified...
GGCGCCGGACATGGTCGTCTCCCTCGTGCCGAACTTCAATCGTGCGATGTATCAAGCCCTCGCGAGCGCCTGTCCGCGCAGTCCGTACGTGACGCTGATGACGGATTTCGCGGATTATCCGCCGCATTTCTGGATCGAGCCCCACCAGTCGCAGCACTTCATCTGCGGCACGCCGCGAGCCGTGGCCCAGGCCCGTGCAATGGGCTATGGTTCGGCGCAAGTGCATGCGACGTCGGGCATGATCATCCGGCCGGAGTTCTATGCCGAGATCCACATCGACCGCCGTGCCGAGATGCGCCGCTTGAACCTCGATCCGGACCGCCCGACCGGCATCGTGATGTTCGGCGGGCACGGGTCACGCACGATGAAGTCGATCGCGCGCAGACTCGAGGACACGCAGCTCATTCTCATCTGCGGCCACAACGCCGCCCTCGCCGAGCAGTTGCGCGCGCTGCCCGCGAGCGCGCCGCGGGTCGTCGTCGGCTTCACGGCGGACATCCGCTACTACATGCATTTGTGTGATTTCTTCATCGGCAAGCCCGGTCCCGGGAGCGTCAGCGAAGCGATTCACCAAGGCCTGCCGGTGATCGTCGTGCGCAATGCGTGGACCATGCCGCAGGAGCGGTATAACGCGGATTGGATCCTCGAGAACCAGGCGGGCGTCGTGCTCGATTCCTTCCGTGCGGTGCGCGAGGGCGCGGAGCGCGTGATCGGTCGGCTCGACGCGTATCGGGCGAGCATCGCGCGGATCCAAAATCGCGCGATCTACGAAATTCCCGACATCCTCGAGCGGTTGCTCGAGGCACAGGTCGCGCCGCTACGGCGCAGCGCCGGCGGCACGTCGCACTGAACGGCGCATGTCCGTTCGCACGTTCGTGTTCGCCGCGGCGCTGATCGGCTGTGCCTTGCTGGCACTGACGACCACCATGGCACCGTACCGCGACCCGGCCGCGTTGCGCCGCGCAGCGCAGGCCTATCCGGCCAGCATCCCGAATGCGACGCTCGCCTTGCAGCGCTACGTGGCCGTGCGCGATGCCGAGTTGACCCCGAAATACGTGCTCGAGGATTTTGGCTGGACGCTGCTCGAGATGGCGTCCTTGGGATTCGGGGTGATGCGGGCGCGGGCGTTTGCCGCGCTGCGCGACCTGCCGCGGCTGCGCACGCCGGCGAGCCTGTGGCGCATCTTCTTCATCGGCGTCGGTGCCGCCTTGCTGACCAACCTCGCGCAGGCGTTGTCGTGGACGCTGCGCCGCTCCCGCGGTGAGTTTCCGGCCTGGATCGGCCTCGTCAGCGAGCCCGTCGCGGATACGGCCAAAACCTTGATCTTTCTGCTGATCGTGGCGGCGGCCGCCGCGGGTCTTGCGGCGCCGAACTTCAAGGGCGCGGTACCCTTGATGCCGGCGTTTCGCCGCGACACCCGCCCGGATGCATTCTGGATCGCCGTGTACGGTCTGCCCCTGGCCGTCGCCGCGCTGTGGAGTGCGGGCACGCTGTTGGCGGGCCAGTTCCTCTACTGGGTGCCGTCCCTGCTCTGGGTCGCCTTCTTCGCCTGTCTATTGGCAACCAAGCGCCGCCACCTGATTACACGCGAGCGGCGCCGGCCCGACCGGCGGCAGTAGACTACTGAGCCGCGGCAGTTCGGCAGCACGGACCCAGGCGAACGCGACGATGTGCTCCAAGATGTGCTCGACGTAGCCGCGCGTTTCGTTGTAGGGGATGTTTTCGATCCACACGTCCGCGTCGAGCGGGTGCGCGGGCAGCCAGCGCGCGACGGGAACCTTCCCGGCATTGTAGGCCGCGAGCGTGAGGTCGAGCTGTCCGCCGTAGTGATCCAGCAGCTCGCGCAGATGCGCACTGCCGAGCTCGATCGACAGCGTCGGATCGAACAGCGCGTTCGGCGGCAACGGCGCGAGATGCCATCGCTGCGCGACGCTCTGTGCCGTCGCCGGCAGCATCTGCATGAGGCCGCGCGCGTCGGCTCGCGACACGGCGTCCTTGCGAAACAGGCTCTCTTGGCGCATCACGGCGAACACCCAGTCGGGCGGCACATGGGTGAGCTCGGCCGCGGCGTCGACGGCGCCCGCAAAGGGCCGTGGATAACGCAGCCGCACGTCGTCGAAATCGCCGGACGCGGCGAGCGTGGCAATCGACTGTGCGTACCAGCCCCAACGAGCGGCGAGGCGCGCCGCTTGAATCTTGACGGCCGGCGGTGCGGCGGCGCCCACGACCGCCGCCCATTCGGCGCCGGCCTCGTCCGTCAGATGACAGTCGAACAGCGCATGGGCGCGGATCAATCCGGGCTCGGCATCGAGGCCGTGCTGCACCTCGGGGTCATCGACCGTGGGATGATCGTTCAGGTGATAAGGTTGCCGGATACGATCCGCCGCGAGATATCCGTAATAGTCGCGCAGGCCCGCGACCTGCTCGTAGAGCGGCGCCGCCGCGGCCTCGCCGGCCGTCGCCGCCACGGCGCGGGCGCGCCAGTAGCGCCAGCGGGGCAGCGCCGCGAGCGCCGGCGGCATCTGTCCGATCCAGTCGAGCGCCTTCGCATAGTCGCCGCTCCACAGCGCGGCGCGGGCGCGCCATTCCTGCACGAGATCGTCGACGGCCTCGGCCGGCACCGCGTCGAAGGCCGGTACGGCAGCGGGGTCGCGGGCGTACGCGGCGCCGAGCGCCGCCGCGCGCGCGAGCTTGGCCTTCAGGGCGGCCGTCGAATCGGGGCGCCGTTCGAGGGCGGGCAGCAGCGCCAGCGCCGCGCCGGGATCGGCGCGGGCGAGGCGGCCGAAACCGGCTGCCAAGGCGTCGGGCATGACCGCGACGGTCGGGTCCGCGGCCGCGCTCTCGAGGATCGGCCGCGGCGCCTCGAGCAACGCCGCCCATTGCAATAGCGGCGCGGCCTCGGCCGGGGGCAGGTCCGCGGCAAATTCACGGGCGAGGCGCGGATTGTCCGCGGCCAGCGCGGCGCGTGTGCGCGCTTCGATCAGCGCCGGCGTCAACAGATCTTGGCGGCGCAGCCAGGCGAAGATGCCCGCGCATTGGCGCGGCGGCTCCTGTGGCAGACTGAAGCGCAGCAGCGCGCGGCCGGCGAGACCGGCGGTGAGTCCGGTCGCGAGCTCGCCCTCGAGGCGATCGCAAATCAACGCGGGGTCGCCGACCTCGGTGGCGTACGGCAGGAATTCATCCCAGCGCCCGCGCTCGGCGAGGCTCGCGAGCCAATCGTGCTGAAGCACTCGGACCACGGGCTGGCCGGCGTGGGCCGCGACGAAGCGCTCGATGGTGAGGTCGAGCTCCGGCGTCGGCTTGGCGGCGAGGGCGCTATGCAGGCGGGCGGCCACGAGATAGTCGTGGATCGGGTAGGCCACGAGCGCGGGCGAGTCGGCCGGTTCGGGCTCATGCTGCCGGATGCGCTGCAGGGCCGCGACGAACTCGGCGCGCACCGCTGCATCGTCCGCGCTCTCGTCGGCGCCCTGCAGGAGCATGGACGACACGACGAGCAGCACCACCGCCACGCGCTTCGGGTTCCTCAGCATGGCGCGAAGTGTAGACGATCGGGCCGTTGCCGCGCCGCGTGTGCTACTCTTGCGCCGATGGAGATCAATCAACTCAAGCGGTACATCAAAGATCTCGAGGAGCGCACCGACTCCTTGAGGAGGTATCTTTGATTACGACAACAAGCACGAGAGCCTGCAAGAGGTCGCGCGCGAGCTAGAACAGCCCGGGATCTGGGACGATCCGGAGCGGGCGCAGGAGTTGGGCAGGCAGCGTGCCCAGCTCGACAGCGTGGTCGGAACCCTCGATCGATTGACGCGCGGACTCACCGATGCCGGCGAGCTGCTGGAACTGGCCGCGGCGGAGAACGATCTCGACGCCGCCGCCGGGATCGAGTCCGATGCCGACCGGCTCAAGATCGAAGTGGAACGCCTCGAGTTCCAGCGCATGTTTCCCGGTCAGATGGACTCGCACAACGCGTTTCTCGACATTCAAGCCGGCGCGGGCGGGACCGAGGCGCAGGACTGGGCTGCGATGCTGCTGCGCATGTACTTGAAGTGGGCCGACCAGCACGGCTACAAGACCGAGATCATCGATCAGAGCGACGGCGAAGTGGCCGGCATCAAGGGTGCGACGATCAGCATGACGGGGGAGTACGCCTACGGATGGCTCCGGACCGAAACCGGCGTGCATCGCCTGGTGCGCAAATCCCCGTTCGACTCGGGCAACCGCCGCCACACCTCGTTCGCCTCCGTGTTCGTCTCCCCCGAAGTGGACGAGGACATCGACATCGAGATCAATCCTGCGGACCTGCGCACCGACGTGTACCGCTCGAGCGGCGCCGGCGGCCAGCACGTGAATAAAACCGAATCCGCGGTGCGCATCACCCACGTGCCGAGCGGCATCGTGGTCGCGTGCCAGAGCGAGCGCAGCCAGCACAAGAACCGGTCCACGGCGATGAAGATGCTGAAGGCGAAGCTCTACGAGCTCGAGTTCAACAAGCGCAACGCCGCGGCGAAGGTGCTCGAGGACTCGAAGTCGGACGTGAGCTGGGGAAACCAGATTCGCAGCTACGTGCTCGACCAGTCGCGCATCAAGGATTTGCGCACCGGCGTCGAAATCGGCAACACCACCGCCGTCCTCGACGGCGGCCTCGATGTATTCATGCAGGCCAGCTTGAAGCAGGGACTTTGATGACCGACCCCGAAGAAGCGCCGATCGACGCCAATCATTTGATCGCGGAGCGGCGCGCCAAGCTCGCCCGATGGCGCGCCGCCGGGGGCGCCTTTCCGAACGATTTCAAGCGGACGCAAACGGCGGGCGAGCTCAACCGCGCCTATGAAGAGACCGGTGCCGAGGTGCTCGAGGCCCAGCCGATCGCCGTCAGCGTCGCGGGGCGCATGCGCGCCAAGCGCGTCATGGGCAAGGCGAGCTTCGCGAAGCTCGAGGACGGCAGCGGCGTGATCCAGGTGTTCCTGCAGCGGGAGGCGCTCGGTGAGGTCTACGAGGACTTCAAGACCTTCGACGTCGGCGACATCATCGGCGTGGCGGGCACGCTGTTCCGGACCAAGACCGGCGAGCTCACGGTCAAGGCGCAGTCGCTGCGCCTGCTGACCAAGTCGCTGCGCCCGCTGCCCGACAAGTGGCACGGCATCGCCGACACCGAGCTGCGCTACCGGCAGCGCTACGTCGACCTCATCATGAACGCGGACAGCCGCCGCGTGTTCGAGACGCGTTCGCGCATCGTGCGCGAGATCCGCGCGTACTTGGACGGCCGCGGGTTTCTCGAGGTCGAGACGCCGATGCTGCAGACGCTGCCCGGCGGTGCCGCCGCGCGGCCTTTCAAGACACACCACCATGCGCTCGGCATGGACATGTACCTCAGGATCGCGCCGGAGCTGTACTTGAAGCGGCTCACGGTCGGCGGCTTCGAACGGGTCTACGAGATCAACCGGAATTTCCGCAACGAAGGGCTCTCGACCCAGCACAATCCCGAGTTCACGATGCTCGAGCTCTACCAGGCCTATGCCGACTACGACGACATCATGCGCATCGTCGAGGAGCTGTTCCAGGGCATCGCCGACAGCGTGCTCGGCACCCGCATCGTCCCGTACCAGGGCCGTGATTACGATCTGTCCAAGGCCTTTGCGCGGCTCACGATCGAGGAGATCCTGCTCGCGAACAATCCCGACCTCGATCCTATGTCGTTGCGCGACGTGTCGTATCTGCGGCGCGTGTGCGAACACAAGCACATTCCGTTCAAGAGCGGCGACGGTGCCGGTAAGCTGCAGATCGAACTGTTCGAGAAGACCGGCGAGCACACGCTGATCCAGCCGACGTTCGCCTATGCCTACCCCGCCGAGGTGTCGCCGCTGTCCCGGCGCAACGACGCGGATCCGTTCATCACGGACCGGTTCGAGTTCTTCATCGGCGGCCGCGAATATGCGAACGGCTTCTCCGAGCTCAACGACGCCGAGGACCAGGCGCAGCGCTTCAAGGAACAGGCCGAGCGCAAGAGCGCGGGCGACGAGGAGGCGATGTACTACGATGCCGACTACGTGCGCGCCCTCGAGTACGCGATGCCGCCGACCGGCGGTTTGGGCGTCGGCATCGATCGCCTCGTGATGTTCTTCACGAATTGCGCGTCGATCCGCGACGTGCTGCTGTTCCCGCACATGCGTCCCGAGGCCTAGGAGCCTCGAGCATGGGGCGGCCCATCGGCGTGTTCGACTCGGGGGTCGGGGGTCTTACGGTGCTGCGTGCCCTGCGCAGCGCCCTGCCGGCGCAGGATTTCGTCTATCTCGGCGATACCGCGCGGCTGCCCTACGGCACCAAGAGCGCGGCCACCGTCGTGCGCTACTCGCTGCAGTGCGCGGCGGCTCTCGCCCGGTACGACCTCCGTTGCCTCGTCGTCGCCTGCAACACCGCGTCGGGCTCGGCGCTCGCCGCACTCCGAGCGGCGCATCCGCAGTTGCCGGTGATCGGCGTCATCGAACCGGGAGCCGCGGCCGCCGTCGCGCTCACGCGCTGCGAGTCGATCGCCGTGATCGCCACCGAGGGCACGATCCTGGGCGGCGCGTATCAGGCTGCGATCCATCGCTTGAATCCCCGTGCCCGCGTCGTCGGACACGCGTGCTCCCTGTTCGTGGCGCTGGCCGAGGAGGGCATCACCGACGGACCCATCGCCGACGCCGTTGCCCGGCGTTACCTGGCCCCGTTGTTCGAGAGCGATGCGCCGCCGGACACTCTCGTGCTCGGCTGCACCCACTTTCCCTTGCTCAAGGACGCCATCCGGGCGGCGCTGCCCGCCGGCGTCGAGATCGTGGATTCTGCCGAGACCACGGCCGCGACCGTCGCAGCCCATCTGGCCGCGGTGCCCACGGCGGCGGACGCCGCTCGCGGCCGCATCACCTGGCTCGCGACCGATGGCGCCGCGCGTTTCGCCCGGGTGGGAAGCCTCTTCTTCGGCGAGCCGCTGTCCCCGGCGGCCGTCTCGATCGTCGATCTGTAGTCGACCTGTAGTCGATCTGTCGCAGAACCGTCGCCGGCCGGTCGTCGGCCCGAGTCAGGGTGTCGGCAGCGCGTAAGGCAGCGGCAGTTCCCGCGCCGCGCCGCCCGCAGGGACGTCGCTGCGCGCCTCCGTGCGCGCCTCTGCGCTCGCCTCGATCGGCAGCACCGCCAGGGCTTCGGCGCCCGTGGGGGTCGGCACGACCTCGGTCAGTTGACCGCGGCGCCCGTCGGCCAGGGTGACCGGGTCGCCGACCTGCCAGTCGCCGGGCGGCAGTTCGAGGCGAAACAGGCGGCGCTTGATGCGCCCGAGATGCTGGGTCCGGGCGATGATTTCCTGTCCCGTATAGCAGCCCTTGTTGAAGCTGATGCCGTCGAGCACATCCAAGTTCAGCATCTGGGCCACGAAGCTGTCGCTCGTGGCGGCGTACACTTGCGGCAGCCCGGCGCGGATGTCGGCGAGGCGCCAGTCGCGTTCGCCCTGCGGCCAACGGTCCACGCCACCGGGGGCCCTGCCATCGGGGGCCGCGCCATCGGGGGCCGCGAAGGCGCTCATCGCCGTGTCGGTACCGAGCACCCAGCGGCGCCCGCCGCCGGCGACGAGCGGCGCGATCGTGACGCCGTCCTCAGTGCCAGCATCGTCCTGCGGACCCGCACCCTCCCGCGGGCCAGCTCCCTCGCCGCCGTCACCGGCGACCGACCATTCCGGCAGCGCCTCGATGACGACCTTGGAGCGCAGCACGAACTTGCGCAGCCGTTCGCCGATGGGCTCGACGAGCTCGCGTGGCAGCACGCCGAGCACGCCGCCCGGCGTCGGAACGAGCTGCAAGACGGCGAGCACCCGGCCCTGGGGGCTCGAATAGGCGGCCAGCAACGGGGTCCCGGAGGCGAGGCGCCGGGTGTCGTTCGACACCTGGCCCTGCAAAAACGCGAGCGCATCCGCACCGCGGAATCGCAGCAAACCCAAATGGGGCAGGGCAACCAGCGAATGGGGGAGGGCTTCGAGCGAATTGGGACGTCCAAACATAGGCTTGACCGAGCGTTTCTGGCAAACTTTGGCTCCTGAGTATGCACCCACAAGAGCAAAACCCAGAACCGACCGCCGGGCCGGCTGACGGCACGGACGGATCGATGCCTGCTTCCCCCGCAGCGCCGCGCGAAATCGGGGGCCCTGCCGGGCCCGAGCCGACGCGTTTCGGCGACTGGGAGCTGCGCGGTCGTTGCATCGACTTTTGAGCGCGCCGCGCTCGATTCGCCTGCCGTCGTAAAGGATCGTTCCCATGCCGCCCGTTCGTGCCCGCCCGCTGTCGCCGCATCTCGAGATCTATCGCTGGCAGATCAGCAATACGCTGTCGATCCTGCATCGCATCACGGGCGTCGCCTTGTCGGTCGGGTTCCTGGCGTTCGTCTACTGGCTCATGGCGTTGGCCGGGGATGGTGAGTCCTACGCGTCCGTCGTGCGCGTCTTCGGCAGTGCACTCGGCATCGCGGCCTTGGTCGCCCTGACGTTCGCATTTTTCTATCACCTGCTGAACGGGGTGCGCCACCTCGTCTGGGACGTGGGCTTCGGCTTCGAACGCAGCGAGCGGCGCGCGAGCGGCTGGGCCGTCGTGATCGGGGCCCTCATCCTGACGCTCGGCGTCTGGGCGATCTACTGGTCCTTCGAGCGCGGGTAAGGAGCGGCGAATGAGTCTGCGCAGTCCCTTGGGAAGGGTTCTCGGTCTGGGGTCGGCCAAGCACGGCAGCAGCATTTGGTGGGCGGAGCGCGTGAGTTCGGTGGCCCTGGTCCCGCTCACCCTGTGGTTCGTCTTTTCGCTGCTGTTGCTGCCCGCGCTGGATTACAGCACCGTACGCGCGTGGCTCGCGGTTCCGTTCAGCGGCTTGCTCGCCGTGCTGATGGTCGCCGTGACGGCCTATCATTCCTATCTCGGCACCGTCGCGGTGGTCGAGGATTACGTGCACGCGCCGGGCCCCAAGCTCGTGAGCTTGGTGCTGCTGCGGTTCGTGCACGTGCTGACGGGTGCCGCCGGCATTTTTGCGATCCTGCGGATCGCTTTCGTGGCTTGAGGACGTATGAGCGACTATCAATTCATCGATCACACGTATGACGTCGTGGTGGTCGGCGCCGGCGGGGCGGGATTGCGGGCGACGTTCGGCATGGCCGAAGCGGGTTTGACGACGGCCTGTCTCACGAAGGTGTTTCCGACCCGCAGCCACACGGTCGCGGCGCAGGGCGGCATTTCGGCGGCGCTCGGCAACATGGGTGCGGACGACTGGCGCTGGCACATGTACGACACGGTGAAGGGCTCGGACTGGCTCGGCGATCAGGATGCGATCGAATTCATGTGCAAGGAGGCGCCCGCCGCGGTCATCGAACTCGAGCACTACGGCCTGCCGTTCTCGCGCACCGAGGATGGACGCATCTACCAGCGGCCGTTCGGCGGGATGACGACCCATTACGGCAAGGGCGTCGCGCAACGCACCTGTGCCGCGGCCGACCGGACGGGTCACGCCATGCTGCACACGCTCTACCAACAGTCGCTCAAGCACGATGCGACGTTTTTCGTCGAATACTTCGCGCTCGACCTGATCATGGAAAACGGCGAGTGCCGCGGCGTCGTGGCGCTCGACATGGCGAACGGCAGCCTGCACCGATTCCGCGCGCACCGGGTCATCCTGGCCACGGGCGGTTACGGTCGCGCCTGGTTCTCCTGCACCTCGGCCCATACCTGCACGGGCGACGGCGGCGGCATGGTCCTGCGCGCCGGGCTGCCGCTGCAGGACATGGAGTTCGTCCAGTTCCATCCGACCGGCATCTACGGCGCCGGTTGTCTGATCACCGAGGGCGTGCGCGGCGAGGGCGGCTACGTCACCAATTCCACGGGCGAGCGCTTCATGGAGCGTTACGCGCCGAACGCCAAGGACCTGGCCTCGCGCGACGTCGTGAGCCGGTCGATGACCATCGAGATCCGGGAGGGTCGCGGCGTCGGCAAGCACAAGGATCACATTCACCTTCACCTCGAGCATCTGGGGCCGGCCGTCATCAAGGAACGCCTGCCCGGCATCGCGGAAACGGCGCGGATCTTCGCGGGCGTCGACGTGAACAAGGAACCGATTCCGGTGCTGCCGACCGTGCACTACAACATGGGCGGCATTCCCTGTAACTATCATGGGGAGGTCGTGATCTCCTCGGACGGGGCCGGCGACACGGTCGTGCCGGGCCTGATGGCCGTCGGTGAGGCGGCTTGCGTGTCGGTGCACGGCGCCAACCGCTTGGGCTCGAATTCGCTGCTCGATTTGGTCGTGTTCGGGCGCGAGGCCGCGCGGCACTGTGCGCGCACGGTCAAGCCCGGCACGCCGCACCGACATTTCCCGGCCGACGCAGGCGCCGCGGCGGTCGCCCGCCTGGACAAGCTACGCCATGCGTCGGGATCGCTGCGCACGGCCGAGATCCGCCTCGAGCTGCAGAAGACCATGCAGGCCGACGCGGCCGTGTTCCGCACCGGCGAGACCCTCGCGCAAGGCAAGCGCAAGCTCGCGGACGTCGTCGCGTCGTTCGCCGACGTCAAGGTGGCGGACCGGTCGCTCACCTGGAATTCGGATCTGCTCGAGACGCTCGAACTCGAGAATCTCTTGGGTCAGGCCGTGGCGACGATGCACTCGGCCGAAAACCGGCGGGAGAGCCGCGGCGCGCATGCGCGCGAGGATTTTCCGAACCGCGACGATGAACATTGGCTCAAGCATTCGCTCTGCTGGGTCGACGCGCACGGGGACACGCGCCTCGATTACCGCCGCGTGCACTTGAACACCATGAGCGCCGACGTGGAAACCATTCCACCGAAAGCACGCACGTATTGACCGGTTCCAGGAGACCCTAAGCCCATGGCTGAATTCACGCTTCCCGCCCATTCGAAGATCCGCAAGGATGGCAAGGTGTTCAAGGCCCCCGCCGGTGCCAAGAACGTGCGCGTCTTCAAGATCTATCGCTTCGATCCGGACGGCACGGAAAACCCGCGCATCGACACGTACGAGATCGACATGGACGCCTGTGGACCCATGGTTCTCGACGCGTTGATCAAGATCAAGAACGAGATCGATTCCACGCTGACGTTTCGGCGCTCCTGCCGCGAAGGCATCTGCGGCTCGTGCGCGATGAACATCGATGGACGCAACGGGCTCGCCTGCATCACGGCCTGTGCCGACGTCAAACGCGACGTGCGCATCTATCCCCTGCCGCACCAGCCCGTCGTCAAGGACTTGGTCGCGGACCTGACCAATTTCTACGCGCAGTATGCGTCGATCAAGCCCTGGCTCGAGACCCGCACGCCCGCGCCACCCGATGCAGAGCGCCTGCAGACCAAAGCCGACCAGGAAGCGGTGGACCGGCCGTCCGCCTGTATCCTGTGCGCCTGCTGCTCGACGAGTTGTCCGAGCTATTGGTGGAACAGCGACCGGTTTTTGGGTCCGGCGGCCCTGCTCGCGGCCTATCGCTGGATCGTCGACAGCCGCGACGAGGCGACCGGGGAGCGTCTCGACCAGCTCGAGGATCCGTTCCGCCTGTACCGCTGCCATACCATCATGAATTGCACCGAAGCCTGCCCGAAGGATTTGAACCCCGCCAAGGCGATCAGCGAGATCAAACAGCTCATGGCGCACCGGAATCACTGACGGTGCCCGGCGCGGCGGACTTGGGCAAGCTGCGCTGGCGCTGCCGTCGCGGCATCCGCGAACTCGACGAGCTGCTCACGCGCTATGTGGATGAGCGCTATGCCGCGTCCTCTCCCGAGGAACAATCCGCCTTCCAACGCTTGCTCGACACGGAGGACACCGTGATTTACGAGTATTGTCTCGGCCGGGTCCGCCCGCCGTCCGCCCTGGTGAGCGCGCTGATCGAGCGAATCACGTCCGGGACCTAAGCTCGATCGGGCGGACCCGCGCCCGCGCCGGGCTGTTAGAATCACCGGCCTTGCGGTCGATCACATTTCCCTCCGTTCTATGCAGAAACCGTCGAACTTTTCCTGCGCGAGCCGGTCTACCGCGTCAGGCTGGCTTGCGGGCCCGCCGGTTTTGGATCACGAATGACCGTCGAAGAGAGTGATCTTAAGCTGGTCGAGCGCGTCCAGCGCGGCGAGCGGACGGCTTTCGATCTACTGGTCATGCGATACCAGCACAAGGTGCTGAAGCTCATCATGCGTTATGTTCACGATGCAACCGAGGCCGAAGACATCGCCCAAGAAGCCTTCGTCAAGGCGTTTCGCGCACTCCCCTCGTTCCGCGGAGATAGCGCCTTTTACACCTGGCTATATAGAATCGCGATCAACACCGCGAAAAACGCCCTGGTCGCGACCAAGCGCCGGCCGATGGACTACGATCTCGACCTGCAAGATCCTGAGCAATATGAGCTTCACGGCCGATTGTCGGAATCGGAAACGCCGGAAGCCCTGCTCCTGACCGATGAAATCCGCGATACCGTCAACCGGGCCATCGAAAACCTGCCCGAGGATCTGCGTACGGCCATCGTGCTGCGTGAATTGGAAGGTTTGAGTTACGAGGACATCGCGCAAACCATGGATTGCCCGGTCGGCACCGTGCGGTCACGAATCTTTCGTGCGCGCGAGGCCATCGACAAGAAGTTACGACCCATTTTCGACGGCGGCCTTGGTCGGCCCGAGGACACATGAGCGAACAAATCCGTGAACAGGTTTCGGCGTTTTTGGACGGTGAACTTCCGAACAGCGAGACCGAGCTGCTGCTCAAACGCCTCACGCGCGACGCGGAACTGCGTGAGAAATTCGGCCGCTACGCGCTGATCGGAGAGGCCTGCCGCGGCGCGCGGACGGGCCATCTGACCCGCAGCTTCGCGGGGCGCGTCAATGTCGCGATCGACGGGGAGCCGCTCGCGCCGGTCGCCGCGGGCGGTTCGCCGGTGGCGCATTGGTGGCGCCCCGTCGCCGGCAGCGTCGTCGCCGCAGGTGTCGCCGTGGTTGCCGTCTTTGCCCTGCAACAGCGTGCCAATACGCCGACCGTGACCGCGCGCAATGCCCCCACCGCCGTCAGTGCGCCGGCCGCCGTGCTCGCCGCGGTCGTGAAGCCGGCCGCCGCCGTGCCCGGCAACAAGGAACCGCTCTCCTATACGGTGCCGGCGTCGCTCGGCGATGCGAATTCGGCGATGCCCGCCGCCCGACTGACCAATTACGTGTTCGCCCACAGCCGCTATCCGTCGCTCTTGGGTCAGCGCGACGTCCTCACCGATTTGATCGTCGCCTCGGACGATCAGCCCGTCGCCGGCGCCGAGCCGTCGCCGGCACCCTCGTCGAGCTTCAAACAGGTCTCCGCTGTGGCGACGGAATCCCGCGTCGATCCATGACCGCACCCCTGATCCGGCGTGCCGAGTGGCTGCGGCCGTGTTCGGCCTGGGTCGGGGCCTTGCTCGTGTCCCTGCCCATCCTGTCCCACGGCGCGGAGGATCCGCGCGACTGGCTCGAGAAGATGAATCACGCCCTCGCCACGCGCAATTACGACGGCACGTTCATGCACGTCAGCGACGGCCGCGTGGAAACCATGCGCATCGTGCACCGCGTGCGTTCCGGACGCGTCACGGAGCGGCTCCTGTCGCTCGACGGTTCGGGCCGGGAATTCGTGCGCAACAACGACGAACTCACGTGCTACCTGCCCGATCAGCATACGATCCTGGTGGAGCCCCGCCAGGAACATGGCCCGTTCTTAGGATCCCTGCCGCAGTTCGGTGCCGGCGTCAACGAGTTCTACCGCATCGAGGCGCTGGAGCAAGGCCGCGTGCTCGGCCGGGCGGTGCGGGTGATCTCGGTCAACCCCAAGGACGAGTTTCGTTTCGGCTACCGTCTGTGGCTCGATGAACGAACCGCCATGCCGTTGAAGACCGAGCTGTGCGATTCGCACGGCCGGGTCATCGAGCAGATCATCTTCGCGCGGCTCGACATGCCGGAGAACATCCCGGATGCGGATTTGACACCGGCGGTCGCCACCGACGGCATGCGCTGGGTGCGCCAGAGCGCGCCGGGCGATGCGGCGAACGGGCTCGCGGACGGACTCCCCGCCTTTCGCGCGAGCGAATTGCCGCCCGGATTTCATCTGACCGTGGCGGGTGCGCAAACGCTCGGCGGCGCGAACTCACCGGCCTCGCATCTCGTCTACTCCGACGGGCTCGCGACCGTGTCCGTGTTCGTCGAGGCCGAGCAGGTCGCCAACCCGGGCCCCTCGGCGCCGCCGGCCGGCGTCGGCGAGGCGCCGGGCAGCGAACCCCTGCAGGGCTTGTCCCGCGTCGGTTCCGGCTATGTGTTCTCGACCGTCGTGCAGGGACATCAAGTCACCGCGGTCGGCGAGGTGCCCGCGCAGACCGTCGAATTCATCGCCCATTCGGTCAAGTCCATCAACGGCAGTGACCTCACCCGGCACTGAGCCAGAGCCACCGCCGGCGCGCAGGCCGGTGTTCGTGCTGTACACAAGAACGGGCTGCGAACTCTGCGACCACCTGCTCTTCGAGCTATCCCGGCTGCCGGCGGCGCAGGGGTGTGCGATCGAACTCGTCGACATCGATGCCGATCCACAGGCGCGTGCGCGGTTCGGCCACAAGATACCCGTGCTCTACTGCGCGGGAGAACTCGTCTGTCACGGGCGGCTCGACGTGGCGGAGGTGCATAAGGCGCTCGCGGTCCTCGCTCGACCGGTATAATCCTCGGTTTGTCCAAGGCCGACCCCGGCTCGATTCGGCTCCCAAGATGCAACAGAACATCCGCAACTTCTCGATCATTGCGCACGTCGATCACGGCAAATCGACGCTCGCGGATCGGTTCATCCAGGAGTGCGGCGGACTCGATGCGCGGGAGATGCAGGCCCAGGTGCTCGACTCCATGGACCTCGAGCGCGAACGCGGCATCACGATCAAGGCGCAGAGCGTCACGCTCGGCTTCACCGCGGCGAGCGGCGAGGTCTACCAATTGAACTTCATCGACACGCCGGGCCACGTGGATTTCTCGTACGAGGTGTCCCGCTCGCTCGCGGCCTGCGAGGGTGCGCTGCTCGTCGTCGATGCGGCGCAAGGCGTCGAGGCGCAAAGCGTCGCGAACTGCTACACGGCGCTCGAGCAGGGACTCGAGGTGCTGCCGGTCATCAACAAGATCGATCTGCCGTCGGCGGATCCGGCCAAGGTGATCCACGAAATCGAGGAAATCATCGGCATTCCCGCGGACGATGCGGCGCTCGTCAGCGCGAAGACCGGCTTGGGCGTGACCGACCTCTTGGAACAGCTCGTCAAGCGCATCCCGGCGCCCAAGGGCGACCCGGACGGTCGGCTTCAGGCCTTGATCATCGATTCCTGGTTCGACAATTACGTCGGCGTCGTCTCCCTGGTGCGCGTCATGAACGGCGCGCTCGTCACCGGGGCGAAGATCCGCGTCATGTCCACGGGCCGCAGTCACGTGATCGACAAACTCGGCCGCTTCACCCCGAAACCCGTCACGCGCGACACGCTCGGCACCGGCGAGGTTGGTTTCGTGATCGCCGGCATCAAGGAAATCGACGGCGCGCCGGTCGGCGACACGATCACGCTCGACGCGGCACCGGCGAGGGAGCCGCTCGCGGGCTTCAAGCAGGTTAAGCCGCGCGTGTTCGCGGGACTGTTTCCGGTCAGTTCCGACGACTACGAACAATTTCGCGAGGCGCTGAAGAAACTCAAGCTCAACGATTCGGCCCTGCACTTCGAACCGGAGGTCTCCACCGCCCTCGGCTTCGGCTTCCGCTGCGGCTTTCTCGGCCTGCTGCACATGGACATCGTGCAGGAGCGGCTCGA
>Ga0116229_10008594_pt1 | contig 15823 bp, 14 predicted proteins | sample S1TSphgellanicum_3_FD_87313 | JGI IMG/M metagenome (GOLD analysis project Ga0116229, IMG submission 87313) | Host-associated microbial communities from peat moss isolated from Minnesota, USA - S1T2_Fc - Sphagnum magellanicum MG | ecosystem: Host-associated > Plants > Peat moss > Unclassified...
ACTTCTATGTTGGGGTTTCCCTTATTCCTTTTCTTGAACATGATGATGCAAATCGTGCTTTGATGGGTTCTACTATGCAACGTCAAGTAATTCCACTCTTAGAGGTGGCAATGATAGTATTATCTAAACCGATGGTTAACTTTTTCTCATGAATGGAAAAGAGGACTAGAACATGCCATTGAAAACCTTTATTGAGACAAATATAGGCTATCAAAAGTGTAGAGAAGGTAAGATGGGTAGTTGGTTAGATCTAGTATAGATCATACATGGGCAATAGTTGGAGTCAACAACTCTCTAGGGTTACTTCATCTAGGTGAGGGGTGTAAACATTGTGAATGTTAAACAAGGTCTATGGCTCTTGTTCAACTTATTCATATTAATTATCTACCTCTCATTTTTTCTATGGTAAGCGTAAAAATGTAAGATTAATACTTGTTTATGTTAGGAGGGTGGGTTTAAAAAACTTCTTTTACACCCTGGGCGGGGACAAGGAGCTTAGGGTTGTTTCGAATCTCTTCTTGCCATTGAAAGCTTTCTTCTTTTAACATAGCCAAAATATGTTATGTTGCCATTTTGATAGTATGTCCTTTGGCTTTGTCCTTACCCAACTCTCGACATCACTTTTCATATGCCAAGGTCTAGCACTTTAAAATTATGCGATGGCACTTCCTCAGCACTCTTCTAGCCTTGACTTAAGTCTCATAACATGAGCCTTCTCTTTAAAGGCCGCCCTCATGTAGGTAGAACTTACCACATGCATATACTTTAGATCAAGCACCCATAAAAAAAAACCAAGGACAAACAAAATTTTGTTAAACACTGCATGATTCAGTTGGTTTTTTCTTACATTTATTTGCAACTTTAGGTCCTCTGACCATCTAAATTACGTCTCTTTCTAGTATTTTGAACATGGTGGCCTTACTCCTCAAGACACCAATCAAAAAATTGTCTGCATATCTAATATATTTTACCCCAACGAACTCAAGGTTTTTATAATATTTGTGGTTGATTTGCAACTCCCTTGCCGTGTGCATTCAATGCCGATTTTCGCACCTTAGTTGCTGTATATTTTTCTTTATCTTGCCATCATTTTCCTATCTAGGTAATTTAGTTCTCAATATTCAGGGTTAATGTGGCTTGGATTTCATGTTCCATTTTTTCTTAACCTAATCTACTTCATCTTCTAGTTGGTAGAGGTAAATATCACACAACAGAAATGACAACATGTTTTTTCCTTGAGGCATTATCTTATCTTCATATATAGATCTTCCTACACTTATTATGCCCACGTATATGTGTTAACATATCCAAAAAATGTTTATTTTGTATATTTTTTAAAATAATGCCTTCGAGCCTTTTTCGATTCAAGGTTTCATAGCACTTTTGAATGTCGAATTCAATAAAGCAAGACATTTTCTTCTACCCATACTTTATGATTTTGAGTGCTATATGGCAAGACTTGGTCAGTCTAAACTTATGCAAGTCCTTTCAAAATGTTGGTTTGTATATTTTTTTTATAGGATTGCTTTGATAATTTTTTATACTTGGTGGTCTTTGAGGTTGATCATTACAAGCAATCTCATCTCCTTGAGTTTTCCTAGTTTTGGGATGTTGACTTGTCTTGCAAGTTTAAATGAATATTTTCTCATGCATAGTCATTTTGCAATGTGCTCAAACCATCTTCAATTGACACCCAAAATAAAATGTTTTCCTTCCCCTCCTCCCCAAGAAGGTCTTCCGTTCATCATCTCCTCTTAGGGTCATGTTTTTTAGTTCAAATTTGATATGTTTGTATGTTGTTATGAGCACATGTGGGTCAACTATTATGTTGGTGATCTTTTGATATTTTATTTTGGCATTAGGTTTTAGTTTCCAAATCCAATTGGTCGCAATCTTAACTCAGACATGAGAAATAAAACTTTTTCAGTTTTCAATTCCGAATCCAATTGGTCGCAATCTTAACTCAGACATGAGAATTAAAACTTTTTCGGTTTTCAATTCCGAATCCAATTGGTTGCAATCTTAACTCGGACATGAGAAATAAAACTTTTTTGGTTTTCAATTCTATCCATTGTTGAACCAACAAAGTTTCCTTTGTAAGTTCTTGTGGTGGTTCTACTAGGACTGTATAAATCGTAGCCTTTCCCCATAGACAAGGTGCAATTTCCATTAAAAGTTCTCTCTATGTATTTAAAGATTTATAGGGCCTTGGTTGACTTGTTTGTTGTCGTGGAGTTTGTGTATTTTCCGATGCAAGGTTCCCTTTTTCCTTCTATGTAGTAAAAGTACTCATGTTGTAAATGGCACATATCCCAAATTCACGCATGTGTAATCCTAGGTGTCTTCCCTCCAAGAATGGGGCGACCATCATCAAGGTTCATTTTCCTAAATTTCCGATAGTTAGTTTTTGACTCACCTACTTTCAACTCAATTCTAATCAGATAAGGCATATTACACGCTAAAGGATCCTATGCAAAGCTTTCCAATTCTAGCAATCCCATGTAGATTTCACCCCGTTCACACGATTTACACATAATCCTACGTTAATAACAAGTCAAATTCCATGATAAAAGAGTTTTGTTTCCAAAAAGATTTGTCCATTTGTAATTGAAATAACATTCATAGGAATATAAGTAGACACGTCTCCAACTTGTGTTTCAATTGCGAATAATGCAATGAAACTACCTACACCAATCTACTCTGACATTTTTGCGACTTTTTTTAATAAATGAAAATGTAAATAGAATACATCTCCTAGGAACGCCTCACAACCTAGTGGTCAACATAACAATAATGGCATTTGATGATATGCCACTAATTGCTTACTTAGGTCATCATAAATAATTAAAGCATGCATTCCATTATCTCGAAAATATTTTCCCATAACACAACCTAAATATGGTGCCAAGAATTGTAGAAGAGCAAGATCTGAAGTAATTGTTGCTACAATAATGTGATATTCTAAAACATCTGCTTCTAAAAAAATCTTAACCAATTGTGCCACGATTGAACGTTTATGTCTAATTACTACATACACACAATAAAAAATTTCATTATTTGAAGTGCCCTGCACGTTGATTTGCTTTTGGTTTAATATGGTATCAATAGTTATAGCAGTCTTTCTAATTTCTTTGTCTCCTATTATAAGTTCTTATCGACCACGACCTATAGGAATTAGGCTATCTACTGCTTTCAATCTTGTTTGCATTCGTTCATGCACAGATTTACATACAATAATCCCAAGGGTTTTAACTTCTACACACCTTCGTTTTGTAGCACTTAAAACATCAAGGGAAGAGGGAAATGTTACCATCTTGAAAGTAAATAACTCAACAACAAAGCAAACTTACTTTCCATATTAAGATGATTTGATGTTGTAGCAAATTATAAAATATTTTAAGGATTTTTACCTAGTAACTGAACATTGGCATCTAAGCTACATAAATGAAAACATGCGCAAATGTACGTCGCTTGCTCTTTTGCAAGTGTTTTTGCTTTATGCCTAAACGTGTTTTTTTTTTTCGATGTTTTTTTGCCGATGAAAACAAATTAATTTTGCCATCATCAATATCTTTTACCATGATATTGTCGATTTTTTAGTTCATATTCAAAATGGAAAAAAATTTCCATTGATTATGAAAGATGATTCTGAGTTGCTTTATCTAGATCAAATGCAAATTGTGCAAAGGCTCCTAACTCCACAAATTAAGCAAATTCTAATTTGAATTTTCTAGTTACTTGTTTCATAGCTTTGATTTGAGCCGCAAAACCTACTCCAATTATATACGATCAATAAAAAGATTAATAGACAAACACAGTATACCTTCCGTCAACACTTCATTTTAGATAGCAAAAGAAAAGTGGTAATAGATTTTTTTATATAAAAAATTTAGTCATTCTAAAAAATCAATATTTTTTTGCCATGGATTTTATCTTCAAGCTTTTTGTTTTTATTTTTGGGTTCAACCCAACTATGTTCGCCTAGGTGGTGTTGTAAAGGCAATGTATCACCTTTTCTATTAACGCAATTGCACCCATGACCAAGAAACCAAAAAAGATGTTGGTTGCTAATTTGTTCTACAAACGAGATGGGAAAAAAAAATTAAAAAATCGTTTACTTTGTTCCCTTCCATCACCTAAATGGCATCGTGAGCTTTTGATGGCAAAATATCAATTGCATATGCCATTGGTGGCTTTCACAAAGACCGATATAATGATAACAATAACATAGCCAAGCTTGTTATGCCCGATGTGCAAAAAATCTTATTTTTTTGAATGCACTTAATAAAAAAAACTCTTTATTTTTGGCATTCATAGATGGTGCGTAGAGCCAAAAAAGATTATATTGGTGCTTTCTTGTTTTGCGCCTTTTGTTTTGTAAAAAAAAGAAGCCTGCAAAGGTCATAGGCTGCAAAAAAGGAATATATATTTACATTTTCTCCATTACTTCACCTTTAACATAGTAAATAATGGGGCAAGGTGGAATGATGAAAGTGCCCGTGGCCGATAAAAACATAAAGATTATGCCATTATTATGTAATATAATAATAAAAACGCACTCTCAACCATGAGTCATTCTACTTATCATTACACTTTTCTAGCTTTATGTCAAAGCATTGCTTTCAACAAAATATATGTTTTACATGGACAGAAGAACATTCTAGTAAATATCCAAAACAAACCAAGAAAGAAGAGGAATATGAATGCCATAATGGCACAAGCCTGCTTAACTATGAGACTTACTAATCGAACAAACACAAAAGTCGACCATAGTGATTTGGGAGTCTCGTGTGGAAAGGCTTTCGCTCAATGGATCAAAGGTACAATGGGGATAATAAGTTGATGACTCCCAAGAGCTTTTATCGACGAAGTCGTTTGGCACCTCAATGTCAACTCATCACATCCTGGGGTTGAAGAAGGTCCCAAGGGTTTGGTTGTTCACCAATGAAAGTGGTACAAAAAAATAAAAAATAAAAATCTAGTTCATTTCTCCCACTTTATTGGCTTTATGGATATAGGGGAGAAATAGACTTATTAAAGGCCTCCATTTTTAAGTTTGAGTTCTTTACAAGTACGTACAACTATTGCCCTAACTACTTTTGATTTTTTTGACAGGCATATTTGGTATCACCCTTTTTCATCTGTCAATAAAAAAAAAATCATTTATAAATTCTAAGAAATTTTTCCAACTAGGAAGGATTTGTTTTATGATCCAATTTTTCCACCATTGTGAACCCCAAAAATGAATTTGGTCATATAGAGACGTAATACAAAGTTTTTTTTTAAAAAATTGTCTAGTAACTAAGTATATCTCCTCCTTTTTAAAAAAAAATAGCAAATTATTCTTACTCCTCCAAAAGAAGGAGAATGATGCAAAAAAATACAGAAATTTCGATAACATGTTCTGCTTTAAGCAAACGTCAAAAAGTATGTGTTCAAATCACAATCCAAGATTTTCAAGGGTTTGCGATGAAATGACCATAAAAAGGAAGAAGTAGGTAATTGCGGCCTATTTGGTGACAAGTTTTGCTTAGAGAACTTTAGTAATAAGGACTTAGACAAGAAAACTTGTTTTCTTTTCTTGTAATTTAATAAATACGTAAATCAATAATTTTTTTTTAAATGCTTCAACTAGATCAATTTACGTATTTGACACAATTTGTTTGGTTATGTGTGTTATGGGTCATGGTCGTGTTATTTATATGTTTAATTTTTTAATATGCCGAGTAACACGTTCGACTGCGCCCTTATATTAATAAACATATGTTTCATTTTTATTACTACATCACTAGGTAAGACCTAATAACTTATTTATTCGCCCAATTTATTATCTAACACACATCAAAAAAATCTATATTTTTTTCACCCCCCTCACCCCACATTCATTATTGGCTTTATGAAGGGAGAGCAGGACTTTAATCTCGGAAAATGTTAGCTCTCTAGGGGTTTATTCAAAAGTTTACCCGATCACAATTGTTACCTTTAACCTTCTATAAGCAAAATCTAGTTTCATTACATAGACAACTCCAATCTACTTTAGTCAATCATATGGATATAAAAAGAGCTTTTGATTTATAAACAATACAATATTTCAACAACTTTTTGAACTTATCTTTTATCCTACTTTCCATTGGGTCATAATTCGACTATGGAAGCAAGCCCTATCGATTTTATGAAAAATAAAGCTGATAAAATGAAATCTCTCTCCAATCTTCCATGGAAAGATGTAGGTTTTTTATGATGATAATTGGAGGCCATGTTCTGCTAGGAAACTGTTGGCTTCTTCAAAATATTGTTCCACCAACCTCTCATCATTAATAATAATAACAAAGTTATCAACATACTTGATGAGGCAGACTAATGTTGTTTTTTGGGTTTAACAAAAGAAAGACTTATGGGCTTCGTGGCCCCAACAACTTTGTCTCTGTGAAAGCACGGAGGAAGACCTAGTAAATAAAAATCTAAGCTAAAAAAGGGACTTGAACCTTCAACCTTAACCTTGTCAAGGCTATACTCTACCATTAAGCTATTTCCGCCAACTCTAATAAAACAATAAAATAGAGGGAAAATATGTGTAATTATAATTACATACTTTCAATTTATCAGACGTATTTTCCTAATACAATTTGATTAATAGCGTCATGCTTGGAAAGATTTGAACTCTTGACTCCCAAATCTATAAGTGTTCTATCCAATTGAACGACAAGCATAAGAAGATAGACTTGTTAAATATTATGGAGGTTTAATCAGTACCATGCTAATGTTCTTAATATTTTTTTACTTTTTACTTTAGCCAATATGAGTTTACTTAGTACTAGCAGCTTTATTGGGGAATTTCTTATTATAGTATAAGCTTTCCAAAAAAATAACTTAGTGGCCTCATTAATAGCACTTGGGATGATTTTATGTGTAGCTTATTCTCCTTGGCTATATAATCATGTGATTTTTGGGAATTTCAAACCTAAATCCCTCCAAAAAATTTCTGATTTAAATGGAAAGCTTACATAAATTTGTATATAAGCAGTCATTTCTTCCTCTCTTTAGTGATAAGTAATTTGATTATTTTAAAATAGTAATATATGGAAATAATGCTTGTGAAAAGTCCTACAAAAACTAGGAGATATAGACCTTCAACACATTTCATTTTATGTCTCCTCTTTCCATTTTTATTTTTTTTGAGTGAACCTTGTCGAAGAAAGAATGAAAAGGATTGAAAAAAGATGTACATATTTGTTTTTCTACAAGCTCTTAAAAACTTTATTTAAATTTATCTTTTTGTTTATTGTAAGGGAGTGTGACGTGCTAACCAAAATAGATGATGTTTAATTCACTATAACCCCACATAAAGGATCGTGATAGATGTCTAAGTACTTTTCTAAAAGCCTTGTGAAATGTTTATGGGCATGCATGATTTCTTTTGGAATTTCCATCCAAGAAGATATGTTTAGAAAGGCCTCTTTGGACAAGAGACACTTAACTAATTGCTTAGTTTCATTTTTTTCGATTCCTCTAAAGACAAAAGACTTAATTAATGCCTTTTTTGAACCTTATCAGTATTTAATATTTTGCAATATGAAATTTCATGCCATAATTGTTATTTGTATTTTATTTTTGATTAGTGATGTTGGAAAATCTACACAAATAGGATTACATACTTGGTTACATGATGTAATGGAGGGTTTTTGAATAAATATTTGAGGGCTCTCATGTGCCATTAGGTACATTCCAACAATATCATTATACAAGAAGGCACAACTTTAAATATTGAAGAGAATTTTTTTATAAAAAAAATTATTTATTCCCACATGCCACATTGTGGTAGAAATATAAATTATTTGTCACAATTCAAGGTGCAAGTGCACTTTTTTTCTTTTTTTCTTTTTGTTGTGGGGGCCATTACCCTGCAAAACATAATAAAACTAGTGTTGCACCCACATTATTTACATAATAAATGATGGAGGCTGGTTGGAAATTAGGGGGACGGAAAAAATGTACAAAGAATCATTGAAGGCACAATGTTTTCCTTCTTCTTAGCAAAGGCCAAAAATACTTGCGCATTGCACATATTTATGGTCTTGACAATGTAATGGCGGGCGAGTTGGTCGAATTTGAAAATGGTATGATAGGCATTACTTTGAATTTAAAATCAAATAATGTCAAAGTTGTTTTAATGGGTGATGGCTTGACCATTCAAGAAGGTAGTTATGTAAAAGCAACGAGTCAAATTGCTTAAATACTAATAAGTGATGCTTATTTGGGTTGTGTCGTAAATGCCTTAGTTCAATCTATTGATGATAAAGGTCAAATCCCAGCTTTGGAATTCAAATTGATTGAATCCTCATCTCTTTGTATTATTTCAAGGCCTTCTACATATGAACCTATGCAAACAAATGGAAAAAAAAATTGCTAAGACAAAAAAATTATATATAATTAAATTAAGGTTTTTTTCAAAATATTTGGAATATATATTGTGCAAAAAATTAAAAATATTTATTATTCTTTATTTTACATTCCAAAATTCATTTGACACAAACACTTATGGATTGACATAATAAATTCATATTTAATGGCATTGTAGTTTAATCGGTTAGAATACCACCCTGTCAAAACGGAAGTTGCGGGTTCAAACCCCATCAATCCTGACAAAAAGATAAATTATTTGTCATAATTTAGGGCGCAAGTGCATTCATCTTTTTTTGCGTAGTAGGGGCCATTGCCTTGCAAAATGTAGTAAAATTAATGTTGAGCCAATCTTTTTTTTTTCTGCCTTTTATTTTTGTTTTCTTCCTTGCCTAATAAAGCTTAGAGAAAAAAATACATTTTCTTCTCTACCTAATGTCGACAGAAAATTTAAAAAGATCACCAACATAATAGCTGACCCACATGTTCTCATAACAATGTACAAACATATCAAATCCAAATTCAGAAACATGACCCTAAGAGGAGATGACAAAAAGAAGACCTTCCTAGGGGGAGGGGAAGGAAAACCTTTTTTTTTCTTGGCATCAATCGAATACATGAATAATAACTTGGCTATCCATTTCCGAGGCATATCCAAATTTTTCACAACAAGGTTATGAAAATCCCTAAAAAATAATTGGTCATATCATATGCACTAATTGTCATTTGTCCAAAAAACCTATAGATTTTATCTTTCGATACTCAAATCAAGGTCCTGAAAATGAAAGGATATTACCATATTGAAGTCATAACACTCCTTTTTGAAAATCCCCTTTATAATAGTTGGCATTGCTATTCTTCATCTTGTTACATTACATCAATATGGTTCTAATAATCCATTGGGTATCAATTCTTTTGTGGATAAAATAGTTTTTTATCCCTATTTCTACATAAAAGATTTATTAAGTTGGGTAATTTTTGCCATTTTTTTTCTATTTCTTTTTTTATGCATCCAATGTTTTGGGGCATCCTAACAACTACATACTTGCAAATCCATGTATAACTCTTCTTGTTTGTTACAATTATGTCTGGAGGGTTGTTCGCACGTGAGTAGCATTCAAACCCATGTGCCTTCCGGCCTCGCCTTTCTATAAGGAGGAAAAAAGTTACCTTATCCCTATGCATACAATTGTCCTTGCAATGAAACGTAGATGGTACCCATGTTATGGTTCCTTGCAGTCCAATCCCACACAAGGTTAGGGAATCCACTCAAGCAATTGCTTTGAACCTTCATCTTCCCAAATGCACCCTCTTAGGTGCACAACACTAAGTAAACCGAGCCAACTCACATTATGCACTAATGGTGGATAATCATATTTTTTAAAGGTACTAAGTACAACTCCATAGATAAGCAAAATGATGGTTGCATTATTTATGATAATTCATTCAAAAAACCATGGTCTTTGGCTTTTGGCTCTTAGTTTGATAGTTTTCACCCTTGGCAATAGATAATAGCCTTAAAAGCTTAGAAAGAGCTTGACCTAGCAGGGCAACACATAAATCGTCACCATATTTTCGGCTTAACTTAAGGCACCCAAAAATCGTACATGGTGGTTTGCCTCCGTTTGGCTTAGACTATATATATATATATATGTATATATATATATATATATCTTCTTCTTTTTTTGTACTCCATCACGTTTTTTTTGTCGTCCCAATTTCAAGTTGGCTTGTTTCTTTTGTTCTTTTGAGTGATCTTTTACCCCACCTATTTTGAGATATTTAATTCCTAATAACATCAAAAAAATCTTGGATATTTTCTTGTTTGAATCCTAATAACCTTTGTAAACCTCAAATGTTTTTATTCTAAACATAAAAAATAATTGTATGTTATATGTTTCAACTCTAGAGGCAAATAAACAACATAGAAGAAGCATAAATCATTTTTTAAAAAATGACCTTTTATTTCTAAATATCATATCTTCCTTGTTTTCTATCAATTTTCAATAATCTAAAGTGCTATGGATGCACTAAGTTAAAATCTACATGTATTATTTAACCTATAGAGGTAAAGAAACAACATAAAAGAGCCATGAAAAAGATGAATATGTTGAATTTCAAAATATGGATTAAGCCAATGACCAAACATTGACCCCACTTATTTTTAACAACCATATCTTCTTCATTTTGTGTCTTTTTTGAGCAATTTAAATGACCATGGGTACACCAAATCAAGGTCTAAAAAACCCTTTTCCACTTGAAAGGCAAAAGGACAATGTACATTAAAATCTAAAATTATTTAAAAACTTAAGTGTTTGCTCACTAACTTGTCTTATAATAGTTGCAAATGAGTTGCAATTATGATGTAACTAATTTTTTATCCCATACTATTTGTCCTACCTTTCATGTTTGCAGAATATATTACTAAGTGCATTTAGAGTATTAAAAACAAGTGACATTTGGAACAAACTAATAAAAAAAGGTTTGGCCTTAAAGTTTAAACCCAAAATAAAATAGGATTATTCCAAATGACCTACCTACTTACTTTAAACCTACCTACCTATCTATTTATGTCTAATTTACTTACATAACTAGACTATGAAATTTAAGTAATAATGCTTACCTACTTGTTGACTTAAGCACGACATGTCAACATATTATTGGCCTTAAGTTGAATGATGTTTAAATTTAATTAATAAAAATATTAAATATCAAAATAAATTTATAATTGTCACGTTCCATTAATGATTTGTCAACACAATGTGTAGGGCATTATAAATCATCAAAAACGGAATAAATTTGAGAAAGTTATGGCCCCCCAAAGTAGAGGGGATCAATTTTTTTTTAAAAAAACAAACCATTGAATGCTACAAAGGCCAATTCCCAAACACTTAAAAAAATCCTTTTATGTTGTTTTATTGTTATTAAAGTTCAAATATGATTGTAAAACTTCAGGTGGCATTCCTATAACACTTTAAATCATTAAAAATGAATAAGAAATAAAAAAGTTATGAGGTTTGAAAGTTGGAGGGGTCCAAAGAGGGAAAAAAAAAGGAAAAAAAAATGTTTTGTAAGTTGGAAAGTTTATTTCTCTTCTTGTTATTTCTTCATTACACCTTTTCCTTTACATTTCAAAGATGATTTCTAAAGCTTGAGATAACACTCCCATAACATTTTAAATCATTCAAAATGAAATACATATGATGAAGATATAAATAATTGATGGATATGTATCTTTATTAAGTTATAAGTAGTTGTATTGTAGTCATAACATAATTGAATAATAATATTTTAGTGATGGCGCAATAGTGGTTGGGCTAATTGTATCAATGGGAATCATAATCGAAAACTAGTTACAAATATATTCCATAATGGGTGGTCGAAACGTGGACATGTGGCATGATCACATTATGTAGTTTGTACCTAATTGCAACATAATTGTTGCTTTAGTAACACATTTACAAGTAGTTACCACATGTAATTTTTGAAAAAGTTAAATATGATTGACTACATATGTATGTATGATATGTATAAATTATCATATAAAATACCCATTTTCAACTCACTTGCAATTATAATACAACTACATGATTTTTTGATGTGACAATTTATTTATTAATACATCGTATTTCTAGAGGGATAGTTGCACTTAGTTGTAATACCCAGAGATAATTGTAAAATAGTTGTATATGATCATTTTTTTGAGTTTTAGTTGTAAGATAATGTGGTTTCGACAAATGCAATTTCTCAAAGTGTCTACTTCATTTCATAAATCAAGGTATGTAGAAATATCCTAATATTCCTCAATATAAACCACCTCAAAAATGGGAGGATGACCTAAATAATGATGAGGTGAACAGGCAATACAACAAGTTGTAGACATTGAACTATAATAAAAATATTTAGGAGAACAAATGTAAATTATTAAAATAATGTATCGACATCATCAAACACTATAATTGCATTTGGAATGTGTTATTCCATATGTGCTTGTCTCCAATAAGGAGCAACTATAGAGACTAATGGGAATAGATTATATAACAATGTACCAAAGATGTGACAAGATCAATTAAGTATGGTTCAACACGGATAATGGGTTTGGAATATAAAAGTTCATAAAGGATTGTGTACTAAGACCTACACCAAACTGATGTAACTATTGACAACAAGAGGTCCACATCTAATTATTGATTGTCTTTTCATTGAGGAATTTGTGAGGCAAAGCTTTATGGATCATGTCACCATAGAAGTGCAAAAAAATTGAACATGGAAAAACCACAATCCATAGGAGTTGTGCAATCTAGCCAAATAGGCATCATGCACGATTTGAATTTAAGATATTCAAATTGTCCACATATGGCAAGGAAATGTGAAAAACACCAACTATGGTTCAGATTCTTCAACCACCATCTTATCTACATTTTGTTCCTAAATGAGTTTGGTTGATGGCAATTTAAGCAAATATGGGATACACCAAACTAAACCCATACAATGTACAAGTTTAATGCCTATAATTTGGACAACTCAACCAATGACAACCATAGGAAAAGTGTGTAACATTGTACATGTTTACATTAGAGTGTCACCAATTGCATAGATGCCCAATTCATCATTAGGAGGAAAGGTGTTCGAAACAACCACAAAAGCAATGATGAGGGTAAGGTCTATTGGAACAATTCTAAACGTGGACCCAATAACAACATGGAACCTTAGAGTTTTAATTGGTTTTACAAACCAATTATCTATTTCATCCTATATTTATAGACCCAATTGTCACCACACAAAGGACACATTCACATATTTTGGGAGTAGCACATAATGGATATGTAGTAATGAAACTTTTGTAACTTTGTACTTGCGATGTTAACGACAATGGCACCCCCAATAATAGTGTTCAATCCAACAACATTACCAACATATCTAGGAGGAGAAATGTTAGATCCTCCCAAATGTTTTGGAAGAATTGTGAGGTTATTTGAAATGCCAATTTTTTGAACTTACAAGAAACCATCAAACTATCCTTAATACTAGAAAGACTTTAATCCATATGAACACGAGCAAGTATTTAAAGTTTCCATTAAAACTCATGGGGAAATGGTAGATGAAGAAACAACAAATACATTCAATTTCACACTTAAGGACATTGCTTTGAAATAATGTAACAACTACATGAAGGATCATCCAAACTACAAATTTGATAATTCATAATTGATTTTTTGCAAACGATATTGTATGGTGCAAAATGATGAATACGTGTACCTACAGTTAAAACCCTTGAAACAAGAGACAACAAAATGAATGAAGGTGTACTATGAATGATTATTGAAGTTGGCCAATGATTATAAACACCAACTACTAACAATTTCCTAACCAATATTTTCATATTTGGACTATAATCATATTTTTGTATTGCAACTACAAGGATGAAGAAGACAACACCGTAGCAACAAAGTAATCAACCATATTATGTGAAATAGGGATTTCAAAACATGAAGCACAAAATTATCTCTCAATATTTCAAGTATTAAGGATCACATGGTAATTGCATGTCAAACCACAATAGTTAAACTAAGTATGTATTACATTAATTACCACTACATTAACCACAATGTGGAAAGATGTTGAAATTTAAAATAAAAAAAAACCAACTATGGCAATAGCAAAAGTTAATGCATAAGTTGCAAAACTGCCTAAACCATTGATTTATCCTTGTCATATTTTTGGAATCATTGGGTGCAAGCTCAACACTTGTCCAAAGTTCAATGAAATGTAGAACATGTTAAAGGACAAGGGAAATAAAATTAAAAATAATAAACTGATTGTTGATGTGAAAATTACAATTGCATTTGAAAATATGGTGGATGTGCATGTGGCAACCACTAGGAGCATCACAAACTTACCCCCTTCCTTTATTTGTGATGTTACAACACTTTAACAATGTGTTGATATAATCATTGATATGATATTGAGATGACATTCCAACATAATGTTTGGATCAAAACATAATGTTACAATGTTATGACAACATCATATCAATGATTGTATCAACATTTAACCTTGAACACAATGTTAAAATGTTGTAAAAACACAAATACATTGAAGGGGCAAGTTTGTGATGAACAAGGTAACTAAAGTACAATTGTTCAAGGAGTTGGAACCAAGAAAGAATAAGAAATGAACTAGATTGGGAAGTAAAGGAACATCTAAAGAAATCCATGGTTCATACCATACAACAAATGCAAGTTATTAATCCACTTATGGAAATGCCTTTCACAACAAAAGGTGAATGGAATACTACCTAGATTAGAATGCCAAATTCAAAAGTGCTTGAGGAAACATCAAAACCACAATAAATACATTTTATCTCTCGAAACAAACTAATATTTGTATTTTAAAAATTCCAAGATATTAGTAAGCAATTGCTAGAATTGAGTTATATTTTGAACCTAGGACAATTATTCCAAATAATGTCTAATCTCAAGAAGTACTTAAGCATAAACACTAAACCTCATTTTGTGACTTCAAATTTTGACTTTAAGATAGTCATAAATGATTATCACAATTAAATTTTTCATTAGTTGCATTAATCGCACTCAACATGTAGTTACAAATATAATCCAAACATGACATCAACAAATGTCCCATGGATGAAGTATGCACTCAAACATATATTCCATCCTTTAATTATATAATTTTTATAATTACTTACCACTATTTGGAACTATAATGGCACCAATTACAAATTGCCACATGGAACAAATATGAAAATTAAATAATCAATTTTACTTCATTCATTCAAATTTGATGGTTTAAGATTGTTCCACATGCACCAACACATTTTGCCATGTGAGGATTCAAAATAAATAAATTTTAAAATTCAATTTAAATAGGTAGGTATGTATATAGGTAAATAGGTATGTATATAGATAGTTATGCGTTACTAGAAAACACGGTCCTAATCCACTCGACATTCCACCCCCCACCCAACATTGAATGGGAAATACCCATTTCCACCCATGTGCATTCTTAATGGAAGTCATGAAGGATTTGGAATGCATGGTAAGGTGTCCATTATGATTCCACCATGCACCACTCCCATCCATTGAAATCCACTAGTTTCCACAAAAAATCCATTATGAATCCACTATGCACACATTCAATTGGAAATGGTCCATCAAATAACCACAAGTTAGTGGTTTGGATGAACTCCTTTCCACTTGGCTTAAATTGGGTGGAAATGCATAATGGATTAGGACTTGGTTTTCTAATAGTGACGTGAATAAGTAAGTAAGTAGGTAAAGAGTATGTATAACCACAAACTTGGGTAAGACAAACAAATGAAGTCAAAACAAGTGGATTAGGACTTGGTTTTCTAATAGTGACATGAATAGGCAAGTAGGTAGGTAGGTAGGTAGGTAGGTAG
>Ga0116229_10008595_pt1 | contig 15819 bp, 13 predicted proteins | sample S1TSphgellanicum_3_FD_87313 | JGI IMG/M metagenome (GOLD analysis project Ga0116229, IMG submission 87313) | Host-associated microbial communities from peat moss isolated from Minnesota, USA - S1T2_Fc - Sphagnum magellanicum MG | ecosystem: Host-associated > Plants > Peat moss > Unclassified...
AAACAAACAAAAAATAACAATAATAATAACCTTCATATGGTTTACTGATAGGTAAAGATAGTTAGACAAAGGAGAGAAAAAAAAAGAAAGTAAGAAAAAAATATGAGCCAGTAACATACTATTCAGAGAGAGAGAGAGGAAAAAAGAACGATTTGGCTCTGAAGTGTGGCAATAATAGATAATGGAAAAAGAAAAAAGAACAGATATACATATAGAATTCAATTTCGATGTACAAATGCCAAATCTTTGCTGACTTTATCAATATTGCTATGGAATTTTTCATCGAAGATATTGATAATAGTTGATGGTGAAAAATTAACTGCATTAGTAGTCATATAATGTAAATAAGAAGATGTACCTTGTTCAATTAATGGAAATCGATTTGGATTTGGTTCTTGTAAATTGTATAATATGTATTGTTCAGGACGAATTTTATTCGACCAAAATTCACATATTTCATTGTTTGAGACACGTCGAGCTACTTTATTATTTTCAAGTGCTGCTCCAACATCCTATTAAAAACAAGAATTTAATTGACTAAAGGATACATTCGATGTGTTAGCGGAGATTCTCTTAGGAAATTTATTAAACGATAGTATAAGAATTAGAATGCGCAAGCTAGAGCTAGTTCTTGTATTCGTCAGTGGCCGACTCGGGTCGTGTCACAACAAATTCTTTGATGTGAAACTTTACATAAGGGAAACAGCAATTTTAGATGGAATAATGACTTCGTTCTTATCAACGTTGAGAGTGAGAATATAGATTCACCAAAAATGGTGTTTAATCTCTGAAAAAACTCGCTTTGGTCAGTCAAAAAATATCATTGACTTCGATCAGGTCTAATTATACTCAAATCAGATCAGGTCAGGTCAGGTCAGGTCAGGTCAGGTCACAAAAAACTGATCCATATCAGACACTGGTATCCGTACCTCTTGTGTTTTTGATACACGAAGTTGAACAATATGCATTGGCCATTTAATATTCGTTGAATCGACAACTGTTGCTTGAACACGTTCATTACTACAACGTGAAGCAAATGCAAATGTAGCTCGTTTTGTCCATCCTTCTTGTCCATTCGGTGGTAATATCTAATTCAAAAATGATAAACTTTTATTTTTTTAAAAGAAATTTTTCTTTACTTCCGCAATAGTACATGCAATAGCACGACCAGGTATTCGAGCAAAATCAGGTAAAATTTCATGCACTAAATCAATTGGTAATTCTTCCATATTACCATAATCAATATAGAATACTTCACATGTTTGATCTATATTATAAAATGTAGTTAGAAAAAAAAAACAAAATATTAAAGAATAAACCTGAAATATATCGTATAATACGAGCTCGATACCATCGAGCATCTTCTGTATACATTGCAACACAATAATCACCGGGTAATGGATGATAATTGGTATTTTTATCAAGATTTGAATAGTATTCACTATTGATGATGAATAAAATAGAAATGTTAATAAAGAAAATAAAATAACATACTGTAGACTTTTTGATAAATGATCAAATTCATCTTTTTTTTGATCAATAAGTTGTAAAAAGAAATAAGAAGCATTTGATGCAACCGAAACAATCCCTTCGATAGTAGTACCTGGTTCGAATTGTTTTAATTCAATTTTACCTTTTTGGCAAATCAATCAAAAGTAAATATAAAAATCAATCAAAAAAAAAAGGGAATTTACATTTAGGTGTTGATGGTCGTAAAATTTCATTTGAACGTGATTCATTTTGATTTTTATTAATCGGTGAAATCGTTGGTTGCTTGACAATTACTGGTGATTTTGATTTTTGTGGAAGATATTGATGAGTTGATGAGATTGATTTTGATTCTTGCATAATGGAATTTTGTGTTTGATTCGATGGTATCATCATACCAAGCCGATTACTGAAAGACTTATTTGAAGAACGTGATAGTACATTTGTAGTAGATATTGTTGTTTGAATTTGATGATTTACTATTGTTTGTGAAAGCACAGGTGGTGATTCAACAGGTTTATTTATGGAAGGCATTGATGATGGTATTGATGGTGGTGGTGGTTGTTGTTGTTGTTGTGTATTCATTAAATGATTAAGAGCAGGAACAAGTTCATCGACAATATTTGATGAAGGTATACGAGAATCAGAGATGGATGATACTTGTGAGATCTGACGATTTACATTTGTATTTAATGATAATGAAGGTGGTTGAATATTTGAAGTTGGTTTAATTGTTGATTGGGATTCATCATCAATATAATCTTCCTGAAAAACACAGAAAGATTATCACACTATAAAGAAAAAGCATAGATCTTACTGGATGAAGATAACGATCAAGTAATTGAATATTTTCAGTTGTTTCTAAACGGCAAGATCAATATTAATTAATCATAATACTTCATTTAAAAACATTCTATTTTTATTATTCGAATTCTCACCTTTTAAATTTATTAAACATTTTTTAATCAATTGTTTAATATCAATTGTTGTTAGTGAAGTAGTACTCGCATGATCATATTCATCATGATGACATTGTGATGATGTTGACGATGTTTTTTCACCATTAGCAAAACCGTTTGCTGGTTTTGACTAAATTTTTGAAAAAAAAAAGAAAATAAATTCATAAAGAAAGATTAACGTCTTTTTTTTATTCACCGAATTTTTAAAACCAGGTGGTACAAGACGAAGTCTTATAACAGGATTTTTAATATTATTTGTTGCATAATATTTTAAATCGTTCATAAATAAACGATCATCAATATTATGAAATAATTCAGGTTTGAAAGAATCTTGTCGTTGAAGAATATATTTTGATTTATTAAAATCAAGTTTAAAAAGTGAATAAATTTGATTACATATATCTTGATAACAACTATTTGCATTAAGAGAAATTCGTTGTTTTTGAGCACCAAATTCAACAATAACGAGAAGATTTAATGCCATCTGAAAAAAAGTCGAACAAAAAACGAAATTCTTTATATCAAATTCAAAATTGGGTATTTTTCGTGTTCGGATATACATATATCGAAAACATTTTCAAACCAATCAGTTTGAAATACAGAATCTATAGGTATGTACAGACAGACGAATCATTAAATCATTTTAATGTTGCATAATCCATTTATGCGCATACGAATGCAATGTATACTTTAAAGTTCATATCTATATGATTCAAAGTACATCGTCGAAAGATATTAATTTTCATAGTAAATTCTGTCAATCAACGAAACTTTTGCGACTTGTTCAAGCGACATCTTACGTTTTCTTTATTCAAAAGTGAAATCTTTGTATATCCATACGAAATCATTACTGTATTTTATAGCCATCCATTGTGCGAAACTCAATCTTAATGGAATCTAAATATATATAAAAGAATATAATATCTCATATCATAATTCTATAATCCGATTGTGCTACATAACTCAGATATCATCTTCCTTTGTTGGATCATAATACATTATTAACTTTGCATTCTAAAGATGAACTTTGGTAAGTCGAGGTTTTTTTTCAAGTATGTTGGTCTAAATTAAGAGTAAGTCTTAAGGGAATGTCTTCAACATCATTTACCGATGAATAACGACAGTAAACATAAGATGTAACCTATATTTTGTTAATCAACTACAAGTAGATAAAATTAATGTTATAAGATAAAAGATCTACAGCATCATTCTATATGAATATTCAACGAGCATATGAAATCAGATGCCAAACGATGTTTATATAGCTATCCTAAACTCTTCAAGTTCTATTGTCTTTTTTCAATTTAATTTTGATTGGAAAAGAGATTATAGAATTAGTTTGAGATCTCTCTATATTGAGATGCATATCAGGATTAAGACATTATCAAAATAGTATGCATTATCATGCATTTCTTAAAACGATATGAATAGATGATTATTTCCACCGACAAATCTGGGATTTCAGAAGGAAGACGTTGTTCTAAAGTGATCGATCATAGGTAAAAATCACTTTTTGAACTGCATTTCAGGTAGTATAAATTCGTTTCTCGTCCATTTTTGCTGGAAAAAATTGGCTTACATGAAGCGACTGCTCTTTCAATCCCACTTTTTGTAAACCCATCACTATTACTTCATTTAAATCTTTACCTTTTCGATCATTATCATTCTCTCATTGGCTCTTTGGTATCTATAGAACTAAAAACATGCAGCGACATCTTCATTTTTTGGATTGGTTACCAAAAACATATGATTTCAGAATATTCTAGATGACATCAGCAGTAGTATTGTATTTATATTTAAATCTTCCATTTCTATTCAGCATTTCGAGATTACACAAAGACAGTATTTTTTTTCTTCGGCGCCATTTCATCGATACTTTTTTTTCTCATATTGCACATATCATTATTTGTTTTGATTTTCTCTCTATTGATGAAATAACATTATATCTATCTTATTTTTTCTAGATTATTTTTTTTAAACATATTATTTCATACTAATTAAAAATTATGACTTCACAAAATTTATCATCAGATGTTGCCCCAATAACAACATCAACTACAGCTCAACGGCGTTTAATGCGTGATTTACGTGATTTAACACAACATCCGGTTGAAGGAATAAATGCCGCACCTGCTAGTTCTGATAATATATTTGAATGGAATGCTATATTAGATGGACCAGAAGATAGTATTTTTGAAGATGCAAGTTTTGTTTTAACACTTAAATTTCCACAAGATTATCCAAATCATCCTCCTGAAGTTAAATTTGTTACAAAAGTATTTCATCCAAATATATGTAAGATTTGATGTTTTTTTTAAAGTTTAAGAAATAAATATTTCTTTATGATAGATATGGATGGATCAATTTGTCTTGATATATTACAACATCGTTGGAGTGCTAGTTTAGATGTTTCGACTCTACTTGTATCTATTCGTTCATTATTAACTGATCCAAATCCAGCTTCACCAGCTAATTCTGAGGCAGCTACGCTTTATCAAAATCATCGTCGAGATTATGAAAGACGTGTACGAGAATGTATTGATCAACAATTAATGGAAGATGATGATAATGATGATGATGAAAATGGAAAATCAGCAACAGATAAAAAGAATAATGTTGAAACAACATCAACAACTTCATCTTCTGCTGCTAGTGACTAGTTATTTGTATTGTTTTCTCCATATTAAAATCCAGCAACAGTGTGTTGATGTATATATATATATACATAGTCGTCTATTGATCCTTACTATTCATTTGATTTTGTATATACAATTGCTGCGTAGTTTACAATCGTTCTGTTTGTTTGTTTTTTCTCCTATGAAGAATATTTTTGTTTCGTTTCACCTTCAATTTTTTTATTATTGTTATATAAAAAACAATAAAAAGGATGGAATGAAGTAAAAGAATAATATTTTTCATGTTTCTATTTGAAGATTTATATTAGGATAGAATGAGAAAAGGTTGGAGATGAGAAGATTTTTTATACATTCGAATAAATTCTTATTAATTGTAAGATTAATTTGATTATCTTCATCATAACGTTCAATTTTAATTAAATTCTTATCAATTGTTCGTCCAATTGTTAAATTATAATAATCAAGTCGTTCATTAAATAAAGTATGTAAACAAATTAATAAACGTTCATAAAATCCATTTGGAAAATAATTTGTTTTATTATTTCGAATTTTTATTATTTTTATTAAATCTTGATTTATTATCTGAGAATCAGATATTTCTATTTCATCAATTGATGGTAAATCTGGTATTAAAATTGTATTTGTTTGTGACATATTTTCTTGTTCATTATCCATTGGAAACCATAATTGCTGTTGTTTTATACGTCTTGTACGTTCACATCGAAGATTTTCATATTGACGTTTTTGTTCAAGTTTTTTAAAATAATCTATATAATCAATATTCGAACATTTTTCTTTGATAAACCATGGACAAACAAAATACATTGTTGTAAATTCATGATCTAAAATATAAAACAAATATTTTCTTAGTAATAAAAATAATTTATTTTTACGATTTAAATTTGATTGATTTATATATCCGAGATGTAATCGTTCCATTAAACGACAATAATCTAATATATTTTGTTTAGTTAAACAAATATTATTATTATTTTGTTCATAAAATAAAACATTAAGCATATTCCATGTAAATTCACCACGTGTTAATAAACGTTCTCGATCGATATCAAATAATTTTTGTGATGGATAATAACCAGAAAAACGAAAAATCATATTATCATCATAATTTAACCATTGATCAATATGAGGACGAAATATAGTAGTAGATAAAATTTTATTTAAGAAATAATAAGGTTTTAGAAGAATTGTTATATGAGGTTTTTGACCAAAACAAAGAATATCCCCAATTAATTTTAGATAATCAAGATAATTATCAAATGACATTTGATTTAATTCTTCTATAATTTCATCATCATCTTCTGGTAAGAATTCAGTTTGTTTCTTGAAATGTTTTAAACAAGTTTCATAATCGATTGTTAAAGTATCTTGTTGAATAAAACCAAGACGTTGTTTAACATATTGTCGTTTTTGTTTATGATGGATAATATTCCAATGTTGAGCAATTATTTCTAATTGTTCAATAATTTTTGATGACATTTGTTCATCATCGAAATAAATTGGTTCGGGAAAAAATTCCGAATAAAGATTAATATTTCCTCGTTGATCTTCTGTATCACATAAATATTCATTTACTTTTGAATGAATTTCATCAAGAAGTTGTTGTTGTTGATTACGTGATACTATTTGAGAATTATCAGCTAAACCAATAATTGCAATAAATACTTCTTGAGAATGATCAGATATTGATTCTAAATAACGAAATATATGAGAATATAACCAATCATTTGTTAATAGTGCATCAAAATCAATTATTGTTGGTTGATTTTCATTTCTAAAAAACTCAAATATGAATTGTTCATTTGATCAAAAATCTTTATTTACTCATTGATATTTTCTAAACTAGTTGCAGCTTGAAGAATATTTAATAAGATAGTTAAATTAATTGGTAATATATATAAAGCATTTGTATCATAAATTAATGGATAAAGTATTTCAAAACTTGATTCGTTTGTTAAATCAAATATTGTAAAATAAAAATTATTTATTGTAATAAGTGTTAATTTATGTATAATATAATTCGATATTTCATTTGATCGATAAGTTTTAATTGGTGGTGGATATGTTCGTTTTGTATGTAAATGACGATTATATAGATAATCTCCAGTAGTTGATATACGATTTTCAATCCATTGATCTGTTAATGCAGATGATGTACTATCACTTGGTGTTTGTCGTTGATGTTTTTCTTCATTATTATTTTGAAATTGTTTTTGTTGAAGAATAGAAGTATACAAATCAATAGTTTTTCGTGTATTTGAAACAATTTTTCGATTATTAAGAAGTTTTATTACTAATGTTGTTTTACCAATATTTTTTGGTCCAAGTAAAATTAATTTTAAATGATAATAACTACTTAAAAGATTTCTTTCTTTTGCTTCAATATATTTATGTAATATTTGTATATCTGTTGATTTCCATATATAACTTGGTGGATCAGTTATTAAATTTCCTAAAAGATGAAGACCAGTACGTTGAAGTGTATCATTAAATGTATTCATTGATTTTAATCCAATCATACGATGAATAGATGATGGAAGATATTCAAGTTTATTATATCGTAAATCAAGAGTTTCTAATTGTTCTAATTCACATAATTCATTTGGAAAACTTGTTAAATTATTATTTGATAAATCTAATATTAATATTGATTGATTTTGCGAAAATTGTCTATCAATTTTATCGATTTTATTATGATTAATAATTAATTGTTTTAATGTTGATAATTGAGCAAAAGTTTTTGAAAGTGTTGTTAATTTATTATAAGATAAATTTAATATTTCTAATTGTTTTGTTTTACTAAAATATTCTGGTATAATATCAATACGATTATGTGACATATCAAGTATTCTTAATTGTTCTATTGTACATATTGTTTCTGGTATATCAAAAAATGAATTATTTGATAAATATAATTCCGTGAGACTCAATAATGTATGTTCAGTTGGTAGAGAATTTATTTTTGTTCCATTTAAATCTAATACATGTAAACTTTCAAGTTCGAATATAATTTGTGGAATATGTTCGGAACGAATTTTTCCATCATAAATTAATTGTAACATATAATCATCAAGAATTCTATAAAATGTTTTATAATTTATTTTTAATTCATATAATTGATGACATTCAATTAATGTTTCTGGTAATGTATCAATAGGATTTCCTGTTAAATCAATTGTTTCAAGTTTATCACAAAAACCAATTTCAGGTGGAAGTGTATCAAGATCCATTTGAGATAAACGAAGATGTCGAATATCGGTTAAATTACCTTAAAAAAAAGCAACAAAAATAATATCGATTTCTTGTGTTGTATAACCTACCAATATCACCGACAATGTAACCAACTTTATTTCGACTTAAATCAAGTGTTTGAAGACTTACTATACGCCAAACAACAATAGGAATATGTTTTAATGTACATTCAGATAAAATTAATGTTTGAAGCTTTCTTAAATACTGAAATTCACGTGGAAAACATGAATAATCATCATGACCATTTTTAACAATTAATGGATTATTTGATAAATCAAGATATTCAAGATTGACTAATGAACCTATTGTTGGTGGTAAACTTGATAGATTATTACTTGATAAAATTAATCGACGAAGAGTAATAACTAAAAAAACAAATAATAGAAAAACAATGTTTCTGAAGATCGAACTATCAATAAACTTACGTTCGAAAATTTCACCTGGTATTATAGCAAGACCGCGTGTACTTAAATTTTGATTTTCAGAATCATTTGATTCTGTTAATTCTTTTCTTTCAATTTCACTTGTACTAATTGAACTCTTTTTTCTCTTTGAATTTATTCGACGATTTGTTGGTGGTGGTGATGATAGTTTCAAACTAGGCCGTTGTTTTCTCGATGATGTTGGAGATATTACAGTAATTGATCGATTACTTGCTGAACTTTCTGAACGTTTTGTTAAATTTACTTCTTGGGTACTTTGTCTTGATCCTTGTGAATGCGGCTTTTCTTGTTGAGCATCTTCTTCATAAACAATTATATTTGGTGGTGTTCGATGTGATCGAGAAGATGATTGACTTTTAGTTCGTTGTTGTTCACGTGGTGACAAACTTGATTGACGATCGCTGCTAGCCATGGTTGCGTATGTGTAAATGAAGAAATAAAAAAGAAATTATTATATGTTGTCGGAGTAGTTATTTTCTGTTCTTTCACTTATTTGCTCGGCAACACATTATTTAAAAGAGTCGATTTCTTTCTAGTTATTTGTCATCCGTTCAACCTCATTTTTTCTTTCTTTTTCTATAACATAAAAAAAAGTGAATAGCTGTGAATAGAGAACGCAATCACAATTTCATAGAAATGATATACTTTTACATAATATTATAGATATTTGTTAAACTATGACCACGTTCTTTAATGAACCTTGTCGCTGGTCACCTGATAGCACGAATGCAGAAAACGAAATTCGAGAGATATTCGTTCAACATTGGGAAAAACTGAAAAATCAAATGATAGCGAAAGTTAATGAGCTCAACACATGGCGTCAGAAATTCATTGAATATGTAAATAAATATGTAGATGAACAAATCCTTAATCTATCAGCTGATTACGATCGCCAACGACTGGGTCTTGATCAAGCATGTGAAGAAAATCTTGATACGACGCGTGCATATTGTACTGCGCAAAATATTGACCTATTTAATGAACTACGTGATGCATGTCGATCGTTAGAGTTTCAAGTAGCACAGCTTGAGTATATCAACGGTACAGTGAATGTTCTTAAAGTGATAACAGTTCAAGAACAGATGGAAAGAAAGAAGAAAGAACAGTCTGCCGCATCGAAGCCTGAAAATGATAAGCCTGAAGAAAAATTGATAGTTGGACATACCAATAATATACAAGACAATCGAAGCGAAAATGGGGATGTGTCTGTTAAGTTGGTACCGTCAATCTCAAATGAAACACAGTAAGTTTCTGTATTTAGATTGTTTAGTTCTTGTATGATATTTGACATTCTTTCCAAAGACCACACTCATCGGCGGTTGCATCTTCGAATGATAATAGTCGGTCAATTGAAAACAACAAGAATTTACAAGCTCACATATTGAATGATGATCATTCTCTCGATAAATGTCCTATATGTTTTATGATATTTCCATTGAGTATGACACAGCATAATCGTTCTCAACATGTCAATGAACATTGTATTGATGATTAAGAAGGTAGATGTATAGAATTTTAACCTAGACATTGTTATTTAAAACATTTCATTTGTTTGAATAATTGTATATTATGGAATGAAACAATACTAAATGTTTTATATATTTGATCTCAATTATCCACAGATTAATAAGATAGTTTTCGATACTTCTTCATGATGTTGTAGATATTTATTATATTATGAACAACAGTCTGACAGAGCCGCCTAGTCGTAAGGCATTTAACAGCAGTAAGGAAGAAAATACAATTCGAGAGATATTCTATCGACATTGGGAAAAAATGAAAGATCAAATGTTATGGGCACGTGATGAAATCAATCGATGGCGTCAGAAATCCACTGCAGATATCAATACGTATGCAGATCAGCAAATTCGGATCCTCAACGATTATTGCGCTCGCCAACGACATGCTTTTGAGGAAAGTCGTCGTGCCAATATTGACATCGCAGCAGCTTATGCTCATCATGCCACACAACAATCCGGTCTATTTGACCAACTACGTGAAGCATGCAGTAAGTTAGAGTTTCAAATGGCCAAACTTGAAATTATCAAGAGCAGCATAGACTACATTAGAGTGATAACTGTAGAAGATCACACAAAGAATAATTACAATAATTCGATAATCAAACAAAGCACCAACGCAGATGATAATCTACCTAAGAATATAAGTTCATCTCCAAATTCAACAACAGCAAGTTCAGATAAAGTAAAGTGAGTTTTTGATTCAAGCATTTCCGTGTTGTAATGATTTTCAATCCCTTGTAGTTGGCAACCGTCGACAACTGAAACTTCTAACAATGGCGATTTATGGATTGACAGTAACGATAATCAGACAACCCATAGTACAAAAGATGATGGTTTGAGCAATAAATGTCCTATATGTTTCATGATATATCCATCAAGGATGAGTCCTCATGATCGATCTTTACATGTCAACCAGCATTATAGAGATGATGATAATTAAAAGAATGATACTCAAGTTAAACGATGTAATTTTAATCTCTTGTGTCTTCTTTTGAATAATACTGAACTTTTCTTCATATTTTCCATTTCATTTTTACTGTTTTACTCTATAATTAATAAACAAGATATATATGTGTAAGGACAAACTGGCGGAGTAGCTTTACCGCTGGCCTCGGTATTATATCTGATAATGTCTGACATGACCGAAAAAGTAATTGATTTTTACGTTCGTTATCGTTGACCTGGAAAGCATACATGTATGACCTGAAGAAACAACGCGAAAAAAAAACGACGTTATCATATAAATTCATCCGTCCTAGTAACTATTTGCCTACCCATTCATATTTAAATAAGTCAAATTCATTGGCGTTCTTTTTTTTTACATATTTTTCTAGCTGGTATTTTTTCTTGTGTTTGTGTCACACAGGTAAGCGCATGTCAATAAATAATATAATCGTGAAAAAAATGTATGTGGTCTCTGAAAAAAAAGGTATCACAGATTTGCTACAGAATTGTGGTTTAATCATAATAAATTCATTTACCATATTGTAGATTTTTTATTAAATTATGAGCATCGATTTGACTGATCCGGTTCGACATAGCTTTGTCAGCAATAAAGAAGAGAATGAAATTCGCGAAATATTCTATCGACATTGGGAGAAAATGAAGAATCAAATGAAAATAGTCATTAATGGAATCAGCGAATGGCGTTCTCGAAGTATTCTAGACATTAATTCGTATGCAGATGAGCAGATACATATACTCCAAGCAGATTACAATCAACAACGTGGTATTTTTGATAAGAAACGTGAAGACAACCTTGGTATAGCAAAATCATATCATCAGGCAAAACGAACTGATCTATTTAACGAACTACGTATTGAGTGTCAATCGTTGGAGTTTCAAGTGGCACAACTTGAGTATGTTCAGAATCAGAACAAACGTCCCTGGGTAATAACTGTAGGGAAGAGAAGAAGAATAATGAAGCAAGACAAGACCAACACACATGTACATACATCTGAGAACATAAAGTAAAATTTTAAATATAAACATTTCTTTGTTCTACGATCATCAATCTCTTTTTTTGCCTCAGTGAATGGCAAATGATGACTTCATCTTCGAATATTAATGATCGATCGACTAGCAATAACAATAATTCGGAACACTATCCTACAATCGATGATGATTCTATTAATAAATGTCCTATATGCTTCATGATATTTCCATTGACTATGACACACAATGATCGCTATCGGCATGTCGATGAGCATATGATAGATGGTCAAAATGTTTATAATATAACAGTGTAGTCTAGATGTCAATCTTCTAAGGATTTTTTTCATCGCTGTAACGAGAAAGATTCTCTAATTTTTATTTTCGTAGTCATTTGTTCTTGAAGAAAATTGTTATATTATTTGTGATTGTGAATTTTAATCGTCGATATATTTGTAATTTAATTTATCACTGAGATGAATATGACTTGTGGCCAATTCTGTGTTATAGTGTCATCGTCAACGATTTTAAATCTGTCAAATCTTTCAGTCGTTCCAATAAAAATCGAGTGCAATAACTATAAATACAGACTATTTCTCAGTCATATGTGTATAGACAACAGTAAATAATATTGCAAATAAGAACAATTCATGTTTTGATCTCATTTAAAATTTCTAACAGTTTTGTAAGTACGGTATCGAACGCTTTGTCCGTTATCTTAATCATCCGTATACGCACACTTTTTTGCATGAATGTTATTATTGTTCCATGCTTACGTATGATTAAAGTTTATCGTCAACATTACTTCCACTTATCAAATTCTCTTCTATTAGAATGTATTCTACTATTAATCGTTGACGATGCTATTTTTGACACTAGATTTATTCTTTCGATATAGTTAAAATCAATCATGCTCTAATTCTTTGATGTCCATCTGCTTTATGTACAATGACTTCTAGAAAAACTGTGCATGATCGAAAAAATAAATAAATAACTGCTTGTTCGTCATCTCTGACAAGGTAAATTTGCTTTACGATCATAGCTTAAAACATGTGTTTGAAAGAATGAAGAAAAAAAAAAACACTACTGCAACTGCCATTTCTGTTCTTTCAACTATTTGTTTGCCAACATATTCTTTGAGTGATTCGCTGTTTTTCGTCTTTCTTTTATAACAATATGAATGAATAAGTGAAGAATAAATTCGTCACATACGTATTATTTAGTATAATCAGGAAATTTTCAGTGATGTCCTTTGCGGTTTACATTTGTAAAATAAAATTTATATTATTTTGCAGATTTTCATCACATGTCAAACGACTTTATAGTTCCACCTCATTCTTCTTTATCTGACGCCAACAATTATACAAATGAAATTCATAAAGTATTCAATCAACATTGGGTAAATTTGAATAATGAACGACAAGCATCAATTGACGGAATAGATAAATGGCACCGTGATTGGAAAGAATCTATCGACAAGTATGCAAATGAACAAAAAGTTCGTATTAATGATCATTATGATCACCTACGGTCTATTTTCGACGAAAAATATAGAGAAAATCTTGAAACAGCAGATTCTTATTATACTGCACAAAAAGTTGATCTATTCAACGAACTACGTGGAGCATGCGAATCGTTAAAATTTGAAATAGCTACGCTGAAGTTTTCGAAATATAATGTGGAGCATCCAGAAGTGATAATTGTAGAGGAACAGCTGAAGACGAAAAACTTAGAAGAAAAGGATATTGCTAGACGTCGAAGAAGGCTTAAGAAAGTGAATGATGACAAGATGGAGAACAACAGTGGTGCAACTGCAAGCTTACAATCTAACTCAACAACTTCAGATTCAAAACAAACAGAGTGTGTTTGCGTATTGAAACGTTTATTTGTTGTAATACTTCTAATATTTATTTTTAGTGATCGTCAATCATCGAAAATAAAACCTAAGAGAAGAAGTGATCAATCGACAGTCAATACAGATGATTCAAAAAATCAAGTGATAAATGATGATCAGTCAGATAATAAATGTCCTATATGTTTTATGATATTTCCACTGAACATGACACGTGATAATCGTCAACAACATGTCAATGAACATTATACAGATGATTAAAAATTTTTAAAGACGAAATTTTTATCCAAATATCGATTTTTATGAAGTGTTCATTTCTTATTATCAATATACGATGGTTGAAAATCATAATATGCTCAAAAAATTGTTCAACCTGATTAAACTCTTTTGCTCCTCTTTGATTTATAGATTAACAAAAAGATGAAAGTATATTTAAAAGGAATATAACGTAACTTCACATGGACACATCACATCAATTTAACTAGTGAATTGAAGTTTGTTTAATTAGTGCATTAACATTAATACGCTTTTCATAAGTATATTAGATGTGTATTAACTTTTCGATCAATATGCTTTTGAATACACTATGAAGTTTTGTAGTGTAAACCAGCCCATATACCTCATTTTAAACGCGAAGTATTCAATTATTCGCTCAGTTAAGATCGAATCGTTAAGAAACAAAAATTTAAAAAAATGACAGACAGTTCATTCACTATTTAGAAATAATTTTCAAAGTAAAAATTTGCGTATTCAATATAAACATGATTATTCGTATGAAACGAATCGTTTCATACGATTTCTCGTTAATCAACGTAAGATATCCTTTGCACAGTATTTCGCAGTCGAGTGAAACTCCAATGCTCTAGTTATTCTCATGTTCTTTGATGCAGTATAATATAAATGAAAAATATTTAGTTTTTTTTCTACATATTTTTTTTATTGAAACAATTTATAACAAAGGAAAATATTCATGAAAATTTTCATGACGAACAAATGATTGAAATACATCAAGATTTTTCAATTTACCAAAACTAAAGGGAAAAATGTGTTTTGATCATCAAACAGCTTTAAATACAAATCATAACCAAAACAAAATAGTTTTTATCACCACACATTTTTAGATACAAATGATCACCCAAAAAAAGATACTTTTGATTACCAGATAATTTAGATGTTTATATTTCTGGTCGTTGGTTTACATTTAATGATTTTTTGGTGTGGCAATAATCTTGCTGGTTGGTTGTTCCATTAGAATCATGTATTTGTCCGGTCGGACCCAAAGTCTATTCTTACAAACATTCGGTTGGTTTAAGAATTCTATTCAATTTATACCAAGTTAACGATAAGATACGTATTGTACCATTAGGTAAACGAAGAAGAAGAGGACGTCCCAAGAAAGTTAACACAGCTTATCTTAAATAGATATTAATAAAGGTGTTAAGGTATTCGTTATCTGTTTCCTAGTTCGATTATTATTCTTTCGGATATTATACTTTTTTTGAGAAATAAGTATGTTGGATGAATGTTGAAAAATCTGGTGATCAAAAATAACTTTTTTGGTGATCATTTGTATCTTAAAATGTGTGGTGATCAAAACTATTCTTTTCTGAGGATCATTTGTATCTAAATGTGTTTGGTGAGCAAAAGTATCTGTTTTTGGTGATCAGTAAAATTGTCACACAGTTTTATTTATTAAATAGGTTTAATTTGTACTGAACA
>Ga0116229_10008597_pt1 | contig 15817 bp, 22 predicted proteins | sample S1TSphgellanicum_3_FD_87313 | JGI IMG/M metagenome (GOLD analysis project Ga0116229, IMG submission 87313) | Host-associated microbial communities from peat moss isolated from Minnesota, USA - S1T2_Fc - Sphagnum magellanicum MG | ecosystem: Host-associated > Plants > Peat moss > Unclassified...
ACACACACACACACACACACACACACACACACAAGCCACCACACACACACATGTAGAAACCTCATAAATTGCAAAGCTTCTCTCCATTGGAAGGACAAATGTGAACTAGGTAACCAGTGAGTAGCCTACCAGCTACTCAGCATAACAACGCATAATGAGAATTGACACTTTCTTCTCATCCCTGAAGAGAGTGTTTATTACATTCTCATGAAAGAAGCAACAGGGTCACAGAATCATCAGATGCCAATGAGAGCCAATATTGATAAGCCTTCTGCCCAGTAGTAGGGTCATCTAATGACATAAAGCTTGAGCATAACTGGTTAATAGTCAATCAAAGCATTGAGATTCTCATTATGGTCAGTTATGTTTAAATAGCAAACCACACAATTGACTCTAAGTACAGCCATGAAAGGAGGTGTAAGGCAAAGAATCAATATGTAAATGCAATCTCACAACAAGGTATCAAAAATTATTTACTACTTTTGGTATTTTCATGTTATATATATATATGGATTTTCAGTCCTACAATAAGGCAAGACTTCGGTTTCTTAATTGTTCCTTGGATTAAGACTTCTGGAATTCCATTAAACACAAATATTCATGATTGCTGCACAAACACAGCTGTTGAATAGATGCTTACAAATTACAAAACAAAACTTATCAGCTTTTGCTAATTGTGGGATATCCAGCACCTGCTGATGCTTGTCCACTGGGTCCATTTGCAGTAGGGGCCATAACACCATTTCCACCAATGGATGACTCTGAGTGCCTCCTTGACTTGGAGTTCCTTGGAGAGCCCATGAAGGGTCCAGGGGACTGAGGCAATGGTCCATTGTAATCACCATTGGTCATAGAATAAAATGTAGGTGACGCCTGTGGTCCTTTGGGAGCAGGAGAGGATAACCCTGTTGAATCAATTCGGGAGTGGAGCCGCTGTGATGACGACTCTGTGTCAAGAGGGAGCTCTTCCAAGGTCTGTTGATGCAAAGGATTCCATATTAGGGACCACAGTGACTGGCCAATGAGCATTTGAAGGTTTACCCATAGCACTAATGCAGGTCATTGCATACTAGCACCCCACTTTCATTCAGGTACCACTCAAAACTAATTAGTTTTGTAGTTGAGGATGACAATGTAAAGCAACTAAAACCACACTGAAGAAATATCAAGCAGAAGTGTAGTGTTGGTGTGAGGATAGGGACTCTTTGACTAGGCTGGAACCCAGTTTGCTAGTCAAAAAGGAAGGTGACAGAAAAGGGCCCCTGGGTTTTGGTAGCCATACCCAAGCTGCTTGTTGCAGGATACGCAAAATCTCTTTACAACGCTTTCTCTTCACTGCTGTCTCCTCTCTTTCTTGCAACATCTCCTCAAAGAGATTTTCTCTGCACAATAGTTACACACATTTAGTTTTGAGAAAAGAATTACAAGTACTCTATGCACACACTGTGAATAGATTGATTTTGTATCTATACCTGTAGAGCTTTCGGATGAACACACTGTGAAGCTCTCGCTTTGCATGATTCACCTGAACAGAAAAGCAAACCCATCATTCTCTTCTCCCTCACATCACTACAATAGAAGCAGAAAAGACCACAAGAGATACCACAAGTAATAACAGGTAGATAGTAGTAGATTGATAAACAATCTATAGTTCCTCACACAGAAGAGTTATGGTAATGAACATGACACACCAGAAAATGCATGATAGCCTTGGGGACAGAATCCTGGATATTTTTTCGGACTATGTCGTAGTAGGATTTCAGGAGTAATCGAGTTACTGTAATCTCAACAGTCTCTTGCTCTGTTTGGGTGTCATTTGGCCTCAGCACTGATGGTGGCTGCATATATCCTAGCCAGTTCTTGTCAAAAGCAATCACATCATGACAATCTTGCAAAACCTTCCTCACATTTTGCTTCTACAATGGTACCCTGAAGGTTGTCCCTCCATCTCAAGGATTCTACCAGTCTCTAAATATAGTAGTCTCACCTCACGTAGCTGAATGTTTGCAATTGAAGGCTCTGAGGCTCCTTGTACTGGTTCACTGTGCCCTCTATTAAGCACATTCCCATTTGCAGCTTTCTCATTCCCAAATATTGTCGGGATTCCCCAGCTCCCTGTGGCAGGGGGATTTCCTATTACACAGATTGCAAAATGTGAACAGAAAGAGAAGATCTTATTCTTGGAACTGAGCTTGAACCAGAAAATGTGACCATTGGTGATAGGTCTTCACTTCGGGATGTGTTCATACCTGGAGGAACAGATTTCTCTTGTTGCCCAGTTGGACCCTTCACATTCTGCAATCATGAACACAGGTGAAGGACATGAGCAAAATGGCAGCCGACATGAAGGAGCAAAACATAATGATCACTTTATAGTAACCCAAATGATAGAGTACATTTACTGAGAACGAACATTTACTGGGATCCACATTCCGTTCTCAGCGAATCAGGCTTGAGCAAGACTATTATCAAGATTCTGACCAGCTTTCCCTGAATTCAAGGATCTCCCTTTCGGTCATTGGGCTTTCCAGTGGCTATTTAGTCCATATGACTTATTGTGATAATACTATTTTCATTCTCATGCCAGCAGGTTGCATATGCCCAGAGTCCAATGAATCCCATACATTCTCATGAACAACAGCTGCATTTGTACGAGCCATGATTGCCCGTGATTTGGCAGCCTTCTCTGGTAATGGTAGCCGATCAGCACCAGACTCCTTCCAGTCATGGGCATCCTGCAACTCATAAACAAACCATCTTAGAATTGATGAAATCAAAATCCTTGGACCCTCACCTAAACCATATCCCATCAGCTGTGACTAACCTATGTGAGAGAACAAAATAAACAATCTATTACAGAATCTGAGAATATCCCATGCTGTAATGAAGCCAAATTGAGGTAAGACACCTTCATGCCCCGCTGTTGCTGAATTGCTAGCTCCACTGCTCTACTGCCTCCAACAAAGTTAGGGTGGGATGTATTTATATAATCCATCTGCAACCAAGCATTCTCCTCCAAACTGATGAGTAGTCCACTTCTTAGAATAAAGTAGCTTTTATTTGTTGTACAAGCACAGAGCACATGCAAAGGTGATGGACTGATTGAAGATTATCAAACTTCAATTGTGACAATAATGAGGTCAGTTTTACACTTTAGATGTTCATGATTTTGAAACCTTTATGAAGCAGAGAAGCATGTCAACACCAATGATTGCACCGTTAAAGAAAGACAATGCACCTCCATCTCAATTAGATGGCCAATCATAGTTTCTGCAGGAGACAGGCCTTCCCGCAGAAAATTGGCCATCACTTCCTCAATCCGTCTTCGAAGCAAAGGGAATCGTTGCAGTTCGTAGGTCTCACATCGATGAGAGATCTGCCATTGCATCATCCACCTTTCAAGCTAAAAGAACAGACTTTATGATTCCACTGAGGAAGTAGAGACAAGAAAGAGTCCAATTGAGCAGAAACAGAGTAAGTGAACACCTTGACAAGCTCATCATAGATAAATCGTGCACACTGCAGGCTGGGATCAAGGAGTCGTGCAATCTGTCGACGGATCAACACTTCAAATGGGACCTAATCAAGCCAAGATAATGACCCCCTGTTAACATGTGAATTATGCCTAGCATATGGACCATCAGAAAGAAATTGATATGTCCTCCAGGTCATAAATCAAACTGAAACATTGCGACTGTCATTCATGTATCTGGACTATGAAAGTTGTGCATAAGAAGTTGTCAAATAATGTATGCAATACCAACTTGACCATCCATGTCAAGAGTTTGCAAACTCTAAAGAATGGAGAAAGCATCAAAGCATACATGGCCGCCCAAAAAGGGTTTCCCTGTACAAATCTAGTTCTGTAACAATATGTCACTCAATATTCTTGACTCATCGTCTACACCTTTACAAGGGTTACCTCAGGAACAAATAGGACATTCTTGGGCCCTGTTGCATTCTGAATAGCTGTTCGGATGTCTTCATCACTCAAATCATCACATGGATCCACATCCTGCAGAAAACAGACCACATTACAGGGCTGGATTGTTGTACACGTGATGAGATCTTTAAGGTGGAAAACATCAAGCCATGACCTGCATGCATAGCAAGGGTGAAATACTTCTCTCTGGAACAGAGTCTGGCCTGGTTTATCGTTCTGCCACCTGCATCTAGCTGCTAAGAAATATTGCATGCCTACATCGCAGAAAGTTCCACATCCACAAAGAAATGGGTACCTCCAAACTTTTAACAAAGATTGCCTGGAATATGTAGTGAATGCGTGCTCCCCCAGAGAGCTCAGTTGTTGACATCTCCTCATTTTTTCCATCAACAATGGACTGGAAACCTGTCCCAACAAGAAATCTGTGAATTGATGTTTGTTGAGGACCAAAAGTAAGAATTTGTTGAGGACATACTGGATGTGGGATCTACTGTCTAATTTGAGTAACAAAATATTCACAACATAGCATCTCACAGACTGAAGAGGGAAGCAAGATAGTCACTTGGGTGTACAAGGAATCCCTAACAGGGTAGGAGGTAGTAATGAACCAGAAGCTTAGAATATTGGAAGTGTTCATCTCTCATTTGACAGAAGTCACTACTTTTGTTTCAATTCAGCAATAGCCTCAAGAGGATGATTTAATCCATACGCACCATGAGTATATTTAGTGATGATGCCAAGCAACAATGCACCCTGTCCAGACTGTACATCCCAGATGAAGCACATGATAATAATGTGAGTACTCTTCAAAGCCTGATCAATTATCTCAGTACATTTGTGACCAGTAGGCTTACTATTAAGCTTCTTCAGATCGAAAGGACAATTGGAAGGAGTAAATCAAAGATATGTCCTTTTTTATGCAGAAGATCAGAAGGGTTTACCTTGGACTCAGTAAGCTCCCCATAACTGGCAAGTTCCTTCTGCATAGTGACCATCTGAGTGCTGATTCGTGCTTTCAACTCTGGAAGTATGGCCTTTATGTGTTCCACAAGGATCTATTGAGCACATACAAATGCCAACCACTAGTAAAATATGACATATCCAATTTGGACATGGTTTGCTTTAAGAGTTAATACTATATGCAAAGAAAATATGTGATAAAGTCTTGTTACCATGTTTAATTTCTTGGCCAACAGAGGAGTCCCACAGCGATCTCCTAAGTTATGGTAAACCTGCTCCAAAAAACATACAGCAAGAAATTAAGCTCAAACACAAGTTCAGTTACCAGTGGAAAAAACCCACATAGGGACATAGGGAAAAAGAGGCCATTTTTTTCCCTTTCCTGTCTATTACTCCAATCTCCATTACATGGCTATCCGCAGGGGCTCTCTATTTGGAAAAATCTTACAAAAATTTTACATCCCCATTTCATATGGAAATCCTTCAGGGTCACATTTTCCAAGGACTTACCAAATTACAACATTCCAAGCAATTGTGAGACAATTGGAATTCAAACAATCTTTTGTTCTAAATTTTTAACACTCCGAACCTCTTCTGAAAGAATAGATTGCCCTTCACTGTGTGGATTAGGTATCCAAACAATAAGCTTCTATGGAAAATCAAATTCTTGCAAAGAACTGTCCCTATCTAAAACCTATTTGACCAGTCAACATCATTCTATTCAGGCTCCTGTTACATGAGGCCATACATGGCTCACAGGGCATTTACAGAAATACAGTTAGGGTGAGATCAAAGATTCAGGGTTCAGGCTCTGGGTTCTTTATCTACAATCTAGAAGGAGAAGTGACTCATACAGGTCGGCTGCGGAAGAAATTCTCTTCGTTGTTGAGAGCCTCCCGGATGCTCCTGTTTGCAGCTATGTCCTATGATAGTTCCAACATGGTAGAATCACCCACATTAAATTCAGACCCCAGTAACCCAAAGAACATGAGAAATGAACTATTTGAACGTAGAAGTTCAATATCTGAGAGCTTAAAAGGAATGTATAAACTAATGTGCCTGCAAGTGAGCAATGCCCACAACGTTACTGTCAGGTCACCATGTGGTGCAATTGAGTTGAATGAAAGTGATTGCTAATTCTTCTGAAAATGACTGGTTATACTATCCTGATTGATTCTACAACCCTCAGGTTCACTCAAACAGCTGTGCATTTGAATATGAACAATGCTGTCACATGATCTGTGACAACAACTCAATGATAAGAATTGTGGCACTTACCTCCTGACTACGATTGACTACACCAATGTAGCCGAGGCGAAGAGGAACAACATTGCCAAGCAAAAGGTTGCGAGCATCTGTTCCCCGATCCATAATGTCTAGCTGTAGTGATGCACATGCCAACCCAACATGAAAGCCCATGCTTTGCAAGAAGGAAGCATCAACTTTCCACTTATTTTACCACCAAAATATTGATTACAGGCATATCCATAGATTGCTGTCTTGCAGTTGGTGAAATTGCACACTAAAAACTTAAGTAGTTGCAAAAAGGAATTGCCCCTGGTTCTGTCAATGGTTGATGAGAATGCTAGTTATGCAGTTGCTAATTCTGTTCTGTCACAAACTCCATATTATCCTCCATAGCAATTACACAGTCTCCTGTTGCAAATGAGCAGGAATATGGAGTAGAGCTTATCACAAAAATCTTGAGCCATTTATAGTTGCAAAAGTTACCTTTGTAATAACACCAATCGTTCGAGATCCTGCACAAAAGAAAACCACCATATATTCTCATATTCTTCTCTACCTCCAATCTCCAGCTCATCTTTTGTGTTTTATGCAACACCTTAATCAAAATAATCAAATTCCTTGTTTACTTTTGCTACAAAACTAGCAGAGTGACTATCTTTGATAAGCTTCCAATTATAGATCATGGATCATCCTCCCTTGTGCCAAGAGGAAGGGGTATGACATGCACAATAGACTGAAGACCAAATACACTCATCTGCACACCAAAATTTAACCAGAAAGACAGAACAGATTGCAAAGAGAGGCAAGAGAAATGCACCATCAGGATCAGCCATCCGTGCCATTTGGAGGGCATCTGAATTGGCAAGGTCAGCATTGGCTGGAGAGACTGCAAGAATGATGCAGGTCTCATGTTTGATGTAAGATAGGATCATGGTGCGAACACGAGCTTCAATGTCTGAGGGTTGATCTCCAACAGGCACCTTTGTGATGCCAGGTAAGTCCACCAGTGTTATATTTAACACATTTGGAGAAAAAATCTTCAAGCGGATTTGCCTTTCAGATATCCCTTTGTTTGTCCCAAGTTCTCGATCTGTCTCTGCCTACATCCACCCCACCAGAAAGCTTTATTCAAGTATAAAATGACAAAACCATAATCTGCTGCAGGGATAAATAAGTTCCATTATTCCCATACAACCTTGGGAAGGCATGGGACTCTCCCACAACCACTGCAATCAGCCCCTTCCATGATGATGACATGTACAACTCATCAGCACCAATTGCAACCTGGTTCTTTCTCTTCCAAATTCAGCTAAGAACTTTAATAATGTAATAGGCATGCTTCCTGAGAGTCATCATTGGTGATTCACTGTCCCTTGCACTGTCTAGATTGTGCAGATGAACCTCAGATGCTAGAGCATACCTGAATCTCTTTGCAAATCATTGCAAAATCTGTGAAGCGGCGGCCAGGAATATGTAGAAACTCTCCCCATTCAACAATCTCAGAGCGATCCTCAGACCGCTTCAGTGTCTGCACAAGCTGCAACACCAGAGGTCGCCTTGTGCATATATCTGAGCCTCTTGGTAAGAAGTCACGACCCACTAGAGCCTCCAAAACACTTGATTTCCCACTGCTTTGGCTTCCAACCACTGCAACCTGCAAAGATCTCTCAGCCACAACCTTGCTATAGTAAAAATCCAGATTGTTATAGTAAAAATCTTGAAAGGAGGCATTCAAGAATTCTTGTGGGAATTTCCAATGGACTCTAAGAGGAGGCAACTAACTTCAACAGATCCTCTAAAAACAAGTCTAAGAAGTCACTTGTTTTGTTCTGCTGGGTTGAGCTCAAAAAGAGAGAAAACCTTGACTTTAGACAAGGACCCCGATGGAGATGACTTCGGAGATATGACAGAAGGGAGGAAAGCTGGGAATCTCTTCTCAAGAAAAAGTCAAGAGAAGAAGACCGTTCTCTACCTGTGGCAAGTCGACGGTGGAGGCACTTCCCAGCTGCGAAAAGATGTCTTGAAGCTTGTTGACCAAAGGGATGACAGACTGTCCAAGAAACGCAGCTGGCTGGGGCGAAGGGGACAGAGGAACGCCTGGTGCCTGAGACCCTGAAATTGTCGATGCCGGCGATGTTAAAGTAGGCTGCGCCATACTTTGAGAAACGTTTTTGGGTGGAGTGGGATTGTGAGTTCTTCAGTTTCAACAACAAAAACTTTTGCCTTTACGCAGAAGCAGCACAGTGTTTGTAATTCCCAATCCTGAAACGAACGAATTCCAAAGAAAGAGAGGTGAGTGTTGATATCAAGACCAAACGCACAGCAACGACAAAACAAACTTCCTGGTATGATTGCAAGCGGTTTAAATCTCACGGGAGCTCGGTTAGTGGAGATATGGAAGCTGATCGGTGCCAAAAACAAACTGCAAGAAAGCAGGCTTTGGATTACAAATGCAGAAAGAAAGAGACTGGGAAAGCTTGCTTCGCATTTAGAAGACCTGGAGAAGGCGAGGGGATGGTCTGCAATAATATGAGCTACATTCCAACGACGATCATCATGCTCTGGAGAAACTAAGATCGTCTGCTCTCGCTTCAAATTCTCACCAAGTTTAGAAAAACCGGACGGACAGAACTGCTTCTTTTCCACAATTGCTAAAACAAAACACGAGAGCACCTTGACCGCATCAGCAACAAACAGAGATTCCGCTGTCCTAAGAGCCATATCCAATGCATCTCACCATAGCCAAAACATGTACATTCTCCGAGAATATTACAAAAAGAAACTCCACCAAGAAACAACCTCCGAGGAGCAGACATATGCCGCAAGAAACAACATACAAATCAAGGCTCTTGAAATCTTGAAACAAGTGCAAAAAAACTAGAGTCATGGCTTCATTCTCACTCACATTTTCGCTTGCACATACAGGGGAACAAGACAGTTGAAGTCTTCCAAAGGTGATGCTTCCGATCCCTACTGCTGCAGCAACAGCAGCGTGATTTCTGCCATTCCACAAGTTCACGAACAAAATGAGGACGTCAACGACCGCAACAGCAACACATCAACAAACAGATTCCGCTATCCTGAGAGATTCTAACGCATATCATCCCAGCATAGCCAAGCCATGTACTTTCTCCAAGACCTTAAAACAAGAAAAAACTCCAAGAGCCTGCAAATTCGAAGAAAGTACACAAACAAACAAACGGAGGGGGAAAAAAAAACGAAAATGAAGCTCTGAGGAGCCTTATATGCCGCAAGAAACAACAACAAAGCAAAGGTTTGAGAATACTTTGAAATATTGAGACTACAAACAGCTAGAGTCATCATGGCTCAATTCTCACTCACATTTTGGTTTGCACAGGGGAAGAAGAACTTGAAGTCCGTTGAAAGTGATTCCGATCCCAGCACCAGCAGCAGCCGAAGCGATAATGATGAGAAATTGCAATGTATCGAAGAAGTGCAAGCGCATTTGAAAAGCAAAACAGTCGCAGAAAACAAACAAACAAACAAACAAACCGACCAAAAAAACAAAAGAGCAAAGCACGCGGGCTCTCGTGCCCAACGCCTACACGATTTCAAACAACAGCCTCGGAACCAGACCTCACTTCCCGAACCTAATTCAGACCTAATTAGTGGCTTACTAACAAACCAAACCAAATAACTCGTCAAATCAGGACGCGAAACGTGTAAGGGACTGGTAAGTGACTAGTAATTTAGTTAAATTTAGGCAACTCTTACAAACTAGTTAAATCTAGGTAATTATTAGTAACCTAGTTAAATATAGGCAACTATTAATAACTTAGTAAAATCTAAGTCGTTGTTATTAACATAGTAAAAATTTGGGCAACTCTTAGTACGTTCACACTTGCGGTTATCAACGTTGATAAATTGTCATTTTAATAACCTTGTTCGTGGTTGCTTAAATTTTTAAAGTCGACAATTGATGTGTATAATATATATATGACATGGCACGTTACCAATGCGCTTACCATTAAGTGATAATTTGTTGATAGTGGAAGCAAAAATTGATAAAATATATTCAAAAATGTAGATTTTTACATGTTACAACATGTTTTCACGATGGTAAACTAGCAAGTTCAAAACCAAAATAATAAAACTAGTTACAACTCCATAGCTCAAAGAAAAAATTGCACTCCATTGCAGAGGGAAACTACAAAACAAGAATCGAAGCATTCAATCACAAAGGGAAATTCTATTTCTTCATTGCCTAAGGAAGTTTTGAAATAAAAATATTACTACCCCATTGTGGAAGGAAACACTAAAATAGGATACCACAAGACATTCTACCACAAGAATAGTGTCACAAAAAAACATTTTGAAACAAAAATAACACAATTTTTTTTGAAGATGGTTTCAAATTTAGGTGCAAGTACAAAAGCAAATGCACATCCACATGCAAGTGTAAATGCACAAGGAGTTGCAAATTCACACATGAATTCTAGAAACAAGTCATCCATAAGTCATGGATGAAGTTGTGATGGTGGCAAATAAGTAAAACAAGGTTCAATTCCTTGACAACAACACGTTAATTAATATCATCGTGAGGTGTTGGTGTTCACTGCTTGCAAACATGTATAGTACAATATCAAATGCAATTTGTTGATCAAAGATTGTTCATGGTTACTCTTGTGTAATACTTGGAAAGAATTGCCAAATAACTTTTTTAAAACAACCAAAAACAAGTTTCCAATAAACAATGTCATGTGCAAGGATAAGTGGAATTCATTGAATTCAAATTTGAAAAAACTTGCATATTATCACAAAGGCACAAATGATCATACCTCTTTATGAGATTTGTCATTTTAATGAATAAATGTTTCCATTTGCCTTGTTAATTCAACAAAGAGTACTATGACTTGATTGAATCCTTTCTAAGGGAAAAAATCATCATTGTTCTTCTACATAACAAGGATGTAAATGCTAAAGGATAAAAAACCTATCCCCCATCAAGGCAAAAGAAAGATGATGAAAATGATTACATGCACTCATAGGACAATTAGGTAAATCTTCAAGATGCAATTCCAAGTAGTCATGGCACTAGAGTTACTGACAATCAAGGTGCAAGAAATGTTGACAATGGGAAACAAAAGTTGTAAACATAAGAGTAGTTAATAGTCATTGCATAAGAACCTTTAATGGCCCACACATAAAAATTACAAGCAAAGTTGCTATAAGTCCAAGCACAAAAATAGCAACTTACATGAACTTATTCGATCAAGAAATGGAATCATTCCAATTGCCTATCATCAATCTTAAATCTCAAACAACACTTGTATTCATAAGCATTATAATCAAGAAAAAATGTAGCAATGATTTTGCTCCTACAATTGATTCTATAAGTAAGAACAACAAGGTCATCATCAATGTAATGTGCAAAATCAACAATGTTTAGTTCAAGATTGAACATTGTCATTCAAATGTTCAAAAACATGTACCTTTAAAAAACAATTTCGCTACCTCAAATCATGTGACAAGAAAATACACAAGGTCAACCAAAAGATGGTGAATGTGCTTTCAAATTTGAGTATGACTATGTGTGATAACACGCATGCATCTAGTTATAGATTTATTGTCAAATGACATAGGTGGTGATTAAACTAGTGATGACCCAAATGATGAAAATGAGGAATAAAACATACAAGATGAAAACATGGTGTGATGCAAATTCCAAAAACACACAATTTGTAATAATTTCAATTGAAAGTTAGACTACATATTACATTTCAATCCTAGATTGCACTACACACAATGGGGTCCATTCATGGTTGGGGTACCAAAAATGGAAAAAAAAACTTAAGGACTTTTTAGACCTACTTTTTACAAATAACATTTACATGAAACAAATTTAAGTGAGAAAAATTGAATAGTCCAATATAAAATAATTCATGTGTTAATGGTGATTTTTCACAATCATACATAATTGTGTATGAATATTTTAGTTTAATGCCAAAAATGTAAAAAATCCTAGAAAATCCCAAAATGGGTTTCAATGGACAACCAAACATGTTTTTTGACATGTTTATTTTCTTCACGTGTGACCTACATCTAAAGTTAAACACTTTGAACTCATTGAACATAATTTTTTTATCAAACGATTTTTTAAATGGGTCTTTTGCCTTGTAGTTTTTTCCTTTAAAATTTCATACCTTTGAAAATTTTAAATGATTTGATTTTTCATCAAGGTAATCCAATGAACATGTACTTTCATAGAAGGGGACATGCTTTTGTTGTACAAAAAAATTGAAATCAATTGTATGATTTTATGCCTTCCTTTTGATTACTTTTTTTATTAATGTACTTTAAACATTTGATTCCTTTTGTTTATAGGACTCAAAAGGACATTAACATAGTATTCAAATTATTTTTAAATATTTTTTATTAATTTAAGAAGAAATCATTTTATCTATTAGCATACAACAATCCATTACAATTATAATAATGTAAAATAAATAGAAATCCAAAGTTGTCCTTTGTAATCCTTTTTCAATTAGACATTCCTTTTTGGTACCCCAATTGTGAATGGACCCAATGTCATCAAAATTGCATTTCAATTCTAAATTATAATTTTCCATATTGTATTCCACAAAATGCCATCCATATTGTAATTCATAAAATGGTAGTTTGATGGCAATTACTACAATGTTAAAAGTTTAATGATTGAAAATGAAATTGCAAGTTCCATCAATTCAACATCTACAAATTTGTGGCCTATGATTATTTAGATATTGTGTCGTGATGTGTAGTGTCATAAGGGTGTAAATCCATAGTAAACTCTACTAAACAAAAAGATTAAAACCAATCAAAGGTAGAAACTTTTCAACCAAAAAGAAATGCATGCACATATATATACAATGCACAAGAGGAGGCTGAGATGAAATTTTCATGTGTATTGAATTGCAAAGAAGGAAAGAACATGTAGTGTATGTAAATGGTGGTTGTGTAATAGCCGCCGTGAGCATCTAGAAATCCAATCTTATTATCGAGGAAACTTTCATGACAAAGGAATTCTAGAAAAACTAAAAAGAGAAAGGAAGGGCTTGGCCTTTTATACAACTGCCAACAAATTAAAACCCTAAGTACCTAATAACGTGTAGTCACTTAAGATCGTACATTAACCCTAAAAGCGCACATTAACCCTAAAAGGCATGATGGGCATGCTCGTAATTGGCCATCAAGTATAAGCTCATGTATGGGCATGGCAGTTATCATGACGTGTAATGTTGTGATGTATGGAGTCGTAAGGATGTAAATCCATAGTAAACTCTACTAAACAAAAAGATTAAAACTAATCAAAAGTAGAAACTATTCAACCAAAAATATATGCATGCATGTATATATATATATATATATATATATATATATATATATACACACGCACACAATGCACAAGAGAAGGCTAAGATGAAATTTTCATGTATCCCGTCCCAGACCTGAGCTGGGAAAAATGTGGCATGGTCTAAGTAGAAATTAAGGTGCTGCAGGAAAACATGATGAATAGTACCAAATGCCGGCAAGAACTTGAGTGAGTTCTGGCTTAAGGTAGAAGAGATGGTATCCACCATTACAATTATCGCAAAGCAACATCTGATCAGCATCATCTATCCTTTGACATACATGACATGGATAATCAAGTGGAGGAATCCAAGTTGATGTGATGATGGTAGGATCCAAATTCGGCAAGTGGCAGGGTGCACAATTTTTGGAGTGATCTCGAATTGTGCGTCTGTTAACTCCTTGCAACTCCAACACACCGAAAGGCTAATTGCCTTAATCCTTAAAATAGTGCGATCAGAAAAAATGTCTAAAGTATCATTAGGTTACTGTTGGAGATACACAAAATCACCAACATCAAATTGTTTCAGCTTAGGTTTATAACTACCACCTCGTGTGTGTGCATACCATAAGGTGTTTTGATGTTGTGCAATGGATAAGTTCTCCATGGCCATGGGCATAACCCTCTTGAATAGAAGAGCTCTCTTTGCAATGACCCTGGCCCAAGTGGATGGAGAGTCCAAGTCCACAAACTGGTCCATTTAAACAACAATGGAAAAGGGTGGAACGGGATGTCTCCCAAAAAATAGAAATAAAGGAAAAAAATGAGACAGGCATGTTTGGACATCCCGTAACCCATGGCGATGTAAGGGAGGGCCAAGTCCCAATCCTTTTTGTTCCTAGTGAGGCAAATATTCTAAAGTCCCTTCTTGCATGTCTAAACCATCCTCTCTGCAAGGCCATTAGCTTGGGGATGATCTCTTGAAGTCCAACAATGGTCAATGAAAGCATGGTCAAATAGGTTTTGCAATTTTCCCCTAAATTATGATCCTTGATCAGTAAGGCACTTAACACAAGCTCCAAACCTACTTAGAACTTGTTGTAAGAAAGCCTAGTTAGTGTTGTGTGATGATTTGTCCGGCAACGCAATAAGTTCAACCCACTTTTAAAAGTGCTCAATCATAATCATGATGTAGACATTACCCCTAGAGGTCTATGGTAATTCTCCAGCTAAATCACATGATTAGCGATAGGACATGGCCTGAATAGGGAGTGGAAAAAGTGTGAACTATCACAAGGAGAAAGAAGTTTTCACTATATCACATTGTTCACACCTAGCAATGACGTTTCGAACTTGAGCATACATGCATTTCCAATGGTACTGAGGAGTGAGAAGGCTATAAGTACATTTAACTCCAAAGTGTTTAAGCTCCGAGTGTACCTTCTGAATAATAATAGGTCATTCATGTGGTGGAGTAACCATTCTGTTGCCTTGTGGTAAGCATCGGACGAGGTGATTATCCCTCCATGAGTAGCATTTGGACCGCTACTGTATGTGATCTTGCTAATTTGATATAACTCGAGGAGGGTATTCCCCATGCTAAAAAAACCTCAAAGTGTCCAAGTCCTCCCATATATCCACAATGGGATGCTCAATCAGGTTACATTGTAGTAATGCAAGATAACTAGATGCATTAGATACATGTACTACTGGAATTTGGTCGAAGTCTTGCATGGCTTTTGAGAAATCTTTAGAGGTAGTGAGGGATCTTCGCAACATGGTATCCATGTTCTAATGTGTAATACCAGGTCGGTGAATAACCTTGAACTCATACTCTGAAGTATAAGTTCCCAACGAGCTAACTTACTAGTAAATTTATCGTTGGTCATCAACCACTTGATAGGTTGGTGGTCAGTATACAAAATGAAATTGGTGCCATAAAGATAAGGTCTGATATGTATGATGGCACATACAATAGTAAGGCACTCCCCCTCATATGAATAGTAGTTGCTCTCAGCCTTGTTGTTGCTTCGGGATGCATAGGCAATAACATATTCCTTGCCTTCCTCATCAAGTTGGCCAAAAATAGTTCCAATACTAAGAGCATTCCAGTCAGGTGTAAAATGAATACCGTGCTGAAATCAGGTCGTCTCCAAATGGGGAACTCTAAAAGTTTTTCCTTGAGTGTGTTGAAAGCTTCCTAAACCTCATCACTCCATGTCCAAACAACATCTTTTTTTAACAATGCATAGAGAGGATAAGCAATAGTACTGAAGTCTTGGACATAAATTTTGTAGTAATTACATAGCCCGATGAAACTCCTCAAAGTGTGAACATCAGTAGGATTGGGCATCTCCAAAATGGCTATTACTTTG
>Ga0116229_10008600_pt1 | contig 15814 bp, 19 predicted proteins | sample S1TSphgellanicum_3_FD_87313 | JGI IMG/M metagenome (GOLD analysis project Ga0116229, IMG submission 87313) | Host-associated microbial communities from peat moss isolated from Minnesota, USA - S1T2_Fc - Sphagnum magellanicum MG | ecosystem: Host-associated > Plants > Peat moss > Unclassified...
CATACCCATTTGGCTTAGCAAATTGGTTTTGACCCAACAGTTTTGCAGAGGGATGCTGAGGCTATCAAAAGGCAAAGCAAAGCCTATCTAATTCCTGATGTCGATTGTCTAGATAGTTCTATTGGTCCCGGTGAGTTGCTATTAGTAATCTTCGACCTTTTGCAGCACCAGTTTTAATTTTTATTGATGTAGTTGGGAAAAAATAAATAATTAATCTTGAATGCAAGCAATATTGTTGCAAGGCCATATACTAAGAGCCACTCTAGATGATCGTACACGGACCAAAATCTCTGGAACCAATTTAAGACAAATTGAGGGCCCTTTTTCACATTAGCTTCTTTTTTTTCTGGGAAGTATGACAAGTGTGTCTAAAGGCATATGGTCCAATTGATAAAAATGTGAGAATATCTGAGAGCATTAATTAGGTTCACATTTTTTAAAAAAATTTTCATGATTTTTTTCTTGTTTTTAATTACACACAATGAATGAGCATGGGCGCAAGATATTGGTGGTCATAATTTATATTATGGCAATGCATCAAGTCATCGTTGTTTTTTTTTTTCAAAAGCTTGTTTTTAAAAAAATATCACTTCATTCAAATTTCAGATTGAAAGCATTTTTTATCAAAACAAGCATAATTAGTATTTCAAATAAGTTAGAATTTATTTCGTTTCTCACATTTTTTACAAATTCAAGCTCCATTTTTTCTCATGGTGTAATCAGATATAATATCTCATCATATTCACAAATTTTTTCAACTTTTTCATTTTTCTCATCTTTCTAGCTACAATCACTTTCTTCCTTATTGCAGTTGGTTGAAAGATGGTTGGATCCAATTTATGGCTCTCGTGAAATTGGATTGATCCATTTTATTGAACCTTCCTCTTGGACCCTCATTTAAAGTGTCCCTAATCATGAGTGGAGATGCTCCCTCCAGATGTCACTAATTCTGTTAGTTCTTTAAAACGTGGCAAAATAAATTGTCAATGAAACATCTATCTATTAGAATTATCCATAAAGTCACCCTGTCTTTGGGCCTGCTTTCACCTCCTATCCCTTCTTTCAGTGGTATCCGCTAAGTAAATTCTTTTTATTAAATCTCAGAATGAAATGTTAAAACTCAGCATTTAATGCAGCAGGTTTGAGAGTCATTACCGTAGTTGTACATGTAGAAGCAGTGAAAATATATGCCCCAGTAGGGGGGGGGAGACATGATGAAACTCAGTTTACCACAAATTTGGTGGGAAAAACTAGTTTGGGTCTCAATTATTTCGGTTTGTAAAATTTTCGCGGATAATTCTATTAAATGAAGGTTGTTTGTTTGTTTTGTTTGTTTCTCACCGAAAATTCAACTAAATCATATAAATTGGTTTGGAAGGAGAATTTAGTTGCATAATGAGTTCACACTTGGACCAAGGGCACAAGCCACACTAGTCACTCCCATGATTGGATGAGTAAAAACTTAAACTTACTTTAAGTTCTCTCACTTCAGTAGAGTGCTATTGTTGTTGCCAATCTTTTTCTTTGCAATAACGTTATCTGTAAAGTCACCCTCTCTTTCACCCCGTATCCCCTCTGCTTTCACCCATTATCCCCTCTTTCCATGGTATCCACGAAGTAAGAAACTTTTATTAAATCTCCGTATGAAATGCTGAAACTCAGCATTTAATGCACAGGGTTCGAGAATAATTATAATAGTTGTACAGGTAAGAGCAGTGAAAATACGTAGCAGCACTGGAAGCGTCCAGGATAAAGGAAAGAGGGGATGAAACTCAGTTTACCACCAAAATTGGTGGAAAAACTAGTTTGAGTCCCAGTTATTTCGTTATGCAAAATTTCATTCCCAGTTAAGCATTTGATACCCTATTATGTCGAAACTGGCTGTTCTCACCCCCTAATCGCCTGACTTTACAGATAACTTTAATGAATAACACAAGTAGCTTGAAAAAGAATTCCCCTCATATCATGTAATTGCCTTGTATTGTTATTTGTCCATACAACAAGACAATTATGTGTTGGGTAACAAGTCGAATTATCAAATTTAGTTGAGGTACAAATGTGTTGAGACTATTTCGATAATCTGGCTCCTCTCACTCGGTACTGGGCGTAACTAGGTAAAAACTAAAAACTAGAGCAAAGAATGGAGAAAATTATAGGTTATAAACCCTCTCCTCTAGACCAATGAGCAAGTGACATGTTGGACAATGTAGTCCAGAAACCAGTTACCTAGCAAGGATCATAGGTACCTATGCAAGAAACAGTGGGTTCTGTAGACGGAATCTGCTGCACTGGCTGTTTCTGCCACGTAGCACGGCCTAAAAAAAAAGGGTGGGGGTGTAGAACATAGATAATATGTATGATCCCTTCCAATCTTCCAGAATGCTCCAGAATGCTCTCCAACTTTGTCAGAGTGTTGGAATATTAACAAAACTATTTATTTATTTATTTATTTATCGGTTAACATTTTTAAACATTGAATTCTGCTTCAAAAAAGGAAAAGGAAAAAAATAAAAAGTAAAAAGTGAGAAAAATGTCTTGAAAAGCACAATTTCATAATTTGATCAATATAGAAATTATTTTCTTAAATACCTAATGAACTACATGCATATATGTGTCAATTATATGATTGGTCATGACAGAATTGGCCTCTCAAATTTGGCCATAAAATGAATGTTTTGGGAATGGGCTCCACCAACCCTGGACATCATTCTGGCTGCGACTGACCTATCGCTTGACGACACCTCATCTGGGCAGAATCTAGGCCCTTTGGAGGGGGGAAAAAAAAAATGTCAATTTAGAAAAAGGGCCAAAATCAACAATTTTTTTGATAATTAAAGAAATCAACAAATTTCAAACTCTTGTTCAACAAGTATAACCTTGCAATATTCACACCACCTATGAACCCTAAACCCTAAACCCTAAACTATAGGTTACCCCTACCAGACTTGACCTTTGGCTCCCTCATCCATAGTCCATACCAGACTTGGCCCAATGCTTCAGCTGCCTCAAAGGCTTTTTACACATAAATAAATTGGCCTTCAAAAAAATACCATAGTTTTTATTGATAAATTGGTACCTATTAATATGTCCAAAAAGTGGATGAAAAGTGGATGAGTATTTCTCATCATGGCGTAAAAATTTCTTAGTCCCAGATCCCCTCACTCCTAAACCCTAGTTTAAAACCTTACCCAGGCAGTCAAGTCCATGATTCCAGCAGGGTCCAGACTCCACAATCAAACATGTAAAAATTATAGCAATTACCATAGTAACTTTTCAGGAGGCTGGGTGCTGAAAAATTATTTTATTTTTCAAAATTCACTTTGGCGGTAAAAATAAGAATTTATTTATAAAAAAATAGAAAATAAATATATGCATTCTTTGGTTGAACCTTGAACAAGAATGAGACATTTTACAACAATTTTTTAGAGCTTCTTTTTTCCCAAAAAAGGAGAAATAAAATTTTCATCGAATTATAGGATACAAAAATGTTGTCAATTATTGGGTTTAGGGTTTTCCACCAATTTTTTGTATTTTGGCATCATCCATAATTCCATTAATTTTCAATTTTTCAAATATATAAAATAATTTTAAATCAGAAATTTCAAAAATAATTTATTACCACCGTACTTGAAAAGGTACTATGGTAATTAATTTCAGGCCAAATATTTATTAAAAAACAATTTCCAATCAGCTCAATCCAAAAGCCCATTTAACCAACGTTCATCCGTCCAACATCGCCTTCTTTTACGCTGGCCCAAAAAGAAAACCAGACATTAATCCCATCCAAGGAACTACTGCAACCGGTCATTGAAAATCCAAAGCCCAGTAACACTTTTCATCCATCCCCCGGCTCACCAAGTTGAACCAACACCGCCTTCTTTTACACTAGCCCACAAAGAAAACCAAACAAGTCCCTAATTAATCCCATCCAAGCAACTGGACTGGTCACTGAAAATCCAATTCCCAGTATCGTAACGTTCATCCCTCCCTTCCCCCGGCCCACCAACATCGGCTTCTTTTACGCTGGCCCAAAAAGAAAAAAACCAAACAAGTCCGTAAATCTCATCCAAACAACTGGACTGGTAATTGAAAATCCAAAGCCCAGTTTCGTAACGTTCATCCCTCTCCCCCGACAGCAGCTTCTTTTACGCTGGCCCAAAAAGAAAACCAAACAGGTCCGTAAACCTCATCCAAGCAACTGGACTGGTCATTGAAAATCCAAAGCCGAGTAACGTCGTTCATCCCCCCCCCCGGCCCCCAAACAGCGGCTTCTTTTACGCTGGCCCGAAAAGAAAACCAAACGAGTCCGTAAACCTCATCCAAGAAACTGGACTCGTCATTGGAAATCCAAAGCCCAGTAACGTAACGTTCATCCCTCCGCCCCCAGCCCCGGGTCCGGTCCGGTCCGGCCCGGCCAGGCCAGGCCCACCAACATCGCCTTCTTTGACGCTGGCCCAGAAAGAAAAAACCAAACAAGTCCGTAATCCCATCCAAGCAACTGGACTGGTCATTGAGAATTACGCTGCTCGCTCGCGAGTGCAAAAGCTCTCTTGCGCAAGAGAGAACAAGAGACCTCCGACACCATCTCTCTCTCTCTCTCTCTTTCCCTCTCTCTCCCTCTCTCTGTGTCTCAGGAGGAGAAAAATGCTGCAAGAAGCTTGAGCTTTTTTATGAGCTTGTCAACAGTTCTTTTGCTGATTTAGCAGGTATGTGATTCTCTCCTTTTTTTCTTCTTCTTCTTTTATTTTGCTTCAGAGATCTCTAAGTCTTTTGGTTTTTATGAAGTAAGTATCCATCCATCATCTTTCGGGAGTTTGTTGGAAAACCTTCCGCTTTGTTATTGTTGTTGCTGCTGTTGTTGCTCCCAACATTGCATACAAACGGAACAGGGCTGGTTTGGTTTTTATATATTTATTTGCTTGCTTGCACTCTCTGTTGGTAGGTAGGTAGTCATTTCTGGTTTTTCTTCTCCTCCTTTTTTTTTTGGTGTTATTGCGGGACTCTTTTAATCTGAAGAGTTGGATGAAGAAACGAGTTTAGATTTTTTTTTGAGGAGAAATCGGTTTTCGAGAACTTGGGTGCTAAGGAAAACTTGGAAGCTGAGAGGAAGAGAGAGAGGGGGGGGGGGAGAGCAGGGGTGGACTTGAGGGAGCTTGGAAGGTGGAAATTTGGGTGTTAGGGGGTTTGTTTTGCCAACATAGAATTTTGGGTTTTTGTGGGTTTCTTGTGACATTTGGGTTTTGGGTATTGAGGAGGCTACGGAATGCTGTTTTTTTATTCCTTTTCAACTTAGAATATTTTGTATTTGTGGTTTCTTGTGACATTTGGGTTTTGGGTATTGGGGGGCTATGGAATGCTGGATTTGATGATAGAGAGAAGAAACAGAAGATGATTATGTTGTGGAGAGTGTATTATTGAAGCTGCTGCAAGGAAAACAGAGATCTGGTTCTCCTTGTGGAGATGGAGACTGGGGGAAACTCTCTCAAGGCCACAGGGCCAGAGGGGAAGAGAAGGGTGGCATATTTCTATGACCCGGAAGTAGGGAACTATTATTATGGCCAAGGGCATCCTATGAAGCCTCACAGGATACGCATGGCACACGCCCTTTTGGTCAATTATGGATTGCACCACAAGATGGAGGTTTTGAGGCCCTTTTTAGCACGGGATCGAGACCTCTGCCGATTCCATGCAGATGACTATGTGGCATTTCTTAGGGCTGTGACTCCAGAGACGCAGCAAGAGCAGCAGAAGGCACTGAAGAGGTTCAATGTTGGTGAGGATTGCCCTGTGTTTGATGGGCTCTACACTTTCTGTCAGACATATGCTGGTGGTTCAGTTGGGGGAGCTGTGAAGCTCAACCATGGCCATTCAGACATTGCCATCAACTGGGCTGGTGGATTGCACCATGCTAAAAAATGTGAGGCTTCGGGATTCTGTTATGTGAATGACATTGTGCTCGCAATACTTGAACTTCTCAAGTTTCACATGGTAAGTTTGGTTCTACAGTTGCTGCTGATCCCCTTCTCTCCAAAAGTGTGTGGATGCATGTGGAGCTTCCAGGAGTGAACTTTTTTCTGAAAAAACATTCTGGAGTAACATCAAAGCACTATCTGATGAAGAAGCAACCAGAGCAGCTGATGTAAATGTAGATTTTATTTTTTCTAGGTCTGTTTGTACATGTGTGTGTAGAAGTGGCCATGTATTTCATCTCTTTGTCCACTTCAATTCTTACCCAATGGATAGAACTGCTTTCATCAAATGCATTCCTAAGCAGGAAGAAGTCCCTTCTAAAGAAGCAACCCAAGCAACTTATGACCTTCATGAAGTTGTGTAATCATCGATATGTATTGTTGGCAACAAACTTTCTTTTATCTAGGTCAAACTCTTCTTATGGTGGCATAATGGAAAAAACTGGTGGATTTGGATTATCTGCAGCGGGTTTTGTATATTGACATCGACATACATCATGGAGATGGAGTAGAGGAAGCTTTCTACACCACAGATCGTGTCATGACAGTGTCCTTTCATAAGTTTGGAGACTATTTTCCTGGAACTGGGGATGTCAAAGACATTGGCTATGGGCTGGGAAAATATTACTCTCTGAATGTGCCACTAAATGATGGGGTTGATGATGAGAGCTACCAGTCACTCTTCAAACCCATCATGTCAAAAGTTATGGAGGTTTATCAACCTGGAGCAGTGGTTTTGCAGTGTGGGGCTGACTCCCTGTCAGGTGATCGCCTCGGCTGTTTCAATTTGTCCGTTAAGGGTCATGCAGAGTGTGTGCGCTTCATGCGGTCATTCAATGTTCCCTTGCTACTTGTCGGAGGTGGTGGGTACACCATCCGCAATGTGGCTCGCTGCTGGTGCTATGAGGTTGGATTTCTGTGTCACCCATCTTTGTCTCTTGAGATGGCATGTTTGTTGTGTTTTCTTGGAGAGTGTTGTCACCTGTATGACTTAAACCCTAGGCCCTAGCCTGGAAATCACTAACTTTCAGTTCATGTGCATTGTGTGAATCCAGCAAGGAAATGAAAATGATGGATAGGCATGTAGAGACAAGAAATTAATTTCTGATAGGCATATAGTGACTGGCTTTGACTTGAATTGTTTTGATTTGGCTGGTGTTGGAGGGAATACAGACTGCAGTGGCAGTCGGGGAGGAGCTAGATGACAAACTGCCAAGTCATGAATACTATGAGTACTTTGGGCCTGACTTTACTCTCCATGTCACACCCAGCAACATGGCAAACCAAAACTCTAAAAGGAATCTCAACAACTTGAGGTATGCAACCAACTTTTCTTTGTGTTTGTCACTCTTTCAAGAGCATATTCAGTTTGGGCAATAAATAGGACACAATATCAGCATTGTGTTGTGTGATTTGTGGTTGACAGCATAATCACAAATATGGTAAAATTTTTGTCTTCTTGCCATGAGCAGGTCAAAGATCTTGGAAAATTTGTCAAAGCTGCAGCATGTACCCAGCATACCTTTCACTGAGCGACCTCCAGACACAGAGCTTCATGAAATGGTAAGTGGGTGGACTTTCATACATGAGAAAATATGCTGAAACATGAGGCACATTTGCAGGACTTCATTCCATGGTCTTCATGAGGGCTTAGGAATAAAAGGTTTTGTGAATTTGAATTTCTATTGCCGTCTCTGTGAGAAATTCAGGAGGATGAAGAACTTGACATAAGGGACAAGGGCCAGACATGGGATGGTGAATTCTCTGACTCTGACTCTGACTCTGAGGGATTTGAGCACCATGCCAACCACCGTGCCCTGGCTTCCAGTGAGCCTGCATTTCCAAGGTTGTCACCGTTACTATACTTCTCCTGGCCATCCTCCATTCATGTTTCACTTTCTGTTGACAAGCAGAAGCTCCTGTATAAAGTAAGCCTGAAATGCATTGCCCTGCTGGGATTGTTCATTGCAGGAGACTTCCACAGTTGGCTCCAGTGAGATTGACTCCTAACCATCATGTGGAGGAAGAAGTGGCTCGAGATGACAGGGCTGCAGATGAAGGGGCTGCTGCAGTCTCTCCAGGTTTACCATGCATGGTTAGGATTCCTGACACATTGACGACAAAATGACCATGGTGCACCTTGCTTTCTAGCAATTCAACTTCAGTGTCTCTATACTGTAGGGTTCTATTATCTTTGCATGGGAGAAACTGACTGTGAACCTTGGATGCTGCTAAACCACATGTGTGCAGGATGAAGAAGTAGTATATGGGGATGAAGAGGAAAAGAATGTGGAAGAATCAAATGAAGTTCATGAGGAGGTGAGTTAAGGGCTAGGGAGTCTGCTATACCTTGCTGCTGGTCTGCAACTAACTGATCATATTGGAGTTTAGGGTTTTGAGGAGTTTCTGTTTCAATTTACTACAATTTTGAGACTTAGCATTTTGCTTGCAGCCAAATGAGATGGAGATAGATCATGTGGAGGCAAAAGATGCAGATACTACAACTAACATGGACACCGACGATGTTCCAGCCAAAACCCCTTCATTGCATGATCCACCATCATCTGCTGACACTAGTACAGCAGTAATAAGAGATAGTATCCCCTTCACACCTGCACCTGTTTCACTCCCCTCATCTTCCACTACCACATCTGATCTGCCAAACTCAGTTCCATCACAAGCCCAGTTGCAGGAAATGCAACATAGGTCCCTGGACAAGGACACACCAAACATTGGTCCAGCAAGCTCTCACTCATTGACCCTGGGTTTGAGCGAAGTGCCCAGCAAAATTGCAAATGCTGGAAATGCACATTCAGCATCTGGATCGGATCCAGGACTAGCAGCACATGTTTCAGCATGGCCATCAGTTTCAGGGAACCTTGCCAAAGTCACACCTTCAGGTGCACAAGTTAATAGCCAGCGGGGCAGTAGTGGGATTGCACCACTTGGCAGAGTAAATCCCACAAATTTGGCATCAGGAACTGGGGTTGCAGGTCTATCTGCTGCATCTGGGAGCTTGCCTCGGCCATATATGGCACAAAATTTGCCACAAAATTTGCCTGTCGGTGCACCTGCAACTTTAGGTGTTGTGGGGGGGTCAACCTTCTCCACCAGAAACAGTGGGCCACCACCTGTGCAATTTCTGTCACCTACCAATAACTCAGCAGTTAACAACAAGGGAGATGCTGCTGCCACAGGTCAAGCTCGAACAGACATGACAAACCACAATGGCATCATACACTCAGTAACCCAGACTCCAAAATTTTGAAATACAACGTGTGCCCTTTTACTCCATATTTTGGTGCACAACTCTTGTCTTTGGAGGGGGTTGATCAAAAGTGATCTTGGCTATTTCAGGCAGTGCTGTTTTTGTGCAAAGAAAGGAATAATCGGGGAATAACAATTACTCAAGCTGCTTAGATCTGCAACAAAGTTCATGGCAGTTGGGAAGTTGGAATGAAGAACTGGACTCGTAAGTGTGACTACTACACAGTGGACTGGTCTAAAGTCTGGGAAAATTCCTCAGCCTAATGATGGGTTTGAGTTTTGTTATGGGCATTTCATATCTGTCATTTCTGGTGCCTTTTCTCCCTCCGTTTACCTTGTAAGTTTGCAATCCTTGTTGAGTGTTGTTTATATTGTTGATACTGATCATCACCTTAAAATCATCATCATCAAGACTTCCAACGGAAGTTTTACCATTGGGTATTTTTGCAACAACTTGCCTGACATGATCAGAACCTGAAACAATCAGTACAAACCCTAAACCATGACTACCCATAGATAACATAGACCCAGTACACTAATGTCAAGTTGCAAGAATGAACAATGAGCTCATCTCCCACCTAAGCTACCTACCTATTTGGGTTATGTACCTACCAGTGTTGGTCCGGGATCAGCCTTTTGATATACCAGCCTGGTCCTGGTATATAGGTCTGTCCTAAAATGAGATACCAGACTGGTACTGGTACTAAAGTATTTCTCAAAACTCATATACCATTCTGGTATCAATGATTCAGGGTACCCAATTTCATGATGCAATGGTATCAATATCAATATGACTAATATGAAACCAGCTGACATCAATTTTCAACTCTAGTATAAATCAAGTGTCTCATTAGGGTTGATTTTTTTTAAAGGGTTTCATCCACTCCATGTTGTGCATAACCAAGGCAATTAGGGTTGAAATATGAAAACCAGATTGCAGCCATTGAAAAACAGAAAGAAACAAGAGGACATGCTTGAAGGTTCAGTAAGAGAGCAGCCAACTTCACTCGTGGAAAGGTTAAAGTGCAAATTCAAAATAAGAAGATTAGTACAACTTGAAGGACATAATCATAGCAAGATTGATACCAGGGGAGAAGGCAACCCTAAACGTGCAACACTGGTATACACTCTGATATTTGAACCCTAAAATCAGGCTAGTCAGATCTTTGGGTGTTTTTGGCAAAATACATACCAAGGGTATGCTGGTATTGAACTGGTACCGAGTGGATCGATACCAGACTGGTCGGGTTTGTAATACCCAAGCTAGTTAAGCTACGTACCTACCTGCCCACTTATGGACCCACCTACCTAGGTTACTTACCAACCTATTTGGACTACCTTTCTAAGTTGATCTTCACAGGAGTGGCTCTGCCCCTAATGGCAAGTTCAAACTTCAAACCAGCAAAAGTTAAATAAAATGAGAAATGTTCCATGAAGTTCCCTAAAAATGAACTCAAAGTTCTCAGTGGGTACCCATGAGGTATCATAGAAATTAAAATTTTTAAAAAAAAAGAAAACAATGGCAGTTCTTAGTCCTTTGTTTTCAGGCCCATGCTTGGGTTCATCTCACACGGCCCTTATTCCTATAAAGCCCTTCCCCTCGGACTTTACCATACACATAAAGAATTGTTAATTTATGTATAGAACATTTAGAACAAAGCACCACCATTGCAATACCATAAAAGAATTTACTCTATTGGTATAACTATCGTGTAGCACTAGAGTAAATTGCCTTAGTAATTTCAATAACACAAAGTAGAAAGCATTGGAAGGGAAACAAGGCTAGTCACATCTTGTGCAAATCTAGCATGACCTTAAGTTTCTTAACTACTGGGGATCCTTTGTGTAGGGTAAGGCTCCAAAGTGGGGATATTTCAAGGACCTAGGATGAGGTAGAAGTCAAGTTTTACTCCACATGTTGAGGAATGTCCCTCACCCATGGGCCTTACCCATTATAGATCACAAGGTAAATGTCACTATTACAAAAACATGTTATTTTTATTAGATATTCTAATCAACAAATATTCAAAATGACAAGCATAAAAAAAATCACCTTGTTAATCTGAGCAAGTCGATGTGGACCTATCATTGTGATTGGGATGGTCTATTTAATTGATAGATTAAAAAACTATTTAATTGGTAGACAATGGACTATTTAAATAGTTGAATTTTTACTTAAATTTAAATCATTTTTAAAAATTATTATAACAAAAATAATTAGTTAGGTAAAATAGTAAATAGGTTTAAGTAGGCCATAAAAAGGCAAACAAACAAATAGGTGCTAGCCTAGCCTAGTTTAACCTACCTAGTTTAACTTAATCTACCTAATTTAATTTACTTAATTACTTTAGTTAACCTATTTACCCTAGTCCCTTAAACATATACAAAAGTTACAAGTATAAGGAATTGAACCTTTCACCTTCACAATAATAAATTAAATCTTTATGAATGAACTACACTTCCAAAAGGTGATAATTTTTGTCAAGTTTTCTTTCAAAGCTTGAGTGACACAAGATCTAATTTTTTCACGAACATGGTATGATTGATCACTTGGGCTCAATCCATTTCTTCTATGTTTGGTTATGTAATTGAACCTTTTTCAGCTCAACCAGAGGGAAAAAATCCAGGAGCACTACATGTTGGTCAAGCATTACCTTGGAAAGACACTCCTACTCAATGCGACATAATGCGGTTCCTATGCGCACCGACTACGTAACTGGTGGATCAACCTTGTACCACTTTCAGTTCTATAGTTGACTATGAAATACACCATCAAAAACCCCAACCTGTAAGTTTATCACATATTGGATGATCAGAGCTCCTACCAACTAGTTACAAGGCAAGAGAAACCTCCTTGGTTTCCTATAAACACAATAGGAAAACCAAGAGATGTTTGGCCCACCTTTGTCTCCTTCCCAAGAGCACACGCCTTTCAAGGAGATGGACCAAGCTTAGTGTATTGTCATGCTTCAGCCACTTGGGATGAACCAAGCCCAGAAGAAAAAGAAAAGGTTATGGGGTTCCAAATTGGCACTACTAGTTACACCAAGGGATTAGATAGCATCACCATGGATGGAGGAGCAGCATTGTCCATTATGTATTGTCCATCGTCCATCCTGCGAATGACAAATTCATTAACTTGCAAATTGCAGACCAATGCTCCGAGGCCCCAGTACAAGGGGAAATTTTCTACATGGTGCCAGGCATCAGTCATAATGCTCCTAGACTTGTGCAATCTTACTGTTACAGAGGCTGTTCCATAACATCAGTCTGTGCCATCTTTTCCACATTGTTGAAACTGAATTCAATGTGTGGTAATTTAGGCATGAGCCTCTCCAACAAGTAAAGATCTCGTTGTCTATCTTGGAACACTCCAATGCATCATTGGCATCTATCTGTTCTAGCTCAAATGAATTGTGCCATGTTATTGGCATTCGGTTCTGGGTTGCTACCTGTTTACCCTCTGCATCACTCTGAGCCTTCTTCACCAGATCCCAAGTTTGGAGCTAAATTTCATAGCCACAATTCTTGGATTGAGTCATGATATAACTTCTGTGTACCCCCAGAAGTATTACTGTAGAAAACAGAACACATGACCAAAAACAAAATTGAGAATTAAATTGTGATATTTTCTCATGGTACATACTGTACCCACAACTACTGACAATCATACTTAGAACAGATCCACTCACAACCAATATGTGGGTGGGCCTCTATTAGTGTCTACCGTATCCAAAGTAGTGTGAAAGTTATGTCACTAGTCACACATCAACTTGAAAAGTTTGGAGAGTCCTTTTGGAGAGCATTCTTCTAACCTATCCATTTTTACAGGGCCGAACTCCAAACTCAGAGTTTCATACCCTCTAAAACCTCACCTTCGTCCCCATTACTGTTTACAGATCATTTCTACCTATACTGCTACTTGTGCAGCTGCTCTTGTGAGTCCTTTTGGACATGAACCCATTAGCCACCTCTCCACAGAGTTGCTTTAGAAGTGGTTGTAGTACCCCATATAAGAGTAGTTTCAACGCCATAACAGCACCTTTACAATCAAAGAAGAGCCTGCAGCAATCTGCTACAACTGCTGATTTCGCAGTGAAATCAACAGTTTGTTTACCGCCAGCACATGTCTGATGTTTTTTGTCCCCTTTTTTTCTTTTTTTCCGAAAAACTTTCTATGCAAAGCTATCAAATTGGTCACTGGTTTTGCAAAGTAAGGGTCAGCTAGAATTTCTCTTTGAGCAGGCTCAAAAAATAATAATTGGGTGACCATTCTTTTCAAGTTCTAGCTAGAAGCTTAGCCTCGATTTGTTCAAGGCTAAGGCCTTTAGTCTCAGGCACCGCTACAAGAATGAAGACTAGAGAAAACAACCCCATAATGCCAAAGATGATGAAGGTGTAAGTCTGACCTAAAGCTTCTTGAAGGGGAGAAAAAGCCAAGGCAACTCCAGCATTGGCCAAAAAATTAACAAACACCGTTAGACTAAGTGCCTGCCCACGAGTTCGGAGTGGGAAAATCTCGGAGATCATGAGCCAGGAAATAGGCCCAAATGAGACTTGGTATGAACCCACATACAACAACAATGCAGCAACCGCTAACCATGGCATTTTGCCAATAGTAAAATAACCAGCTAGCAGAATTAAACTCAGAACAACCCCACAAACCCCGCCAATCAGTAATGGCCGTCTCCCAACTTTGTCAACCTTAACTACTGCTACGCAAGTCATGAACAGCTTGAAAAAACTCAAAATGAATGCTGCCCTTGTTGCATCAGCTGCCACCGAAAATCCAGCAGTTTGTAAAATGGGTGCTGCATAGTATAATACACTGGGTTGCCCAGTCACTTGCTGGAAAAAGACCAGCCCTGTGCCAATCCCAAGTGCCTTCAAACTTGCTCCTTGGAATAGCTCTTTGAAGGTGACAATTTGGCTTTTGTTGCCTTCACAGGCTAGCTGCAAGGCCAGCCAAGTGTCTTCTACTTCAGCTTCCACAGCTGTGTCTGTGACCAAGGTGCAAGATTCAATCCTCCTTAACCTCTTAAGTGCAGCAGCTGCATTCAATTTCATCTCAGCTATGTTATTCACATGGCCCTGTAATGCTTTGAGAAGGAGCCACCTAGGTGAAGGAGGAAGCCACCAGACGCCTATGCCCATTACTAACCCAATAGGTGCTCCAAGCCCAAGCATAATGCGCCACCCACACATCTGTTGGATGCTTAAACTCGCCACAAAATAACCAATCAACATACCTCCCACCACAAAAGCCTCCTTGAGAGAAATCAAAGTTCCACGAATGGGTGGCGGTGATGTCTCAGCTATATACATGGGGACAGCATGCATGGCCAAGCCAATTCCTGTCCCAAACACTAATCTCCCCGTGAGCAAAAGTCCCAGGCTTTGTGCAGCTGCACTAATCAAAGACCCAGATATGTAGAATCCCGCAGCTGTGATGAGCTCCAACCGTCGACCAAGAAAGTCAGCAATCTTGAAGGCCAGCAGTGAGCCCAATAAGGCACCGTAGAGTGAGCCACTGACAAACAATCCAGTTTCAAGTGCCGTTAAATTGTACCTGTAATATGTGGGCCACAACTGTTAGAGCATCTCTAGCAGATGTGCTTTGTATGTGACCCTGCAAAAATATTTCTCACATCCAAGTTTTAGTTATTTACTTTTTTCCAACCCCACCCATAAAACTAAACCTGGGACTGTGAATAGGTGGGAGACTACTAATAGCAACTCAGCTGGCCAGGGCTCCTTGAGGGCCCTGGAAACTGTGCATTGTTCAGGGTCAGAGCAGTCCTCCAACAAATCCACTGGATATGATTGCTGCAACTCATCCAAGATTTCCAATGCAGGGCCACATATTGAGCATCAGTGGAGATGCTCTTAGCAAAAAAAAACATTTGTCTTGTGCACTGGAAAGTTGCACACAATATCACAAAACAAGCTGGGATCGATGCTTAGCTTGACATTCATGATCCAAGCATAGGTTGCAGAATTAGGTCAAAAATCAGGAATTGGGAAGTCTTGGAGAGTATGAACTGCTTCCTAAATACGATGCTAGATTGCAACTCTTGCAGTGTTTACCAGTCTGTGCCGCTGAGGTGTTGATCGGTAAGTGAAACTGCAGCTCCAGATGTTGCACCAGTGTCATAGCCATATAGTAAGCCTCCAATTGCTGGGAAGAGGAATGGGAGCACGGCTGCTTTCCAGTTGAAATCTGAGGAGCCTGATAAAAAAAAGTCAACACTTTGGAATTGTTAAACAGTTGCCATTAAAACTACCAATAAAAGCAAAGGGAGGAGAGAGATCAAGTCAAAGGCTCATGCTCACTTGAACAATCAAACAGAATTTCTAATTCTTTCAAGAGAAAAAAGCCAACCCATGTCACATAGATTCATTTACAGATAAAGCTGCTGCAAGGGGGGAAGATCAAGCTGGACCTATTTTGATACTGACTTCTTTGGGATGGGTGAGAAGGTTCAGTGGACAGGCATATTGCTGGGAGGGGACATATTCCAAGTTCAGCCACAAGCAGAGCATCAACAATTGGGAGAAAACCTCAGTACTATCACATG
>Ga0116229_10008602_pt1 | contig 15810 bp, 12 predicted proteins | sample S1TSphgellanicum_3_FD_87313 | JGI IMG/M metagenome (GOLD analysis project Ga0116229, IMG submission 87313) | Host-associated microbial communities from peat moss isolated from Minnesota, USA - S1T2_Fc - Sphagnum magellanicum MG | ecosystem: Host-associated > Plants > Peat moss > Unclassified...
AAATCTAGGGAGCCTGTCCGCCCTCGGCAGCTTTTATTTTAAGGGAAAGAAAAAATGACGGACCATAAAAGCCTATTTCTTCGAGGCGCCCTGCCGCTTGCGGCTGGGCAGACTGCCCTGCTCGCCGAGCACGTCCTGGATATAGAGCATGTTGACCAGCACGAGGACAACCGCCACCAGCGGCGTGGCGAAGGCCAGGCCCGCGCCGCCGAGCAGCAGGCCCATCAACAGCTCCGAGCCGAGCACGAAGGCCGGCGGCAGCGAGATCGCCTTGCGTTGCACCAGCGGCGTGATCACGTTGGCCTCGACGAGCTGCACGCCGAGGTAAAGCAGCGCCACCCACAAGCCCATCGATGGACTCTTGCTTAGACCGAGCAGGATCGCAGGCAGCACCGCGATGACGATGCCCAGGCTCGGGATGAACGACAGCACCGCCGCCATCAACCCCAGCGTCCCCGCCAGCGGCACGCCCAGGATGGCCAGGCCGACGCCGATGAAAATCCCCATCGTCGCCATGGTCACGAGCTGCCCCATCAGCCACCACCAGAGCGTGAAGCCCAGCTCATCGAGCACCTCGCCGAGGCGCTTGCGCCGCGCCGCCGGAAACAGCGCGAGCAAACCGTGCCGGTAAAGGTTCGGCTCGAAGGCGAGGAAGACGCCGATGACCAGCGCGAAGAGCAGCCCGCCCACGCCGTGCATGGTCAGCCCGGCGAATTTCATCGTGCTTTGCCAGTTCCCGTTGCTCGAGGCCTGCATCGCGCGCTGGGCCGCATCGTAAAGATGCTTGCCCCAGTTCGTCGCCTGCGCCTGCGCCAGCAACTGGTGATAGGCCTTCGGCAGCGCGTCGGAAAGATTGGTCGACTGCTCGGCAATCGACGGCCCGACGATCAATCCCGTCAGCACCATGAGCTGCAGCAACCCGATCAGCACGAAGGCCACGCACGCCGGATAACTGAAGCGCGTGTGCCGCTCCAGGAAGCGGCCCAGTCCGGAGAGGAAGACCGCGAAAAAGACCGCCGCGAAAAAGAGCAGCAGCACCTGCGAGGCGTACCAGACCAGAATCGCCCCGGCCACGATCCCGGCAATGCCCAGCCCCATCGCCATCGCCTTGCGCACGGCGGGATCGATCCGCAGACCGCTTTTCGGTTCGTCGTGCGCGGAAGGATTTGAGGCCATGAAGAACGATAGCGCGCCCCGTGGCGCAAGGCGAGCGATGTAGCTTGAATCGTGGCCGCGACCCAGTGCAACATGAATTGTCCGTGCCTCCCCAATCCTCCAGTTCTTATTCGAAATCGGCCCCCAAGGGCGTCCAATTCTGGATTCTTGTCGTGGCCAGCCTTGGCGTCACCACGCTCTACCTCATGGAGATTTATCTCAGCCACGAGATCATCAAGGAGCAGCGTTTCCTGGTCGACCAGCGCGAGATCGCCGATGGCGCCACGATCTATAAGGACGGCTGGCAAAAGCTCGCCGTCGAATCGTGGAAAGTCAGCCAGCAGGATCCCACCATGCTCGATTACCTGAAGAGCGAGGGCGTCGGCGTTCACCAGGGCCCGCCCCCCGGCAGCGAGCCGCCCACCAACGCCGCTCCGGACGCCTCCGGCGCACCCGCGCCGTCCGCCACGCCCTGAGCCCCGCTTTTTCCGCCATGTCCTCCGCCTCCATTCCCGCGCCGTCCCGCGGCTCGTCGCCCTCCGGGTCCCGCACCAACTATTTCTGGCCGCTGCTCATCTTCTTCTTCGGCGCGGGCACCCTGGCGTTCTATCAGGTGAACAGCCTCAACCTGCAGCTTGCCGAAGTCACCGCCGCGGCCGACGAGATCGACCCGCAGGTGAAAATCGCGGAGTACCAGAAGGCGAAGTTCTACGCCATGGCGCGCGATCTCCTGCGCCTCGCGCCGACCCATCCCGGCGCGGAAAAGATCGTCACCGAGCTCAACCTGCGCAAGCTCGCCGCCGCGCAGCCCGTGCTCATGTCGCTCGACCAGCCCAGCGGATTCACCAACACCGCCCCGAACATGCCCTCCGCACCCTCCGCACCCAAAACCAACGTCGCGCCCTCCGCGTTGATTCAGTAAATTGCCGGCGCGCTGCCCGGCGGCGCATCGACGTTGAAAACATCATACTCCGGCCCGAACTGCGCCAGCACGCCGAGCTGGAAGCAGCGCTGGAAAACCAGCAGCGGCAGGATCACCTGGCAGAGCAGCATGTTGATCAGCATCGCGCCGAAGAACGGCAAACACGACACCCAGCAGATGATCGAAAGCGTCCCGCAAAAGACGCAGGCCAAAGCCACGCACGCGATGAAGGCCGCCGCGATCGTGAGCGCGAAGCTGAGCAGCAGGTAAAGGAGGATGCTCACCGGCCGCGTGAAAACCAGCGTCATCACCGCCAAAAGGGCCGTGCTCAAACTCATCGTTTGCTTGAAGTAAAGCGGCTGCACCAGCGTCCGAATCAGGAAGAGGATCGCCGTGCCGATCATCCCGGCGACGCCGAAGACCAGCAGGATCACCACGAGCGTGGCCACTTCGGCGCCGGACGGATCGCGCCCGGTGCTCATCCAGCTCCAGTTCAGGAAGAAGAACGCGCCGCCCGCCGTCGCCAGGAACAGGAACGACACCGCCATCAACCCCAAATGAAACAGGAACCAGACGTTGCCCTGCTGCGCATAGCGCTGCCACGGGCCGGCCAGCGCCGCGCGGTTGCGCACGATGTTGTCGAGAAAGACGAACTGCGCGCGGCACCCGACCCAGTTCAGCACCAGCCAGATCACGACGAATCCCGCCACCGCGCAGAGCATGAATTTCAGCCACGGGTTGTTCGGGAGGTCGCTGATCCACACCGTGAATTGCTTGAGCGCCTGCGCCGTGTGTGGGTACGTGGTGTACGGCTGCGTCTTCGGATTCTGGCCGAAGCCGGAGAGCGGATTGTTGAACGACACGCCGCCCTCGGACAGCATGGCCAGGAACGCGATAAAGCCCAGCAGGCCCCACTTGCCAATGTCGAACGGCTGGAAAAGGATGACTATCATCCGTTCCCAGGCCGTCTGGATCGCGCGTCCAAAATCAATCACGGTGCCTCAACGCCTAGCCGATGGCCCAGATTTAAGCAATTGCGACCTTGCGTTTTCGGTCGATTCTGACAGCTTATTCCGCCATTATGGGGAAGCGGTTATTAACAATTTATGGAGTTTCCGCACTTGTCGCGGCGGCCGCCTTTCCCTGCCTCATCGCCGGCGGCGAACCCATCACGCCGAAGACACCCGCGCCCCCCGCGTCCGTGTCGCTTCCACCGGAACCGCCGCTCGTCACCTATCCCACGGTCACGCCCGCGACGTCGATGAGCAGCCGCAGCATCGAGGAACTGCGCCACTATAAAGGCCCCAACGGCGTGCCGCGCCTGCCTTCGCCGAACCCGTGGTTCGCCCTCGACGTTTATCAGGGCACGATCACGCGCCAGGACTTCGAGCAAAAGCTCCACACCCTTTTCGATCCCTTCAACGCCTTCGCGCCGTTCATCGACATCAACGACCAGCGCGCCGTCATCTATCCCTCGCCCACGGACCACACCACGCCGCAGTTCGTGCTCAACTTCGCCGCGCCCGGCCAGGCCGTCGCGCCCATCCGCTGGTTCCGCACGCCGGAAGAATTCAAGGCCGCCACGCATCCGCCCGGCAAGCCGCTTGACGGCCTGCGCGTCGCCATCGATCCCGGCCACATCGGCGGACCGTGGGCGCAGATGGAGGAACGCAGCACGCGCTACAACGGCAGCGCGCCCGTGCAGGAAGGCGACCTCAACCTCATCACCGCGCGCATCCTCAAGCGCGAACTCACCGAGCAGGGCGCCAGCGTCTACGTCGTGCGCGATTCCACCGAGCCGGTCACGCCCTACCGCCCCGATGACTTCATCGAGGAAGCGCGCGAGCTCCTCCTCGCCCACGCCAAGAACCAGGCCAACCTCCGCGCCCTGCCGCCGGACCACCTCAACCTCCTCCTCGGCTCGCGCCTCATCGAACTCAGCGAGTTCCTCTTCTACCGCTGCTCGGAAATCGTCGAACGCGGCAACCGCATCCGCACCAACTTTGTCCCCGACATCACCATCACGCTCTACATCGACGCCACGCCCCGCAGCTCCCACAGCCGCCTCACCGACGTCAACGCCAACATCTTCTTCGTCGGCGGCAGCTACACCAAGACCGAGATGCAGGACGCCGAAATGCAGCGCCGCTGCGTCTACAAAATCTGCGAAGGCGGCTCCGCCATCGAGGCCCAGGTCGCCCACGCCATCTCGCAAGTCTTCGCCCAGCGCACCGGCCTCGGCCCCGTGAAGTACGGCGACTCCAGCACGACGCGCCAGGTCCTGCCCAACGATCAATACGTCGTCGCGCGCAACCTCGCCGCCAACCGCGAGTACGACGGCCCCGTCGTCTGCACCGAGCCCTACTTCATGAACAACCGCATCGTCTACCAGCGCCTCCTCGCCGGCGACTACGACGGCACGCGCAACTTCAACGGCAAGCCCTACACCAGCATCTTCCGCGAATACGCCGACTGCGTCGCGCAGGGCCTCGTCCAGGCCTACAGCAACTCCACCGTCATCGCCGGCGCCAGCAACGTCCCGCCCGCCGCCAACAGCGTTCCCCCCGGCACCCCGCAGCCAAAGGTTCGCTGAGCAGCGATAGCCCGTGACCTCCGGGCACGGGGCTCGTTGATTATCGCGAACACAAAACGAGATCGCGGTCACCACCTCGCCCCGCGCCCGGAGGTCGCGGGCTACCGTCGGTACGTTTGCATCACCACAGGTACGGTAACAATTAAGTCGCAGAGCTTGGCCTAAAGAAATTTATCCGCGCGTCTGGCGGTTTTCCCTGTTGTTTCGGCAAATCCTCGATAAATTTGGCGTCGTGCCCTCCGTGCGGGCACGGAACGACAAGTTATGCCAAGGCCTTTGGAGTTAAGTGACCTCGTTCCCGGTTGTCATCTCGGCCACTACGTCATTACCGACCGCATCGCCCAGGGCGGCATGGGCAGCGTCTTCCGCGCGCTCGAACCCGCGCTCGAGCGCTACGTCGCCATCAAGGTCCTGCGCCCCGAGTACGCCGTCAACGAAACCTTCGTCCAGTATTTCCAGGACGAGGCCCGCGCCGTCGCCGCGCTGCGCCACCCGAACATCGTCCCTATTTTCTACATCGGCCAGGAAGGCAACGTCGTCTTCTTCAGCATGTCCTACGTCGATGGCGAGACCTTCGAAAATTGGATCGAGGGCAAGCGCTGGTTCAACGAGGACCACGCCCGGTGGTTCCTCAGCCACGCCGTCGCCGCGCTCCATTCCGCGCACAAGGCCAACATCGTCCACCTCGACATCAAGCCGGCCAACTTCCTCATCGACCGCGGCAACAACATCATGCTCACCGATTTCGGCCTCGCGCAGAAAATCGTCAAGGACGCCAGCATCGAAGCCGAGCGCGAGGCCTTCGGCACCCCCGCCTACGTCTCGCCCGAGCAAATCCAGCGCGGCCCCACCGACCAGCGCACCGACATCTATTCCCTCGGCGCCACCCTCTTCCATCTCATGACCGGCCGGCAGCCCTACGAAGGCCCCACCGTCGAGGACATCATCTGGGGCCATCTCGAAAAGCCCTTCCCCGTCGAGGTCGCCCACCAGGCCAACATGCCCAACGGCTGGATTTATCTCATCCGCAAAATGATGGAGCGCGCGCCCGACGACCGCTTCCAGGACTACCGCCAGTTGCGCGAGGCGCTCGAGAACGTCCACTCCTTCCGCTACGAGACGCGCGAAATCCTCGAGCCCATGGCGCAGCGGCCCGCCTCCACGCCCCGCACCGGCAACAACACGCAGACCCTCCACGGCCTCCTCGCCAAGTCCAAACAGCAGTGGGAACCGAAGGAGGCCAAAGTCGGCTCCTCCATTCACATCACTCGGCAAATGGTCCACGAATCGATGCAGTCGCGCCCCGAGCCGCTGCAGGTCGAGCAGCTCGTCAACACCATCCGCGACCTCTGCCAGCCCCGCGCGGACGATCCGCAGGCCCTCGTCGAGGTCATGGACAAGGTGCCCGGCTACGAACCCGCCGTGCGCCTCCTCGTCGGCTTCATGGTCGGCGAAAACGAGGAGGGCGTCCCCGCCGAGCGCATGGACGCCGCCGAGGCCCTCGAGACCCTCGGTATCGAACGCGCGCGCAACCTCGCCATCACCTTCTTCGCCCTCAACTACGAAAATCCCAAGTCGCCCACCTTCGACTGGACCCCGCTCTGGCGCCACTCGATCACCGTCGGCGTCGTCATGGACTTCATCTACGACGCGCTCGACCTGCGCCGCACCGGCCTCGAGTACGCCACCGGCACCTTCCACGACATCGGCAAGATGATCCTCGCCGAACTTTTCCCCTTCGCCTACTTCACCTCGATGAACAAGAGCGTGAACGACTCGATCCCCCTCGCGCAGGCCGAGCGCGAGATGTTCAAGATCACCCACGCCGAAATCGCCGCCGATTGGCTCCGCGCCAACAACCTGCCCGGGGGACTCGTCGAGGCCATCGCCCAGCACGAGAGCGCCGCCTCCGTGGTCAGCAAACGCAGCACCCTCACCCACGCGCTCATCTCCATCAACCACCTCGTCAAGCAGCTCGGCATCGGCTACAGCGGCAACGCCGTCCTCGATCCCCACCCCTGGCACGAGCACCCCTCCACCCGGATCATCTGGGAAGCCCGCGGCAACAAAGACTACGAGTACGAGCAATTCACCAGCGACATCCTCGGCCAGTTCGAGACCTTCCCCGATCTCGTCTAGGGAAGGTCAGCCTCCGGCCTGACCCTTCAGTTGCAGCAGCGGTCTATAAAAGTCGCCGGTTGCTCTGGAGGGACGGGCTCCTGCCCGTCCGCGCGACACCGCAAAATATTGCCCCTGCGCGACGCAGGCGTAAGCTCAGGACGTGGAGACGCCCGCCTCCGATGCTGCCAAGCCCGTTCCGTGGCTCAATTGCATCCTTCTATTGGGCATTCTTTTCATCCTCTTCGGGATTTCACTCGGTCCCATCCACGAGGGCCCATTACGTGTGAAACACAGCCCCCTCCTCCAAACGGCCCACGTCATCGGACTCGCGCTCTTCTACTACGCCAACGACAACGATCAGCATTACCCCGACGGCGCCAGTTCGACCGAAGTCTTCCAAAAGCTCCTCGACGGCGGCTACGTCACCGATCCAAATCTTTTCTATATTCCCATGCCCGGAAAGGTTCCTCCCAAGGCGGGCCAAAAACTCAAATCGGAAAATGTGAGTTGGGACCTCACCGCGCCCACCGTTTCCAATTCATACGGGGGCCTGCCCCTTCTCTTCATGACCGGCTACAAGGTCAGTTACGTCCCCGGCGGCGCGGCCACGCCCGTGATTAAACCCGCTCCTGAATACGAAGCCCCAGGACCTCCGCCGACCTGGTTCGAACGCACCTTCGAAAATCGGTCCGTCAACTATGAGCCCTCGGCCGGAATCGCGGTATTCTACATGAACAACTCCGTGGCATTTCACCCCGTCGCCCCTGACGGCACCATCCCCAACTTCGTTTCACCCGGCTTCAAGCCCGACGGAATAACCTACCACCAACTCACGCCCGACGGCGTCTTGCGGTAGCGTTACAAACCATCGAGTCTCTCCCTTCATGGGATCTGGCCGCCGTCCCATAAGTCCTATAGGTCTTATCGGTCCTATACGTCCCATTCAGCGCTTCTCCCGCGCCCCCGCCGCCTGCGAGGCCGAAATCCGCGCCAGCGCCGACTCCAGCCGCTCGATCGCCTGCAGGTTTTCGGGCGTGGGACCGTAGCGCGTGCGGGCCACGATCGCGCCCACGCTGCGCAGCGCCGGCGTATCGTCCGGGAACGCCTCCGCCACGCGCTCCGTGTAGGCCAGCGGACCCTCCCATGCCGCGCGCGGCACGCCGCGCCGCGCCATGTTGCGGCAAAAGGCGGCGTAGAGAAATTCCACCGGCGAAATCCGCGGCTGATGCGCCAGCCAGCGCCAGAGCGCCACCGCGCACACCGCCGCCGCGCCCAGGCAGACCAGTGCCAGCTTCAGCATCGGCGACTGGCCCATGCCCAGCACCTGCGCCAGCCGGAATTGCGTTTCCGTGTCGTAGGAAAGCACCACGTTGTCCCACGCCACCTCCATCTGCTCGCGCCGCAGTTGCGCCTCGCGCAGGCCGTCCCGCACCCAGCCCGGAAAATAGGCTTCGGTGAAACTCGGCGCGCGCTGGACCACGCGGATCGGCGCATCGCCCGGCGCGTTCCCGCCGCCACCGCCTGTCGCGCCGGCGGAAACGTCCACGCCGGAGACAAACGCGGTCGGGTCGATCCGCTTCCAGCGTCCCCATAATTTGTTGTCCGGGCGGGTCGGCTCCCACACCTCGCACCACGCATGCGCGCTGGATTCGCTCACCACGTACTCGTTGTCGTACGGGTTGAGATCGCCGCCGACATAGCCGGTCACCAGCCGCGTGGGAATACCGTGAATGCGCATCAGCACGGCGAAGGCCGTGGCGTAGTGCTCGCAGTAGCCGGTCTTGCGCACGAGGAGAAATTCCGTCAGCCAATCCTGGGGCTGCGGCGGCAGGTCGATGCTATAGACGAAACCCTTGTGCCGAAAGTAGCGCAGCACGGCGGCGATGTAGCCGTCCGTGGTGTAGCCGCCTTCCGTGTAAAGTTCGTCCGCTAGCGCGTAGACCTGCGGGCTGATCGGCCCGTCCTCCAGCGCGGTCGGCAGTTGCAGCGCCGCGTTACGCTCGTGCGGGTTGATCCGCTGCTCTTTCCGCATCAGCGACGAGGTGACGGAGTAGCGCTCAGTATGGTCAACCTTGCCGGCGATGACGCGGGCGGTGTCGCCGGTGAAGAGCCGGGCCCAGTTCGCGGTGCCCGTCGAGTTCACCGGCGTGGAGGTGGGAACGTCCAGGGCGTAGAGCCAGGTCTGGTTGTTGCGCTCGATCGTGATCTCCTGGTCGATGGGCAGGCCCTCCCGTTCCGGCGCGTGCGCGGGCCGGTCGATGGCCTTGCCGTTGCTTTTGCCGTTGGATTTGCCGGTGGCCTTGTCGCCTGGCTTTATGCCGGGCTCCGCATCGATCTCGAAATCGGGGAGATTCCCGTACCCGGTGGTGAATTCGCCGTCCTTGAACTCATAGAGCACGATGGCGCGCCAGTACATCGAATCGGGCAGCGGCGAGTTGGCGCCGGTGAACCTGACGTACATCGCGGGCGAGTCGTCACGCGCCAGCTTGGAGAAGGAGCCGGGCGAAACCGTGTCGGTCAGGCCGATGGGCGGATCATTGAGCGTCAGGCCGAGCGGCCCGTTGATGCGCGGGAAGAAAAAGAAGAGCAGCAGACCCAGCGGCGCCGCCTGCAGGAAAATCAGGCCCGAGCGGCCCAGCATGCGCAACAGCGCGTCCTCCGCGCGGTCGCCCGCCTGCACGCGCATGAGCACGGCGGTGAGCACCCACATCATGATCAGGCAATAGACGAAGAGCTCCAGCACCTGCGAGAAAAGCAGCGCGCTCATCACCACGAAAAAGCTGGAGAAGATGATGAGCGCGATGTCGCGCGGCCGGCGGATTTCGTAGAACTTGATCGCGAGCAAACCCGCCGTGACCGCCGTGCCGGCCGAGCGGCCCATGATCGTGCCGAACTGCACCCAGACCAGCGCGAAAAGGATCAGCGCGACGATGCCGCAAAAGGTGGAACTCGGCAGCGGCAGGCGGTAGACCTCGATGACCGATCGCAACGCCATCGCCCCGACCACCGCCACGGTGATCCACGCGGGAAACTGCACCACATGCGGCACCAGCGTGAGCAAAAACGCGCCCGCCAGCAGGAAATAGAGCATCAGCGACGGGCGCGTCTTCAGCGGCGTGCGCTGCGGCTTGGCAAACAGCCCGGACCAGATGCCCATTGCGGAAGTTTACGCGCTGCGCAGCACTTTCGCCAGCGCGGAAGGGTAGAGCTCGTGCTCGGCGACCTGGATGCGCGCGTGCAGCGTCTCGGGCGTGTCGCCGGGCAGCACTTCCACGCGCTGCTGCGCGATGATCTCGCCCGCGTCGATGTCCGCGTTGACGAAATGGACCGTGCAGCCGGTCTCGGCCACGCCCGCGTTGAGCGCCTGCTCCCACGCGCGCAGTCCCTTGAACCTCGGCAGCAGCGACGGATGGATGTTGATGATCCGGTTCGGGAACGCCTCCAGCAGCGGCGCCTTCACCACGCGCATGTAGCCGGCGAGCACGACCCACTCGGCTCGGTGCGCGCGGAGGATGCCGAGCAGCGCGGCCTCGGCCTCGGGGCCGAGCTTCGTCTTGAACGGCGAGGGCGGCAGCGTGGCCGCCGGCAGGCCGAACGCCGCCGCGCGCGCGAGGATCGCCGCGTTGGGCAGGTCGCTGACCACGACCGCGATCTCGGCCGCGAGCCGCCCCGCGAGGATCGCCTCCTGCAGCGCGACGAAGTTGCTGCCCTTGCCCGAACCCAGCACGGCCAGTCGCGGGAGGGAACTCATGGGGTCAGTTTGGGCCAGCCTAAATAGCGTGGGAAGCCTATAAAAATAGGTGATATAGAATCTGCTGTCTCAATCGGCGGGGGTTTGCCGCCGGGCGGCGCGTTCTTTTTGGAAACTGCCGGCCATGAAATTGAAGATGAAGCGCAGGAGCCAGCGCGGGGTGCTCTCGGCCAGCAGCATCGGGATGCGCACGAGGATGCCCGGGATGAGCCGGCCCTGGCCGCGGGCCATCGCGCTGAGCGTCTCGCGCACCACGTCCTTCTTGTGGACGCAGAGCGCGGCGGGCGGCGCGAACTGCCGCGTGCTGTTGGCGCGCGAGGCGACCTCGCCGAACTCGGTCTCGACCGGGCCGGGGCACAGCGCGAGCACGTTGACGCCGGCGCCGCGCAGCTCGACGCGCAGCGCCTCGCTGAAGCTGTTCACATAGGCCTTGGTCGCGGCGTAGACGGCGAAGCTCGGCAGCGGCACCAGCCCGGCGGTCGAGCCGACGTTGCAAATCCAACCGCACCGCCGCGCGACCATGCCCGGCACGGCCCAGTGCGTCAGCCGCGTGAGCGCGGTCATGTTGACCTCCATCATGTCCTCGATCTTCGCGGCGTCGCTCGACTCGAACGTGCCGAGATCGCCGAAGCCCGCGTTGTTGATGAGGATGTCGCAGGCAAGGTCGAGCGCATTGAGCGCGCCGATCAGCCCGGTCACGTCGGCCGCGTCGGAAAGATCGGCGGTAATAACGTCCACGCGCAGCTCGGGGTTCGCCGCGAGCAGCGTCGCGCGCAAATGCGCCAGCCGTTCGGCGCGGCGCGCGGTCAGCACGATACGGGTGACGCCGAGATCGGCCAGTTGCACGGCGAACTCCTCACCCAGGCCGGCCGAGGCGCCGGTGATGACGGCGCTTTTACCTCGGAAGGAGGTTAGCATGCGTGCGCCTCAGGTGGCTTCCTGCGCGCCTTGCGCGTCCAGACAACGAGTTGTCTGGACCACCTGAAGCTGAGGAAAACGCTCACGCCTGTGATTTAAGCGTATGGACGTGGATGGCGTGAAGGATTTCTTTTTCCACCACGAGATCGGAGACGACGACGATCGAGTCGCCCGGGTGCATGTAGCCGCGCTCGAGCAGCCGCGCCTGCATGCGCAGGAGATTCTCGTTCGGGTCGTTGTGGAACTCGATCACGTGCGCGCGAATGCCGAAGTGCAGCGCGAGGCTGCGGCAGACGTCCAGGTTTGGCGTGAAGGCGTAGACCGGCGCGGTCTGCGGGCGCAGGCCGGCGATGTAGCGCGCCGTCTTGCCCGAGTGGGAGAAGACGCAGATGCCCGCGGCCTTCGTGGCGTTGGCCAGGTAGACGGCGGTGGCGTTCAGGTGCGTGCGCGGCGAGTAGGCCTTCACCGAGCTCTCGTAGGTGATCACGGTGTTGCCCTGCTCGATGCGCCGCGCGATGCGGTCCATGATCTCGACGCACTCCATCGGATATTTGCCCGTGGTCGTCTCGCCGGAAAGCATGATGGCGTCGGCGTGCTCGAAGACCGCGTTGGCGATGTCGGTGATTTCCGCGCGCGTGGGCGCGGGGTTGGTGATCATCGACTCGAGCAGGTGCGTCGCGACGATGACCGGCTTCACCGCGCCGAGGCAGAGATTGATGGCGCGGCGCTGGATGATCGGCAACTCCTCGTACGGCACCTCGATGCCGAGGTCGCCGCGCGCGACCATCAGGCCGTCGCAGGCGGCGATGATTTCCTCGAGGTTCTTCACCGCGATCTGGTCCTCGATCTTCGCCACGATGCGCACGCCGCTGTTCTTCTCCTTGATCTTGGAGCGCAGCAGCTCGATGTCAGCGGCGCGGCGCACGAAGGACATGGCGATGAAGTCCATGTCGCACTCGAAGGCGAGCTCGATGTCGGTGTAATCCTTCTCGGTGAGCGCGGGCAGCTTCACGTCGATGCCGGGCAGGTTGATGTGGCGGCGGCTGCCCATCGGGCCCGGCGTGAGCACCTCGCAGACGAGTTCGTTGTGGCGCTTCTCGATCGCGCGCATGCGCAGCAGGCCGTTGTCGACGATGACGATCTTGCCCACCTCGATGTCGTCGACGAGATAGGGGTAGTTGCAGTCGGTCGTGATTTGCACCGTGCCCTTCTGGCCGCGGACGGTGAAGCTGACCCAGTCGCCGGCCTTGAGGTCGAAGGTCTCCGCAACCGTGCCGGTGCGGATGGCCGGGCCCTGCGTGTCGAGCAGCAGCGCGACTTCGTGGTTGAGCTTGGCGGAAATTTCGCGGATGGAGGAGGCGGTCTTGCGCACCCAATCGTGCGGCGCGTGCGACATGTTGAAGCGAAAGACATTGACCCCAAGGGCGATCAATTCGGTGAGGGCAGCGGGCGACGAGGTGGCCGGTCCGAGCGTGGCGATGATTTTAGTGCGGCGCATAAGCGGGAGTAGTAAAGCGGGCTTACCGGGCGAAGCAAGGCGTATGCCGTGGTGCGGGGGCAGAAGGTAGCCGGCGCAGGCCCTGCGCCGGACGCACAACGGCAACGCCTTCGCTCTTCCACGCCACATGGTCCCCACTATAAGCTCAATCTGTGAACTTCCCGGAGCGAAAGCGACTACAGCACCTGCCTCCTGAATGGGTCGGCACGGAGGCTCGCTATTTCGTCACCGTTTGTGCGCGGTCTCGAGCGGTGAATTCCTTTTGTTTGCCTGAAATCGGACAGGCGATACTCGGTTCAATCGGCCATCGGCATGATAAGAAGGTTTGGTTTTGTCATCTTGCCGTCCTGATGCCGGACCATATTCACTTGATGCTTAGCTTTCCTTCTGAGCTGCCCTCCTTGGGGTTGATTGTCGGAAAGTGGAAGCACTTTCTTGCGCATCAATACGCGATTGAATGGCAGGAGAATTTCCACGATCACCGCATTCGATCGGTTGAAAAATATGGCGAGATAGTACAGTACGTTCGGGATAATCCAGTGCGGGCGGGGTTGGCGAGCAAGGCGGCTGATTGGCCGTATGTTTTTGTGGCGTCTCGGGAGATTTAAATCCGGCGTGCGGTTTTAGCGTCGAGAACTCGCTGAGGACCGGCGCAGGGCCTGCGCCGGCTACCTTGGGGTGCGTGGGCGGGAAGGGGTAGCCCGCGGACGCCGTGCGCGGGAGCTCTGGGGATATTCGCAACTTCGCGGTGGGTGCGGACGGGCGGTGAGGACCGGCGCAGGGCCTGCGCCGGCTACCTTGTGGTGCGTGGGCGGGGAGGGTAGCCCGCGCACGCCGTGCGCGGGAGCTCTGGGGATATTCGCAACTTCGCGGTGGGTGCGGACGGGCGGTGAGGACCGGCGCAGGGCCTGCGCCGGCTACCTTGTGCTACACCTTCGGCACGGGCTTGCGGATGGTGATGTGCACGTCGCGCAACTGGCGCTCGCTGACGGGGGCGGGGGCGTTCATGAGGAGGTCACGGCCGTTTTGGGCGAGGGGGAAGGCGATGACTTCGCGGATGCTGGTTTCGCCGGAGAGCAGCATGATGACGCGGTCGAGGCCGACACCGACGCCGCCGTGGGGAGGCGCGCCGTAGCGGAAGGCGTTGATCATGCCGGCGAACTCGCGGTCGACGGTTTCCTTGGGATGGCCGGCGAGGGCGAAGGCCTTGTACATGATTTCCGGGCTGTGGTTGCGGATGGCGCCGGAGAGCAATTCGTAGCCGTTGCAGACGAGGTCGTACTGGTAGGCGCAGATGGTGAGCGGGTCCTGCTTTTCCAGCGCCTCGAGTCCGCCCTGCGGCATGGAGAACGGGTTGTGCGAGAACTCGATTTGCTTCGTGTCCTCGTTCATCTCGAACATCGGGTAGTCGACGATCCAGGTGAAGAGGAATTTGTCCTTCTCGATGAGGTTGAGCTGCTCGGCGATCTTCACGCGCATGGCGCCGAGGACTTTCGCGGCCTTGGTTTCGTTGGCGTCGGCGGAGAAGAAGATGACGGAGTTCTGTGCGCCGGCCATCTTGAGCAGCGTTTCAAGCACTCCGGGGCCGTGCATGAATTTGGCGATGGGGCCGCCCAATTCCATCTTGGCGTTTTTTCCGCTGGGGTCGCCGTCGGAATCGAGGACGGCTTCGGCTTTTCCAGCTTTCACGTACGCCAGGCCCGGCGCGCCGAGCTTCTTCGCTTCTTCCTGGAGATTATCGAACCACGAGCGCGGCTGGTCGAAGGCCTGGGGGATCACCATGGCGCGGACGGTCTTTCCGGCGAAGGCCTTGAACGGATGGTCCTTGAAGAGCGGCGTGAGGTCCGCGATCTCGAAAGGAATGCGCAGGTCGGGCTTGTCGGTGCCGTAGCGCAGCAGCGAGTCCTTGTAGGTCAGGCGCCGGAACGCGCCGAAAATGTCGTTGAGCGCGGCCTCGGGTTTGAACTGCTTGAAGAGCGGAATAAGGAGTTTTTCCAGCGCGGCGAAGACGTCGTCCTGCGTGACGAAGCTCATCTCGACGTCGAGCTGGTAGAATTCGCCGGGGGTGCGGTCGGCGCGGCCATCCTCGTCGCGGAAGCAGGGCGCGATCTGGAAGTAGCGGTCGAAGCCGCTGACCATAAGGAGCTGCTTGAACTGCTGCGGCGCCTGGGGCAGGGCGTAGAACTCGCCGGGGTAAAGGCGCGACGGGACGAGGAAATCGCGCGCGCCCTCGGGCGAGGAGGAGGTGAGGATGGGCGTCTGAAATTCGTTGAAGCCGAGCTCGATCATGCGGGTGCGGATGGCGGCGAAGACACGGGAGCGGAGCATGACGGTCTGGTGCAGCTTGGAACGGCGCAGGTCGAGGAAGCGGTACTTGAGGCGCGTTTCCTCGGGCGTGTGGTCCTCGGGGAAGACGTTCATCGGCAGCGATTCGGCGCCGCCGAGCTTGTCGTAGCTGGTGACGTCGAGCTCGATGTCGCCGGTGGCGAGGTTGGGGTTCTTGGTGCCTTCCGGCCGGAGGCGCACGTTGCCTTCGACGCTGATGACGGTTTCCTTGGGTAGGTGCGCGACGACGTCCTGGAAGGCGGCGGTGGGCGGGATGACGACCTGGGTGATGCCGTAATGGTCGCGCAGGTCGATGAAGAGGACGCCGCCGAGGTCGCGCTTGTTGTGGATCCACCCGGCCAGGCGGACGGTCTGGCCGGCGTGGTCGGCGCGCAGGTCGTTGCAGGTGTGGGAGCGGTACGGGTTGGCCATGGGGAAAGGGCAAAGGGTAAAAGGTAAAGGGAGAAAGGGGAAGGCGATTTCGCGCGGAGGACTGCAGAGGGGGAGGCAGAGGGGTTCGCACGGAG
>Ga0116229_10008603_pt1 | contig 15810 bp, 11 predicted proteins | sample S1TSphgellanicum_3_FD_87313 | JGI IMG/M metagenome (GOLD analysis project Ga0116229, IMG submission 87313) | Host-associated microbial communities from peat moss isolated from Minnesota, USA - S1T2_Fc - Sphagnum magellanicum MG | ecosystem: Host-associated > Plants > Peat moss > Unclassified...
GATGTGGGTGTGAGTGGGGGATATTTTGGGATTGGGGGGGAGAAAACGGGGGGGGGTTTTGTATTGTGTTGTGTTGGGAGGGGGGTGGGGAGAGGTGGGTGGGGGGGGGGGAGGGGGGGGGGTGGGGGAGTGGGGGGGGGGGGGGGGTAAAATCTTTGTAGAAGAGTGAAACTAGGGTTTTCAGGACTAAAAAAGGGTTTTAGGGAAAGGTGGTTTAATGAAGATTAGTGCCTTTTTTGGGGACTCTTGAAACTCTTGAGTTTCTTTTGTACAAGATTGTATAATCTTTTATGCCCTTGCCCTTGCCAAATGCAGGTGGAAAAGATCCAGCTTGCTCAAAAAGACTCTTGCTATAATTTTTTGCAAAAAACCACACATCTATACTTTGCTTTGTGGTATTGCAACTGCAAATAAGGCAGTTTGCTCTAGAAGAATTCTGGTGGAATCCATTCACAGTTTCACAAGAAATATTGGAAGCAGTTGTATTATTGCCATCTGTTATTTCAGTGGTTTTTGTGATAATGCAATTGCTTCTGATTTTTCTTGTGATTGCATATCTATCAAACTCTAATCCTTAAATGGGTATTACACATCTATCCAACACTAATCCTTGAATTAGGGTTAGACAAACAAGAGTAGCATCCATCGTCACAGATAGTTTGAGACGACAGTTGTGTCAGAAAGTGGACATAGTAGGAGGAATGCAGAATTATATTTGTGTATTTGGGACATGGTACAGGTGACTCAGCCAGCAGGTGCACCAAGGGCACGGAGTTCACATGCAGTTGCTGTCGTAGGGGACAAGGCTTTTGTATTTGGTGGTGAGTTTGAGCCAAGAGTGCCTATAGACAACCTTGTGCATGTTTTTGATCTGGTATCACAAACATGGTCCATCTTAGATTGCAAAGGGGATGTGCCTTCTCCACGGGTTGGTGTGGCCATGGTTACTGTCGACAAGGTTATCTATGTCTTTGCTGGTCGGGACAAAGAGCATGAGGAGTTAAATGAGTTTTACTCATTGGACATTGAAACTGGAGTCTGGAAGCTTTTGTCATCTGGCACCAAGAGCCCACCTAACAGGTTGTACCTTCATTGAGCTTCTTCCTTATTTTGTCTATTGTTTCCAAGTGAATTTTTGTTTCTGCCTTTTCTCTTTGATGGAATGTTGTAATCTCATTTTGCACAGTTGAAATGAGACTTGTTAGGTGCTTGAAGCAATATCTGTGTGCATATCACTAACAACCAGTAGATGATTCAACGTCATGCTGAAGAAGGGCCACAGATTGTGACTTTGATGCATGGTAAACATACACTGTACATTCTTCTGACATAAGCAAGAAAGTGGGACACAGTAGCTGATGGAGATGAATTGGTGGTGTGCATGGCATGAATGCATCAGGAGCTACCATGCCCTTGCAGCAGATGATAAAGGCAAAAGGGTGTACACTTTTGGTGGCTGTGGGAAAGATGGTCGCCTAAATGATTTGTGGTCTTTTGACATCTCCAGTGGGGAGTGGGTAAAGCTTCCATCTCCTTCTCCAGGCAGCAAACTTGTGCCGAGAGGGGGTCCAGGCTTAGTTGTATTGAACAACAGTGTGTGGGTCATCTTTGGTTTCTGTGGTCATGAATTGAGAGACATTCATCGGTTTGATCTAGAGGGACAAACTTGGGAGGAGGTGGAATGCACTGGCGAAATACCGACAGGTCGGAGTGTTTTTGGGACAGTGACTATCGGCAGCAAGATAGTATTGTATGGTGGAGAAGTTGACCCAAGTGATCAGGGCCATATGGGTGCTGGTGCATTTTCTAGTGAAGTCTTCACTTTTGACACTGACAACTTAACATGGAGCCGATTGGAAGTGCAGGCAGAAGGAGGGAAGTATCCAGGAGCTAGAGGGTGGTATGCAGCTGCATCATTTGGTGACTCCATGTTCGTGTATGGAGGTAATTCAGACTCAAATGATCGTCTTGATGACATATTTCTCCTCTCTTTGCCTGAATGAGCAGTTTTGCATTGACTGTCTATGACATCCCCAATACAATAGTCTTTCTCATAATGCCTTGGCTTTGCCAATCAAGGCAGTTCTTCAGTTCACTGCCAGAAGAAAATTGTATTATTGCCATGTATAATTGACTTTCTCAATTAGGTCTTGGCTTTGAGAGACACAACCATTTCTTCAGTCACTGCACCAAAATTGGAGACAGTAGACATGTAGACATGGGGAATTATGGTTCTTTTTGGGCAGTCAATTGGTCTGTCTCTGTGTGATACCTGGTGAGCCTATTATTTTGTAGTAATTTGTGTGGCAGTTCACATTGTATTTGTACCCTATTTTTTGTAATTAGTCTTCTCCTCTCTCGCTTTTGCTGTGTGAAAGTGAGGGCCTTGTGCTCCATTTAAGGTTTTGATCATTTGCACTGTGAAATGGCATGTGCAAAAGCTATGATATGCTCGATGTCAAAAGGGGTAAGTCTTCTCTCTCACGCTTCCACATTTGATTGTTTCCAAAGAAGCTCCATCTTGTGGAAAATAGCAACCAGCAACAGATAGTGAGAGATCAAAGGTGAAGAAGATAAAAGACATGGAAGGCCAAACAAGCTCCATCTTGCAAAAACTGGCAATCCAGTCTTCAGAAGAGATCAAGCAAAGAATGTGCAAGGTGAGATGAATTATACACACACTCTGGGTGCTAGACCAGGTTGCTTTCTTCAGAAGGATAATCTAACCTTCAACTTGGTGTGCACACCAGAAGAAAGAAGGCTTGGTTTGAATCATAACATTAGGTAGTCAGGAATTACAGCAATCAAACAGCAGCAGCTGCTGCTGCTGCTCCCAGCATCAACCTCTTCATGCCTACTTTCTGTTCTGCAGTCAGTCTGTTGGGGAAGATGATCTCAAACTTGATCCTCAAATTGCCTCTCTTGCCTGGCTCCTTGGCAATGGGCATGCCCTCACTTGCAACAATCTTCTCGAAGGCAGGAGTGATAACCTCTGGGAGGTTGAAGCTCAATGTCCTGCCATCAAGAGCTGTGAGAGAGAATTTGGTACCTGTGAGTGCATCAGTGATTGGAATCTACTTTGTCACAACCAAGTCATTGCCATCTCTCTTGAATACCAGGTGCGGTTTCTCATCAATCACAAACACAAGATCTGCAGCAGCTATCTGGTTTGGTTGCTCATTCCCTTTCTCTGGGAAGGTCACTTTGGTCCCTTTCTTCCAGCCTACTTTGACTCATGCCCTCACCAAATCCTCCTCCTCTGGAACCTCTTCCACCTATCCCTCCCATGCCTCCAAAAGGACTCGCACTTCCGAAAAACTCTGCAAAGATGTCTTCAGCATTTCTGGGATTGAAGTGGAACGAAGTTGCTCCAGCGGAGAAACCATTGGCAGCAAAACCTTGGCTGCTTCCTCTGGGGTGATATGGAGGAGGAGCTTGTCCTTTCAAGCCTTCTTCTCCTGCTTGATTGTAGATTGCCCTCTTCTATGGATTACTCAGAACTTCATAAGCCTCAGCGATTTGCTTGAACTTGGCTTCTGCTTCCTTCTTGTTGTTGGGATTCTTATCAGGGTGCCATTTCATGGCCAGCTTCCGATATGCCTTCTTCAGCTCATCATCACTCGCTGTCCTTCCAACCTTCAAAATGTGTAGTAATCTACACCCATCCTGTCTTTTTCCTCTCTCTTCTTCCTTCCTCTTTCCTACTCTTCCTCTCCCTGGCCCCCTTTCCCTCCCCTCTTCCCAGATCAGCCACTATCAAATTGTCTGGAGAAATCTAGGGTTTTGCTATGCCGAAGAAGAAAGCTGTCGATAGCAGCAGTCACAGCTTCCCTTTTGTGTGCCAGAGAGGGATGGGGATTTGTGCAGAGCATGAGAGGAAAAGGTGTGCAATTCTTCACATTTGTTTGTCACCAGCCACGAAACCAGAAGAAACTGCCAATTGCATTTGAGCTTCATTACCACACCTCCTGAGAGACTGACTCCAAGACAAAATTTCTTAACCAGCAACCCTTCAAAAGAAGCAGGCTCCTGCTCTGGTCCTCATAAAAGACAGTCTTCTTCCACACAGATCGTTTTGTCCAGCAAATTCTGAACCCTAGCAAACTCCTGAGGTTGTCATCATCTCGTTGTTTTCCTTCACGGCAATCAAGCCATCTTACAGGGTGCTGGACAGATCCAAAAAAATGTCCCGCAGATGAGAGTGGATGCAAAAAAGCTGAGACTGAGAAAAGAGCACACGAGAGCGAGGAAAGAAAATCTAAGAAGTTGCACAGTGGGGCTCAGAAAACCCCTGAAGCCCTAAAACCCCAGAAACCCTAAAGCGCTTTGTTTCTTTCCTTGCGCTTCTATTGTCGTCGTCGTCGTTGAGTGGGGGGGAGTGTGCAAGGTTGCGGACGGGGCTTGGCGTGCTCCAGAGTGAGCTCGGAAGCATCAGCAGCGATGGCAATCCGTTTTGTCACTCTACCCACTCTCACTCCCAAATCATCATCGTCGCTCTCCTTCTTCACTACTGCCTCTCAGCAGCAGCAGCCTTCTTCTCTTGATGCAGTCAGGGTGTTCCGGAAGAAGCAGCAGCCGGATCGTTTGGATGTCGTCATCTGTGGTATTGGGAAGAAGACCACCACGACTAGTAGTAGCTCGCAATCTGCAGACAGGAGAGGGAGGAGCTCCGGAACCCATAATGCCCATGTGCAGCAGCAGCAGATTTGCAGATCTGCCGTGGCCGGGGAAATCTCCGAAATGTCAGGTACCACCGAGGGAGAGGAGAGTGGACATAATGGGGTGGTGGTAACGACGACGAAGAAGAAGCCGCAGTCGGCGTTTTCCTTCAACGACGAGGGTTACATGCTTTGCGAGGGCGTCAAGATTGTCGATGTGATGGCGATGGTGGCGGAGAAGAAGCGGCCGTTTTATCTCTACAGCAAGAGCCAACTCACAAGGAATTACGCAGCGTACGCGGAAGCTCTTCAAGGCACCCAATACATTGTTGGGTATGCAGTGAAAGCCAACAATAACTTGAAGATTTTGGAGCACTTGCGAGGCATGGGAAGCAGCGCTGTTCTTGTTAGCGGAAACGAGCTCCAGCTCGCAATGAGAGCTGGCTTTGACCCCACAAGGTTTGTTCCTGGGGTTTTGGGTTTAAAGGAGTAGGGAATGCTACAGGCACAAGACAATGCACAGCACAGGGTTCTAGTAGCAGCTGCAGCAGCAGCAGGAGGCAATTGAATGGATTTGATGCTCTTGTAATCAAAAGATTTCATTCTGGTGTTGATGCTTTGATGCAGGTGTGTGTTCAATGGGAATGGAAAGCTGCTGGATGAGCTCATCCTTGCGGCCAAGCTTGATGTGCTCGTCAATGTTGATAGTGAATTTGATCTAGAGCAAATTTGTGAAGCTGGTAGAATTTCTGGCAAGCAGATCCGAGTCTTGCTGCGCATAAATCCGGATGTTGATCCTCAGGTTTGCTCTTTCTTTTCCAAAAGTTCATTCCTAACAGCATTGAAGCTCTGTTCCTCTTATACCACTGATATTTCCTGAAATTTGCCATTGCAATCTTGAGGTGATTCTTCATCTTCAATTGATCACTTGGATAGTAAGAATCTTGTGTGCACATCTCTGTGTATGTGTGTGTGTCATTGTCATTGTTGCTCATTGTCATGTTACCTTCAAATTGTTGTTGTGGAGTTTTTTCTCTGCAATTTGATGGATATGGGTGGGTGTTCGTATTTGCTTTCAGGTCCATCCTTATGTTGCAACAGGTAACAAGAACTCAAAGTTTGGCATCAGGAATGAGAAGTTGGGTTGGTTTTTGGAGCAAGTGAAGCATCACCACGACAAGGTCAAGCTTGTTGGAGTCCACTGTCACCTTGGTTCAACAATTTCAAAGGTATGAAACTGTGCCCATTTCATATATGATGATTGGCCATGCCGCAGAGATTGTTGTTTGCAGGCAGACTCCTCTGCATCTTTGTGGTATGACACCCTTTTCCTCAAACTGCGAAATGAGAATGCAAAGCTAGTTGTGGCAAACTTTTGTTGCAAAATTTGATTCAGCATTTGCAGCTTTGCTGTGGACTGAAAATTTGGAAAATTATTACTGATCAATTTCTCTTGGGAACTGGTGGGTTATGCTCTGCAGGTCAACATCTTCAGGGATGCAGCTGAACTGATGGTGGGATACATAGATCTCATCCGGAAGGAAGGCTTTGAGATCCAATACCTCAATATAGGTGGTGGTTTGGGCATTGACTACTACCATGAGGGTGCTGTCTATCCCACACCTATGGACCTTATTGATACTGTGAGCATCCATGACTTCTATGTGTTCCTTTTTCTAAGAAAATGCTGTCAGATACTTATCTACTCCCACACAACTGTTGGGAGCGGATGAAGTCAGTGGTGGAGTCATGGAAGCTCGACCCTGCTATTTGTGATGAAGGTGATGGTTGTCTGACACTTTGTGAGCAATTCTCATAAGGTTATGACTGCACCTATTGTCAGGTTACCTTCAAGTTGCTGTTGTGGAGATTTTCTCTGCAATTTATAGATATCTAAAGTGCTGTCAGAAGTCTGCAACTTGATGTCATTTGTGAGGGGATTTAGAGGTTACATTCAGCGCATCAGCTGGAGTTATCCTTCCTTCATAGTACTCAATCAGCTGAGGAAAGGTTCTCAGTCAGTGTGTGCTCAACAGAGTCTTCTGTTGTGTTTCACATATAGGGTCCTTTAAGGATTCACTCTCTGGGTTTTTTTTCCAGGTGCGGGACTTGTTGACAGGAAGGGACCTGACACTCATCATAGAGCCAGGGAGGTCACTAGTTGCGAATACTGCAGTTCTTGTCAACCGAGTGACCGGAGTAAAGAGTAATGGAAATAAAAACTTCATAGTCATTGATGGAAGCATGTCGGAGCTGATCCGTCCTAGTCTGTACGGTGCTTATCAGGTTCATTCCCATCCCTTCTTCCCCTGCACATCCATTGGCATTACCCTGATTAAATTTTTCTATTTCAAGCAGCAACTCTTGAGTAAGCTCTCACTCTCTCCTACAGTTTGAGCTGAGAGATTTAGTGTGGTCAGTTGCTGAGACTGTGTGTATGGATCATCAAATGGTTATGAGGCATCAAGAATTTTTTTTTCTCCTGAAAAATATTCTTAATAGAAGACATTTTCATGTTTTGTAAGACTGCTGATTCTTGTCTTTTATTCTTGCTTATGTTCTCATTGTACTGTGTGCAGCACATAGAATTAGTGTCACCACCTGCAGCTGGTGCAAAGAGGGCCACATTTGATGTGGTCGGCCCTGTCTGTGAATCCTCTGACTTTTTGGGCAAGGATCGGGAAATGGCGATGCCTGAACGGGTAGATTTTCTGGCTAGGCTTTCACTCTTGAGCTGTTTTGTGATGTTCAGGTCTGAGTGCTAAAATGAAGCCATGGTTCAGGAGGTACCTACCCATGAAAGTATTAGGTGCTTCCCAGTCAGACTTACAGTTGTTTTGTGGGTTTTTGGTTGCTTACAGGGAGCAGGATTAGTGGTACATGATGCTGGTGCCTATTGCATGGCCATGGCTTCCACTTACAACCTGCGGATGAGACCACCAGAATACTGGGTGGGTTTCTAATCCCAAGTCCCAGGTTGTTACATATTTGGGTGGTATCTGGACGGCCTTGAACTTGTTAAAAGAGATTGTAGTGTTTTGTCTGAACTGTTTCAAATCACTAGAGTACCTTGAAGAACAACCTGAAAAGGTTTGATTCAAGGTGAGTTTATTCTGTTCTAGCTTGGTGTACAGGTGGATCACATTCCTCTGAATGTGCTGTGTGCATTTATGCATTCTGAGGATAGCCATTGTGCCTGCAAACTATAACAAGCTTCTGGTCTTAGAACTTGATTTGCTAGAACATAATGTGTTTTGACCACAGAATGGTCTGTCTCATCAGATGAAGATGTTACTATGCTGATCAGTTTCTTTGCTTAAAATGATAGTAGGAAGTATTATAGCTGGAAGCGGCAAGGATCAGCTTTGTGCTCAGACTGGCAGCTTGTCTTGCTCATGCAGGTTGAGGAGGATGGAAAAACTGTGAAAAAAATCAGACATGCGGAGGATCTCCATGATCATCTGCGCTATTTTGATGGATTGTAAACTCAAATGGGGGTGAAGTTACTTGACAAGGTAAGTAGGGGTAGGTGGATTATTGCAGATACCTAATGCTCTATTTTAGCTCAAGTGAACAGAGGATGCCCAAGGATGTGGAGGATCCACCATTTGTAAGCAATGTTTTCATTGCTAAGGCACATCACAAAGGAGTAATCATGTTGTGACATGGCATTTCAAATGGTAGAATGTGAACTAGTTCCTTTCAGCTGTTGTCATGTTACCTTCCAAGTGGTGTTGTGGAGTTTTCTCTACAATCTCATAGATAAACATTACTTTGGCATAAACAAACAATTGTGACAACCGCAATGAGGCCAATTTTGTGAAAATTGTTTTTAGCACAATCATGAAATATTCATTAATGTTGGAGCTAGAACTGAAATGGCTTGTATGGGAAACAATCATTGATAACCATCCAAAGTGAATAAATGAAACCTTCAACAAACCCAAAACACATATTGAAGCATGGATGCGCGCTCAAAGGGCTTCTTAAATATTCATGGTGCGACAACTTTGGCAATGTGTTGGTGATGTTGATTTGCATTACATTTCAACTACATTCATCTCATTAAACCTCACATGACTGTTGTAAAATTATAGTCTCTTCACAATGTCAGGCAACCACAAAACATTTTGTGATTGTCAAAGATGTTAGATCCATCACCTCTTATAATATCAAAAGAGATCTTAAATTCAAATGGGTCACATAACTTGGTTATAAGGTGGTCCATTGTGAAGATGTTAACCACTAGATTCCATTTGTGAGTGAAATGTGTGACTCGTTTGGGAGTTGTATAAATTTGTGTGAATATCATCAAGGACACACACATGAGAAAAATCAAACAATTGGTTTGTGGCATTGTGAACGTTCCCCACACAAATTATGGCCCAAGTAAAGTATGAATAAGGATGGAGTTACATAAAGGACACATTGTAATTGGAGGGAGTGAATCTTTTAGATTTTTACATTTGCAAAATGACTTCATCTTGGGAATTCATAACTAGCCAATTTCACTTCACACAAGCTTGTGGGTCTTGTTTGTAAAGCCTCTCTATTCTTTTAAGGAGTTTTTCCCTTTCATGAAAATGTTTGGCCACCTTAAAATGCCATAATGAGCCTAACTAAAACTTGGGCTTTTATGGTTTTTTTTACGGGCACTTACACAAACTTGAGTGTGAAAAGTCATTCAATTTAAAGCTCATGGAACATGTTAAAAAATTGTACCAATTCCAAGCAACTCACATCAACACCTAGGTATTAGACAATGTATAATCATGTGCTTATAACCCATGGTTACAAAGTCTCATATCTCATACTAATGTCTCTTTATCATCGACTAAGTGGTAAAAGGTCAAATTCAACAATAGACCATGATACATGTTATCTTTACCTTGTAAAGACATTGACAACAATAGCATTGGCTAATGGTGAATTGAACTTAAAAATACACGATCCCAATTGTTAAAAGGGTCTAATCGCAAAAGTTTGATTGCAAACTAGAGTGATGCTCACTCACCATTGAGTGAGTCTTCCTTGTGACGATTGCATTGCTCTTCCCCACCTTGGATCGTTTACAAAATGAAACTGCATCACACCTTTGTCAAGATATGACCCACAAATTGTGGGTCTTTCAGATGTTTGTAAAGAGGACATCCAAGTAAATGCATCAAGAAGAGCATGAGTGATGAGGTATATAATAGAGTGGTTGGTTATCATAGAGACCCAAGTGAGATAGATAATGCAAACATAGTAGGGCTGCTGGTGGGTGCAAGATTCTACTAAGAGTCACCCGCATGCACTCAAAAAATCGATTTTCCTCGACCTGTGGTTTCATTAAACTATGGTTACATGATGTGGTGGATGGTGTTGATCATCATGTGTGCTAGATTCTTGCATAACCCAATTTGAAAGCTTTTGTCAAGAAGAGAATAGACGAGGGTTTTTTTTCGTAAAGGTGACAACAATGTCAAACAAACAACGTGTTCTTGTTTTGTTTTTGTTTTTGTTTTTAAAAATAAAAAAAATAATTATTATTATTATTTTCCTCCTTGTGCACCAAAACCATTGCAACAAGCAACTATTATTATTATTATAATATTAATATGGTTGTGGTGCAACAAAGACCATACCGATTACATAATTGTTTCATATTGAATACCCAATTTATTATTTTTTTTAAATTTTAAAAAAGAAACTTAAATTCCATATACATATGTATACATATTCCGTGTGTGTTAAAATAATGCTACATTTGGGGGGGGGGGGAGTGGACAAAAGAATTGCATGTTTTCATGTGGAATTTTGTGCCATAAATGGACTATGTCTTCTTGGGTCTAATTGACCTAACCATTCTTCAAAACCCACATTCCCCATCTTTGTAAATCCACATGCCCATTATGGGTGGGAATTAATATTCATGGAAACCATTACGGTATGGAACCCCGGGGGGTTGTCGGGGTACTGGCTATTGTGTCCCATTTTCTGCCCATTCAGCAAATTTGTCGCATGCATGTTACGGGGCACAATTAGCCCGTACCCGACAAGCTCCATAATATGTAAAAAAAACTGACTTTTTACGAGTGTGAGAGTTGAGACAATTCACCTTATGCTCGAGTTGGTTACCAGACGTAACTTTTAGTGCAAAGGTTCGAGAGTGACACTGGAATCCTCTTGTTCATGGATGAAAAGTTTCGTAACCAGCTTGTAAATGGATGTAAAATATGTAACCTTGCTCTCAATGGATGAAAAATTATAACCTACGTCTGTCTTGTCCGAATGAAGTATGCCAAAGAAAAAAAAAGAAAAGAGGGGGGGGGGGAGGGGCCGCAAAATGAAGTTAAAATTTCTTTTTGGATGAACTTAAAATTTCATCCAAAAATACAGCCGGAACACACACACACATACACACTCCGGTCGGTTTTTCAGTTACGTGGCCGGTTGGCGGCTACGGATGGATGAACTCACTCATTTCCCGATTCGTCCAAAATCTGGACAGAATGAAATAATTATTGTGGGACCTGGGTTGTTACCAAGTCCGTTGCGTAAAAGAGAACAGCCTTTTGGTTTTTGCTGGCTACTTAACGTTGCCAAAAGCTATATTTAAAATTTTAAAAAGTTTTTCTTTTTGAGATTTTCAATAGCCAAAACTCGAAAAAAATCTAAGAAAAACCGCCAGATTTCTATACACGGGTCAACAAGTAGGTAGCTTAAAATATACCTAGAAGGATGTTTGAAATTTTTTGCTTTCATATATCGCTTTTTTAGCCAAATCTGGCTAAATCTTCCTGTGAATTATCGTCACTTTGGCTACATCTTAAAATTGATTGAAAAAATATTGCCCCAATTTTTTTAATTATAAAAGAAAATAAATACCAACAAAGGAAAAATCCTTGCTGCAGCCGCGCAGCCGCAGCAGCAGCGGCGAGAACAGCAACAGTTGCCGCAGCGGACGAGTCGCGCGCGCTCGAGCAGCGGACGGAGCGAGCGAGCGAGCGAGTCCGCGGATGCAGAGCAGAGGAGGAGATCGGAGAAGCGGGGATCGGCAAGAGAGGCAGAGTTCGTATGGGCGGCCATGAGTGAGCGGGGTGGAGGAGGAAGGCATTTTCATGGCGGCGGGGGAAGGAATGGCACGCTTTCTTGTTTGGTGCAATTGCTGGGATTCTGTAGTACAAAGCTGCGGACGTTGCAAGTATCGCGATCCGGGAATAAGCAACAAGCGTGGGCGGTCAAGGAGAAGGAAAATCCGCGTGGTGGGAGTGGCAAGCATCTGTTGTTGTTAGGAGGAGGAGGAGGAGGAGGAGGTGGTGGTGGAACAACTGCTGCTTCCGCTGCTTCTGCGGCCGCCGCCGCCGCTTCTGGTATCAGTAGCCGGCGTGCAGGCTTGTGGGCTGCTTTTTTCATCTGTAGCTTGTCGTTGCTTGTGCTCTTCAACAATGCCAGTCTTGTCTCCGATCACTTGCGTACCAAAGTTGTGGTTTACAGACAGCACCAAGCTGCCAAGCACCGCGGAAACGTCGAAGGAAGAGAAGGTCTTGGAGGTCGAGGATCGTCTTCTCGCGGCATCAAGCTAGAAAGAGGCTCGCCTCCTCGCTTTCCTTGGAGACATGAGGCCAAGAAAGGTGCCTCCTCCTCCTCCTCTTCTTCTTCTTCTTCTTCTTCTTCTTCTTCTGCCGTTTCTGTCCTCCCGAAGACTCCGCATCCCTGTGAAGGATTCAAGATTCCGCCTCCTCCGACGGACAAGAAACGGACGGGGCCACGGCCGTGTCCTGTGTGTTACCTTCCCGAGGACATGGCAATTAGGGAGATGCCGGAGGAGCAAAGATACGTCTCCCCGGTGCTCAAGCATTTGAGCTACGTGAGCGATCTTGGAGGGGCAAGAAGAAGCCGGCAGCCGCCGCTCCAAGGAGCCGCTGGATCTGCGTTCGGCGGCTATCCGACACTGGAGGAGAGGAGCGAGTCCTTCGAGATCCGAGAATCAATGCGAGTGCATTGCGGGTTTGTGAAGGGAAACACGCCGGGAGTTGGGACAGGGTTCGACATTGATGAAGATGATCGCCTGGAGATGAATGCTTGCCAAGGAATTGTGGTTGCATCTGCCATCTTTGGCAACTATGATCAGCTACAGCAGCCCAAGAACATGAGCCAAGAAGCCAAGCAGAGTGTGTGTTTCTTCATGTTTGTGGATCAAGAAACAGAGACTGCTCTGGAACAGAATGAGAGCTTCCTAAGCACCAAGAAGGTCGGGCTATGGCACATTGTTGTGGTATGTAACTTACCCTACACAGATGCGCGGCGGAATGGCAAGGTACCCAAGCTCCTGCTTCACCGACTTTTCCCCAATGCGAGATTCTCACTCTGGGTAGATGGCAAGCTTGAGCTTGTTGTTGACCCTTACAAGATCCTGGAGAGGTTTCTGTGGAGGACAAATGACACTTTTGCCATCTCGGAGCACTACAAGCGCTTTGATGTGTTTCTGGAAGCTGAGGCGAATAAAGCAGCTGCCAAGTATGACAATGCCTCAATTGATTCACAAATTGAGTTCTACCGTAGTGAAGGCCTTAGCCCTTACAGCACAGCCAAGCTTCCCATCACCAGTGATGTTCCAGAGGGATGTGTCATTGTGCGAGAGCACACACCGATTGCAAACCTCTTCTCATGCCTCTGGTTCAATGAGGTTGATCGGTTCACTCCTCGGGATCAGATCAGCTTTGGTATTGTTCGTGATAAGCTTGCTGCAAAGGTTCCTTGGCATATCAACATGTTCAAGGACTGTGAACGCCGCAATTTTGTGGTCCAAGGGTACCACAAAGACTTGCTAGAGCAGAGGGCTGCCTTGATGAATTTGGAGCAATCTGGAAGTTCGGCAAATCAAGTGAGTGGTGCAGCAGCAGATCCAAAGCCTGAAGTCAAGCTTGAGGTTTTACCAATGAAGGTGGAACCGGATACTATACATAAAAAGGAGGGTGAAGGTAGGGCAACCAGTTTAAGAAAGATGCAGGAGCTGTCAAGGACGGCCTATCAGAGCTGATCCACCAGCAAGCACATTTTATTAGGGTTAGCATTGTCCATGAGATCAATTAAACCCTCTGTTGTCTAACTCAGGTGAATCAACAGATTGGTGAGAGTTACTCCTTTGTAGACTATATAGACTGTGACGTATTTCAATTCTTGTATGAAAGTTTAGCAGCCCAGAATGGGGTGCATGGTAATGGCATTCACATTCTTTTGGTCATAACCGAGAAGGCAGATCAGAGTTTTACATTATAGGAGTCGATCAAATGAAAGTTACTTGATTCTTGAAGAGAGTCAGCATTTATTAGTTGTGTGTGTTGTCTGTAGATCAGACAAATACCAATGTGCAATTGTTCCAGCTCTCTCTTTCATATCGCTATATATATACTCCCTTCACTTTCAGTTTCACTTTGGGGACTTGATAAGGAGGGGTGGTTTTGAAGGATCTTCACTTGAAATGAATGTTCAGAGGACTTCTTATCTTCAGATTGCTTGTTGTGCAGTTAAAAGAGCAATGTAGGATGTGAAGTGGGAGAACATCAATTTCAACAGTGTGAGAAAAGGTAAAGCTGTGTAACAGAATTAGGGCAATTCCAAGGCATTGAAATCAGAGAAGGACCCTGATTACACTCCACATAGGCTGATGGTTCCAATTTTGTTCATAGACTTACGCTTTGCCTTTGGTCTCTTGCAAATATGTTTTCCAGTATGGAGACAGAGCTTGCAAAGTAGTCTCAGAATATTTTCCAACGGTTCTTTTTTGTCTTGTCATCACCAACCCTAATTGTTTAGTCCTTTGAGGGAGCAACAAACATCAAGTTCAAATGGCAGTATCAAAAGAGCTCAGGAACAGGTGTTTGTTACTGTTTTTGTCCTCAATGCCAACTGCAACTGGCAGGATCAGGGCAATTTTTCGGCAGTTGCTACCCATGCTTCGAAATGAATGCCATTTTGTGCTGAACTGGGAGATGAAGGTTTTCAGGGAAATCAAACATTGTCTCTGCGCCTGCAATTCACATGTTATGTATCCAACTCAGTTGACATCTTGGGTGGTTTCTCTCTTGTGTTGAACAGTCAGAGGGACATCTTCAATTTGCTGTTTGTTGCTTGTTACTTGGCTATGGTGTACTGCTGTTTAAGCTGTCATGTTTGCCTATTTGTTTACTTATATACTATACTTATTGCTTAAATAGCTGTTCAGGGGCCAGCAAAAAGCTGTATGGAAATTGAAACATGGATGTGGAGGAGGACAAACGAGAGGTTTGATTGTTTGGGTCAGGTACATCTCATCTTTAGCATCAGCAATGGATCTAGAAGGTGCAAAACTCTACATAGGTCAGCATAGACAATAAGATACTTTCCGAAAGCATAGGATTGGACTGTGATCCCAAGCCTTGAACAAGCTATCAGTTCTGAAATAAGCATTAGCTAATCCACTGATCTAGCAATTGAGAAGTGAATTGTAGAATACCTCAACACCTATTTTCAAAGAACCTTCAGTGCATCTCACACAATGTGGTTTGACAGAATTTTTAGGAGATTGTTGCAAATTGCAACGGATTCTTACATAATAAAAAACTGCACTATGCTCCTGAACAACTTCATTTGTGTATAGCAAAAGACCTGATGCCATTTCATGTGCCATAGAATACTAATGGATTGAACCGTTTCTATGTTGGTGAGTAGAGGTGGCACTTTTTTCGCTATTGCATTATTGAGATATCTAATATTGTGATCATCAGGAAATGGGAGTTTGGCATTGTAGTCAAAATGCGAGCCTTCGAGAATGAAGAGTCAATGTTTCTAGAATGAAAATACTCCTCCATTATGGATCATGTAGTTCTTTAGTTGGGTTGTGGCTAAGGATGGATGAATGGATGGATTATCACATTTGGTGGAGTTGAGGTTGGATGATAGATGGCATGTGATGATGATCCCTTGGTTGTTTCAAGGCTTTTGTTTTGTTAAAGTCTTGTGTAGTTGGCTTGGTGTTAGTTATTGATAGCAAACTAAAATCCATCTGCTTGATTCCCTCCCTTTCCCCCCCCCCCCCCCCCCCCACACCCAACCCCTCGGAAACAACAAATTCAAAACACACACACCACTTACATTTTTATATTTATCAAACACAACAAAAAAACAA
>Ga0116229_10008604_pt1 | contig 15809 bp, 10 predicted proteins | sample S1TSphgellanicum_3_FD_87313 | JGI IMG/M metagenome (GOLD analysis project Ga0116229, IMG submission 87313) | Host-associated microbial communities from peat moss isolated from Minnesota, USA - S1T2_Fc - Sphagnum magellanicum MG | ecosystem: Host-associated > Plants > Peat moss > Unclassified...
ACGCCGCAGACGGGTTGATGGCCCCATCCGGCCAGAAATGGGTCGTTTTCACGGCCGCGGCGAGCAATGGTACGGCGCGCGCCTTCGACATGCAGCAGTTCGTCGCGTCGATCGTGGATGCGGACGGCGATACGTATCAGGCCCAGCCCGATAAGGCGAAGCCCGTCGGCGGCGTCTACGGCGTTCCGCCGGGAGGGCAGTGGAAGGAGCAGATTTTGTACGAAGTACCGGCGAACTTCTCGCCGGTGAAAATCGTGTTGCTTCCGTACGATCGCAAGCATCAGGCCTTCCGCATCACGGTACGAGCTTCCGATTACAAGACCGCATCGTAGTCATCGCATCGCGTCTGCCGCCGCGATGCGGGCGCTCGCCTTACCCAAAAAGCGAGCTTAGCGATCGCAGCACTTTAAGCGGTGGATGACGGTGTTTGACTACGACACGCATGCCGCTGCCGCGGGGTACGGTTAGGGCTAGGTTGGCTGCAGCGGCCCCCCGAAAGTCGCGGCCATGTTCGTCCACCGCCTGAAGCTGCGTGCGCCTGAACTTTCATCGAAGTGGATCGATCGGCCCGCGCTCGAGGCCCGGGTTGAAGCCGCGAGCGTGGTCGCGATCGTCGCGGGTCCGGGCTACGGTAAGACGGTACTCGCCGCGCGCAGCTATCACGCGCATCGGTCGACGAAGCTTTGGTACGGCCTCGACCGCGCGGACGCCGACTTAGCCGTGTTCGCGGCGCATCTGCACGCGGCGGTTCGTTCGCTCGGCGACCCGGATCCAGCCAGAGACGCGGCCTGGCGCACCGGCAGCGCTCGCGAAGTCGGCCGCGCGTTCGCGGAACTGATCGCCGACCACGCGCCGCTGATCGTCTTCGACGACGTACACGCGCTCGAAGATAGCGTGTCGGCCACCGTGCTTGCCGAGTTCGTCGAACGTTCGCTACGTGCCGGCGCAAAATTCATCTTCACGGGACGCGCGCTGCCGCGCGAGCTTCACGCGACCGCGGCACGGCTCGGCCCGACCACGGTCGGCGCGAGCGACCTCGCGTTCGACGACCAGGAGGCGCGCCGCTTTTTTCCGGCGCTCGGTGCCGGGCCGTCCCCGGCTCGCGAAGGCTTGATTAAAAGGGCCGAAGGTTGGCCGGCCGGATTGATGCTCATCGCCAATGCGCCCGCGTCGCGAAGCGGCGCGGCGGCAACCCGAGGCGACGACGAGACGCGGACGATGCTCTTCGGTTATTTAGCCGCCGAAGCGCTCGCGAACCTCAGCGAACGCGAACGCGATTTTCTTCTGGATACGGCGATTCTCGACGAACTTCAGGTCCGAATCTGCGACGCGGTCAGCGGGTCGGACGACGCCGGCGAGTTGTTGACCTCGCTGACGCGGCGTGGGCTCTTCATCGTGCGGCGGGCCGAAGACGCCTTCACCGCGCACCAGCTCTTTCGGGATTTTCTGCGCGAGGAGCTGCTCCGCACGCGGTCGCGCGCGGACGTCGCCGACCTCCATCGGCGGGCCGCCGGGGCCTTGCGGGCCGAGGGCGATCGGGTCGCGGAGATCGCGCATCTGCTCGATGCCGGCGACGCGGAAGAGGCGGCGACCGTTCTCCAATCCGCCGCCTTCGGATTGCTCGCCAGCGGCCAACTCTCGCCCGTCGGCGCATTGCTGGCGCGCCTGCAGCCGGCGCGCATCGATCGGAGCGCGACCCTACTGGCCGCTCTTGGGCGCGTGGAACAGTTGCGTGGCGACTGGGACCGCGCGCTCGCGACGTTGCGGCGCGCGATCGACCTCGCGCGCGATCGCGGCGAGGTCGACACGCTGGCCGAAGCGGTCCGCGTCGCCTCGACGATCCTGGCGTCGCGCGGTGAGTTCGAAACGCTGCGCCGCCTGCTCGACGAAACGCTCGCGCTCGAGGGGCTGAGCGATGCCTCCCGTACCGCGCTCGCGATGACCTTGGGCGCGGTGCTGCTCGAGAACGGCGACTTCGGCGCCGCTTTGGAGACCTTCGATGCGATCATGCCGTCACTCGTCGCGCGGGGCGATCTCGGGTTGCAGGGGATGGTGCTCCATAACACCGGGTGCGCGCACGCCCGCCGCGGCGAACCCTTTGCCGCGATTTCGATGTACGACCGGGCGTTGCGCGTCAAGCGCAGCGCCGGGCAGCGCGTCTCGACGCTGCTGACGCTCGGAAACAAGATCTTCATGCTGCGGCTTACGGGCGACCTCGACGAAGCGGAACGGCTAACCCAGCTGATGCTGGAAGAGTCCTATGACATCGGCAACGCGGCGATGATCGCGAACGCGCACGAGAACCAAGGCGCGCTCTTGCTCTTGCGCGGCCGTCCCGTCGAAGCTTTAGCGGCATTCAACTTGGGACGCGTCGCAAGCGATCCCGCGGACGTCATGTTCTTGCCCGACATCATGCACGGTATCGCGCTGGCATCGATCGCGACGTCGGAGTTCGACGAGGCGGACCGGATCGCGCGCGACGTTGCCGCGACGCACGCCGCCGAACGGCGGCCGCAAGCGCGCGCCGCGGTCCTGGTCACGCGCGCCACGTGCGCGGCCATGAGCGGGGCGCCGGCCCGGGCTCTCGCGTTCCTGCGCGAGGCGCTGGCCTGTGTCGACGGCGGCGCGGACGCGCTGGCCGCGGCCGGCGTGCGCATCGACGCGGGCGAACTCTTACTGAAGGTGGCGGGGACGCTCGAGGGAACCGCTGCCGCCGAGGCGCGCGCGCTCGCCGAGCGGGTCGCGCGTGAAGCGTTCGCCCTGCTTCACGAGCGCGATTACCGCTTTTTGCTGCGCACCAAAGCGGCGGCGTGCCGAACGCTGCAGGCGCACGTGGCGCAGTCCGACGCTCCCGGTGCTGCGGCGATGGCGGAACCGATGCGCTTTGAAATGCTCGGCGGTTTCCGCGCCTTCGTGGCAGGCCGGCCACTCGCCGCCGACGTTTGGAAGCGGCGCCGTGCCCGGGACCTCACGGCGTATTTGATTTCGGCCCGCGGCCGGCCCGTGCCGCGCGCGCGGCTGATCGATACCTTCTGGCCCGACGCCGACGCGGATTCCGCGGCGGAAACGCTGCGGGTGACGATCAGCGCGATTCGTAAGGCGCTGGGCAACGTCGTCAAGTTCGAGGCCAACGCCTATCGCTTCGATCCGCCTGCGGGAACGACGCTCGACGTCGCGCAGTTTGAAGCGAGTCTCGAAAGCGCGCGTGACGCGCAGAGCGCCGGAAATGGCGAGGCGGCACGCGCGGCCTACGTGGCGGCGATGGAACTGTACGGCGGCGAATTTCTCGACGGCCTCGATGAGGGCGATTGGCAATGGCGGGAGCGCGAACGCCTGCGGGCCGGAGCGGTCGAGGCGCTGCGCTGGCTCGCGCAGGACCGCGCCGCGGACCGCGCGTTGCGGCGGCTGGCGCTCGATCGATTGCTCGAGATCGCCCCATACGATATCGAGGCCGTCCGCGCCCGGCTCGAGGCGCTCGTCGAGGAGGGCCGGCCGGGCGATGCGGAACGCGAGTACGCGGCCTGGCGCCGTCGCTATCGCGGCGTGGTCGGGGCCGACCCGCCGGTGGTCTGGAGCGCGTCGGCGTGAGTCGAGGGGCGCCTGGGAAAAAGCCGTGACGCGGCTGCCTCGCGCGCGAGTTGTTCGCGGTTTGTCACACCCCGCGGGCTAACCTGAGGCATCCCCCACGTCTCATCGACAAGGAGCCACGATGAAGCCACTCCTCTGCGCGCTCGGTGCCGTCACGCTGAGTGCGGCAACGATCGCATCGGCGCAAGCCGCGGTCGCCACCGTCGGCACGTTAGCCGGCGTTTCCGGCGGCCGCGAAACGACGCTCACGCAAGCCTTCCCGTTTCCCGCGCGCGCGGTGGATCTCGGCCCAGTCGCCGGCGAGCAGCCGCTGCGACTCGTCGTCGGCCTGCGCGTTCGCGACCGGCGCGCGATCGATACGCTGTTACGGCGGCAGCACACGCCCGGAGATCCGCTCTTCGGGCGGTTTCTGACCCCGGCGCAAACGAACGCGCTCTTTAATCCGACCGGTGCGACGGTCCAAGCCGTGGCCGCTTTTCTGGCTGCCGGCGGTGTGCGCAACCTGCACGTGACCCCCGATAACTTGCTGATCACGGGCGATGCGACGGTCGCGGTCGCGCGGCGCACGTTCGCGACGGATTTCCGGGCGTTCGCATACTCCGGGCGGCGCGGGTTTGCGAACGTGCGGCCAGCGACGGTGCCGCTCGCGTTGCGCGGCGCGGTCGCCTCGATCGGCGGCCTCAACGACTTCGCGATGAAAGCGGACGTTCGTTATCCGGCCGCGCAGCGACGGTTGTCGCCGGCCGTACTCGCCGCGCTGGCCCGGTCGCGTAAGCCGAACGCCGCGGCAACCGCGACGCCGCATGCGGTCCCGACGCCGGTGCCGTGCAACGGCATCGTCACGAACGGGGACTGTCTGCTCGATGCCTATAACGCGCAGGCGTTCCGGACCGCATACGACGTCCCGCTCAGCCCGTCAGGGCCAGGCACCTGGGGATACTCGGGCAAGAGTACGGCGATCGCGATCTTCACAGAGGGCAGCATGGCCACCGTGCTGACCGATTTGAAGCTGTACGAAAAAGCCAATAACCTTCCGGCCGTCAACCCGAACGTCGTGTACGCCGGGATCCCGTCGCCGGATACCTCGGGTCAGGACGAATTCGATCTGGACACGCAGACGAGCACGGGCATGGCTCAGACCGTCAAGAAGCTGTACCTGTACGTCGCGACGTCGCTGACGGATTCGGACACGACCGTGGCGTTCGACCGCTTCAAGACGGACGACCTCGCCAAGGCCGGCAGCGCGTCGTTCGGAAGCTGCGAAATCTTCCCGGCGACCGATGGAACGCTCACCACGGACGACGAGATCTTCGCCGAAGCGGCCGTGCAAGGACAGACCGTTTTCTCGTCGTCCGGCGACAACGGCACGACGTGTCCGATCGTCGCGTCGACGGGCGTGCCGGGAACCGGCCTGCCCATGGAATCCTATCCGGGCGTTTCGCCCTACGTGATCAGCGTGGGCGGGACGTCGCTGATCACCTCGTCCACGAACGGTTCGTACTCGGCCGAAATCGCCTGGGACGGCAGCGGCGGCGGCACGAGCATCGAAGATTCCTCACCTTTTTGGCAGCAGGGCGTCGTGCCGGCCGTCAACAACGCGCCCTCCGGCGTGCCCGGAGTGGTGACGATGAAGGCGGTTCCCGACGTGGCCATGGACGCGGACCCGAACCTCTCGCCCGCGGAGATCTACGTGAGCGGAGCGGTCACGGAGGTCGGCGGCACGAGCCTCGCGTCACCGTTGTCGCTGGGCGTCTGGGCCGTCCTCGAGACGTACCACGATAACTCGCTGGGCTTCGCCGGTCCGCTGTTGTATCAAGAGTACAAGAAGTTCACGACGCTCAACTCGTCGACGGGAATCTACGCGCCCCCCGTTCCGCCGATCGGCGCACTTACCCAGCCGATCGGCGGCTTCCACGACATCTTCGCCGGCTCGAACGGGTTGCCGGCTCTGCCCGGTTACGACTACACCACCGGCCTCGGATCGTTCGACGTCAAGCTGCAGACCAAAGACCTGCCGACTACCTACCCCTACTAACGACCGCCGCGCCTGCAGATGAGCGGCCCGGTGACGGGCGCCGGGCCGCTCACGTCTTTGCCTCCGGTGAACCGGCCGTATCGCCGGTTTTATTGAAAGCATCCAAACCGTGATCGACCCTGTGCGCTCGATGATTTAAGGAGGCGCCACGATGTTTCGTGTGAGCCAGCAAGAAGACGTAATCGTTATCGATGTCAGGGACGACGTCGACATTGTGTCCGGTCCGCTGTTGGAGGCCGCTATCACGATCGCGGACCAGCAGCCGTTATCGCATCTGATCGTCAACATGGAAGACGGTAAATACTGTGATTCGACGGGCGTCGCAATCCTGCTTCGCGCTCGGAAAAGGCTCCGGGATCGTTTTGCTGCTCGTCATGAAGCCAGGAAGCATTTGCCACCGTATAACCGAGATCGCGGGGCTGGCCGGCATCTTCCAAACCTCGTCAGATCTGCTCTCAGCACTGAGCCGCGCCCGCGCGATGGCGTCACAAGCTCGCTCGTCCCTTGAGATAGTCGATGCCGCGCCCGTCGATCGGCGCGTGCCGGCGACGATCCACCTTAGGGCGTGAGCTCGAAGATCGTGCCTTGCCCCGCGCCCGCGCCGATACCGCCCTCCTGAGTCGTACCGAGTAGCTTGCCCTTGTAATAGGTGAGCTGCGGCAGGGGTAAGACTCCCCTTGGCAGGTACGCGAACTTGTAGATCACGCCGCCCCAACGCCAGCCCGTCGCAGCCCTCACGATGGAATAGATCGTGCCGCACCCGACCGAACAGGTGTCGTTGAAAACCCCGCCCCAAAAGGCCACGCCGTAGATCGTGCTCGCGCCGTCCCAGGTCAGGTAACCGAGTGGAAGTGCGCCGTCGGGTCCGCTGAAGTCGTGCAGGCTCGTGAGTTGCCAGGGCGTCTTTTTGTCGGAGGGTTCCGTAGCCACCGCGATGGTGCCGCATCCGCCGTTGCCGAGCTGTGGGCAGCCCCTCGTATTCGCGCCACCGCCTTCTGTGGTGAAGAATACTTCGTTCGTGGACGACGCGGGCGTGGCGCCGGCGACATTCTGTTTCGCACTTGATGTGACCCCGGGTAGCGGAATGCCGGCCGGATACGCAGGGCCGCCGGGGTTGCACGAACCGGCCCAGATAGAGATCTCCGGAAAACTCGGATACTCCCATAGTAAAGCATCAGAATAACCTAACTGTCCGCTCCCCTCGCAGGACGTCGCTTCGGGCGCGGGCTCGGAAGGCTGCCGCGACGCGTCAGTCACCCCCCCGCCGCCCAGATACGTCGAGACGAACGCGTTCCCGCTCGCGTCGAGCGCCGGCGCGGCGAAGGGCATTGCGCCATCGGTTCCGCCTTTGAACGCGTGCAGGATTTTCTCGCTCCATTTTCCGTTGGTCTTGGTCAGCGCGTACAAGGTACCGCAGCCCGTCGGGCGGCCGTTATCCGATCCGCACGCGAACGAACTACCGCCGTCACTGGTCGTGCCGAACACCGTGCCGTTGGGTGCAATGGTGAGACCCTCCGGAACCGAGCCGTCGTCTCCGGCGGCGCTCGCAGCCCGAAAGCGATGGAGTAAGGTCAGGCCCCACACCGTCTTTCCTTTCGGCGGCGGCGTCAATTCGAGCACGTACATGCCGGAGTTGAAATTGCCGAAGATGCCGTAGAGCGCAGTTGACGAACCAGCCAATCCGTCCAGCGCGGTAACGCCGCTATTGAGGATAGGCGTCTCGAGCCACGTGCCTTTGGAATTCTGCTTCAGCTCGTAAACGGTCGACTGCGTCGCGCCGTACAACGCTCCCCCCGGGCCGGCAACAACCCCGGTTTGGGGGTTGTAACCGTCCCTTCCGCCTGTGAAGGCGTGAATCGTCGTGAGAGAGGCTGCTTCCGCCGGGCACGCGGCGCTTACGCTCCAGCCCAGCGCCGCGCAGAATACCGCGAAGAGTTCGCGTGGGAACTTCAAATGGCACGTCCTTCAGAAGACCGGTAACCGAATGTTAGCACCCCTAGCGTCTCAAAAGCGTCTCAAAGCTCATTTCGTGCGCTAAGCCCATTGGTCTGAGGGCCAAACTCAAATCCGATGGCGCGCCCGTCGCCACGCCCTCGGCGACGAGCCAAGAGAGGCAGTCGTAGACGCTCCGGAGTCTGGATTCATTTGCGCGACCGCTCGTAGCCGCCAAAGCAAGATCGCGAAGGGAGGATGCGGGTGCGTGCGTCGCCAGGCGACGCACGCACCCCACCCGGGTCGTTCCGGCGGAGAGACGCCGGAGTCAGGCGGGGATTGGCTCGAGTTGCGCGCGGCCCCAGGCGCGATGGCGTCCGATGGCTTCGATGAAGCCGGCCGCGATTGCCTCCGCGTCGCCGACGACGACGCCTTCGTCCGCGCCGTCGCTTTGCGGGATCCCGGCTTCGCGCAACACCAGCGCGCCGTCATCGGAGGACGCGATGGCCTTGGCGTGCGCGAACGCCTCGGCCACGAAGTTGCGCGCGTCGCTCGAGGCCGCCAGCGTGGTCGCCGCGTCAGCTCCGCCCGGGAGGTAGACAGCATCGAACACGACCGCGGGCATCGTGACGAAGCGGTGGTCGACGGGGATCGTGCCGCCGTCGCCCGCAACCTCGCCAAGTTTTGCCGAGACCACGAGCGCGTGCGCACCGGCATCCTGCAAGGCGGCCGCGATCGTCTCCACGTCGTCGGCGGACGATCCGTCGGCTACGAGGATCGCAACGTTACGTCCCGTGACGTCGCCGATGACGCCGGTCTCCACGTTGAGCTGGCTGAGGAGCGGCGATGCGAGCGGCGCGGCGCCGTTGGAAGCGCCGTTCGACTTGCCGCGGGGCGCCTTGGCTTTCCCGTTCGCCGTCGATGACGGTTCCGCCAAGCCGAGGTTGGCGGCAACGGCCCGTGCGAGGCCGCCGTCGATCTGCGTCAGCATCGCGCTCACGACGCGCTCGCGAATCTCCGTCCGGTTTACCTTGGCCAGCTCAAACGAGAAGGCATCGATGATGTGCTGTTTCTCGACGGCCGACATGCTGTTCCAAAACATCGTCGCTTGCGAGAAATGATCGTCGAAGGACGCCGAGCGTACGCGCCGCATGACACCGTCGACGCGCGCGGGATAGGTCGCGAACGCGCCATCCTCAACCGTCCGGGGCGCGGGCAGGTTGTCATCGAGCGAGTTGGGCGAATACGATGCGTTGCCGACGTCGATCGTCATGCGGTGGAAGCCGTCGCGCTGGCCGTTACTGAACGGGCAGATCGGCCGGTTGATCGGGATCTCATGGAAATTCGGCCCGCCGAGGCGTGAGAGCTGGGTATCGAGATACGAGAAGTTCCGCCCCTGAAGCAGCGGGTCGTTCGTGAACCCGATGCCGGGCACCAAATGCGACGTACAGAATGCGACTTGTTCGGTCTCGGCAAAATAGCTGTCGGGGTTGCGATCGAGGACCATCTTTCCGATGCGCTGGACCGGAACCAGTTCTTCGGGGATCAGCTTCGTCGGATCGAGGATATCGAATCCGAACGCGTCGGCCTCTTTGTCGCCGAAGAGCTGAAGTCCGAGCTCCCATTCGGGGAATTGCCCGGCTTCGATGCGCTCGAAGAGATCGCGGCGATGGAAATCGGGATCCTTGCCGGCGATTTTCTGCGCTTCGTCCCACACGAGCGAGTGCACGCCCAGTTTCGGCTTCCAGTGGAATTTCACGTAGCGGGCTTCGCCGCGCGCGTTGATCAGGCGGAACGTATGAACGCCGAAGCCTTCCATCGTCGCGTACGAGCGCGGAATCGCACGGTCGGACATCAGCCACATCACCATATGGCTTGATTCGAGCGTCAGCGACACGAAATCCCAGAGTGAATCGTGCGCCGATGACGCCTGTGGAATCTCGTTGTGCGGCTCCGGCTTCACGGCATGGACGAAATCCGGAAACTTGATGGCGTCCTGGATGAAGAAGACGGGCATGTTGTTGCCGACGAGGTCGAAGTTGCCGGCCGGCGTGTAGAACTTCACGGAGAAGCCGCGCACGTCGCGCGCGGTATCGGCCGACCCACGCGAGCCGCCGACCGTCGAGAAGCGCGCGAACACGGGGGTTTTCACCGCCGGATCTTGCAGGAACTCCGCGCGCGTGATGTCCGCCATCGATTCGTAGACTTGAAAGTAGCCGTGGGCTGCCGCGCCGCGCGCGTGCACGACGCGCTCGGGGATGCGCTCGTGATCGAAGTGCGTGATCTTTTCGCGCAGGATGAAATCTTCGAGCAGCGTGGGGCCGCGTTCGCCGGCACGGAGCGAGTTCTCGTTGTCGGCGATCGGCACGCCTTGATTGGTCGTGAGCGCGTTGTCCCCCGGGGCAGCACGGAATGGCGCCAGCGCTTCGATCTTCGCAGTCGGCGCGTTGGCTGTGGTCGGGGCGGCTTTCCGTCGATTCTTTTTCGTGGCGCGTGGCGGAGTCGCGCGCTTCTGTGGAGCTTTAGCCATATGGTCTCGTTTCCATCACGTCGTAACAACCCGCACACGGGACGGGCCTCAAGTCGCCGTACCCGCCCCGCGTGGTTGAGGTAAAGAGCTTGCTTGGCGAGGGGCGAAGCACCGTGTGCTCGGGTCGGCCGGCCGAACGGCCGGATGAATTCGGTCGGGCCGCATTCGCTCGCGTTGCTCAGCGCTCGGATCCGCCTCACGCGGCGGACGCTTCATGTGACTTTGCAACTCGACCGTGAAGTGCGTGAAGGCGCGGCGAAAAATGGGGTAAGAGCGAACTCATGTTGAGCTGATGAGCGGATGCCGCGACTAATCGGGACAGAGTTGGCTTCAGTAAAGGTGATTCTTTACGAGTAACAACCGGCTCCGGTGCGGCAATCGAATCGCGCACACGATGTCGATCGTTCGATCCTCGTGAGCGCCACGCAGCCAATTCGAACAGGACAAATGTTAGAGAGACGGAGTTTTACGCGTGAGCGAACGGAACGAAAAGACTGGGAACGGCTTGTCTCGCCTGCAGGTGATCGGAGCGCTCGGATCTGGTTTAGCCGCGGCAACGGTGTCGCCCGCATCTGGAAAGGAGATCGCATTGCAAGACAAGGGAAGGACGTACGCGAGCACGGCGCAACCGGTACAGAATCCGACGACGAAGTATCCGGGGCCGCCGTACACGTTCGTCAAGCAGCCGTGGCCGGGGTTGGCGAGTAAGATGGTGCCCCCGCCGGACCATGGCGAGAAGAGCTATAAGGGCTCTGGCCGTCTGCTCGGGCGCAAGGCGCTGATCACGGGCGGTGATTCAGGCATGGGACGTGCCGCGGCCATCGCATACGCACGCGAGGGCGCGGACGTCGCCATCAACTACTATCCGACCGAGGAGCCGGACGCGAAGGAAGTGGTCGCACTTATTCGGGCTGCTGGACAAAAGGCGGTTGCGATTCCCGGCGACCTGCGCGATGCGAATTTCTGCCGGCAGTTGGTGATGAAGGCGATCGAGGGTTTGGGTGGACTCGACATTTTGGTGAGCAACGCGGGACGCCAGCAAACGTTTCCGCAGATCACCGACGTCCCCGACGAGGAGTTCGACTGGATCATCAAGACGAACATCTACGCGCCCTTCTACATCATCAAGGCGGCGATCCCACATCTTCAGCCCGGATCGGCGATCATCGCGACGACTTCTGAGCAGGCCTACGATCCGTCCCCCGATCTCTACGCGTATGCGCAGACGAAGGCGGCGACGATGAATTTTGTGAAATCCTTGGCAAAGGGCCTGGGTCCGAAGGGAATTCGTGTGAACGGTGTAGCTCCGGGCCCGATCTACACGCCGCTACAGATCTCGGGCGGTGCGACGAAGGAGAAGTTCGAGAGTTTCGGCGGGACCTATCCGCTTGGTCGCGCGGGGCAGCCGGCGGAATTAGCGTCGATCTACGTGCAGTTGGCGGCGGAAGATGAAACGTACACGACAGGGAACATCTATGGAGCGGGCGGCGGGATGGGACAGCCGTAACGTTGGAGAGCCCCGACCGTGCGCCTCGATCGACTTGCGGTAATCGAAGAGTATTTCCGGCCTTCGCGAAACAGTCGCAAAGGGAGACATCGTGGACTTCAAGCTCGAGGTCGTGGTGATACCGGTCTCGGACGTTGACAAAGCCGTCGGGTTCCATCACGCCGGTACGGCCGGGCGCGTTCCCGGTCCGGCTCCGGACCACAAGAGTTACGGTTCCTGGGTCTCGTTTGCCGATCCGGACGGCAACCGTTGGTTCGTCCAGGAGGTCACCACCCGGCTTCCGGGCCGGGTGACGGCGGCGCCGGCCGCCTACGAATCCGCCGCCGACCTGGCTGCGGCGTTGCGCCGCGCGGCGGCCGCGCACGGCAAGCACGAGGAAGAGATCGGTCATGCCGACCCTGATTGGCCGGACTGGTACGCTCAGTACATGGTGGACACCGCCACCGAGCCCATCGGTTGAGCGATTTAGAGACTCGAGCTAGCTGAAGGGCCGCGCGAAGAAAATCAAGACCGGGAGGATCCAGTTCACGACGTGGCTTGTCCAGCAGTACACGCAGGGCATCCGGGTGACGAAGAGCAGGCTGTAGGCCAGGTAGGCGGAGAAGGCGGCGGCGCCAAGCGAGGCGAGCAAGCCGGCCCACCAAGCCGGCGGCCACGAAAATAGGAGCGTGGCGAGGGCCAAGCAGCCGTAGTAGGCCATCCCGACGGCTGCATTGGGCGTGCCCCCGAGGGCCCTGGCCCGGGCCGTCTGGACGACACTTGGCCCGTCGAGCTCCCCGCGCTCGGCCCGGCGGGTCTTGCGGAGCATGAACGCAGAGGCATAAAGGCCCACGCCGCAAAGCACTAGGACCGTGAACCGAACGATCATCGCTCGTTGAAGTCCTTTTGGCGGCGGGCCGAAGCGGTCGCTGTCTTTCTCGCGTCGTTCCTGCTGGCGTATTTCGTCATCTGGCATAAGACGCGCGTCGAAGGCGTGTTGTCCACCATCGGTCCGCTGGCTTATCCGCTGGCGATCGTGATCTTCGCGATCGTGGCTTCGGCGCCGTTTTCGGTTACCGATGCCCTGGCGATCATGAACGGCGCGATCTTCGGACCCTTGTGGGGTTCGGTCGTCAACGCGATCGGCCTGGTCTTAGCGGCCCTTGCCGGCTACGCGGTCGCCCGGCGTACGTCGCACTTGCTGGAGCTCGAGAAGAACATCGAGAAGCTGCCGTCCTGGGTGCGGCGCTTCAAAATCGGTTCGCCGGCCTTCCTCTTGACCTTACGGATCATCCCGGGTCTGGGCGGAACGCTGGCGACCCAAATCGCGGCGGCCAAACGGATCCCCATTTTCGTTCACGTCTGGACGATGTGCGCGATCGCGATTCCGATCTGCACGGTCTTGGCGATCTTCGGCGATACGGCGTCCGCCGCGGTTCACGCGTACTATGAAGCCCATCTGCCCCACGTTCACATGCCGCACGTGAGCTTACCGCACGTCCATATGCGGCAGCGCCTCAACGAGTTCTTCCATCCTACGCCGCACCCGCCGCCCGAACCGGAGCGAACGTGAACGTCGTCCTCATCGAAGATACCGAAGGCCTGGCCGCGCTCTGCGCGCGGGTCGACGCCGCCGAACGCGTCGCGCTCGACACCGAGTTCCACAACGAAAAATCCTACGCGGCGCGGCTGATGGTCGTTCAGCTCGTCGTCGGCGACGAGGTCGCCATCGTCGATCCGCTGCGCGTACGGGATCTCCATCCGCTGGCCGACGCGATGGCGAACAAGACCGTCGTCGGGCACGCCCTGCAGAGCGATCTCAAGATATTTGTCGACCGCTTCGACCGCCTGCCGGCGGTCGCATTCGACACGCAGCTAGCGGCCGCGTTCTGCGGCTTCGGCATGTCGATCTCACTGGCCGACCTCGTGCAAGACATCGTCGGCATCCGGTTGCGCAAATCGCAGACCGTTAGCGACTGGAGCATCCGGCCGCTCTCGCCGCAGCAGATCGACTATCTCGTCGACGACGTGCGTCACCTCTTCCCGCTGCAGGACGAACTGGTCGCGCGGCTCGAGCGCAGCGGCCGGCTCGCCTGGTTCGAGGACGACGCGCAGCATCTCGTGGACATCTCCCGCTACCGGCCCGACGCCGAACGGCTCTATCTGCGCGTCCCCGGCGCCATGCGCATGAACCGCCGGGAACTCGGCATTTTGCGCGAGGTCGCGCAATTGCGGGACACGCTCGCGCGCGAGCGCGACGTTCCGCTCAAGTACATCATCCCCGACGACGTCATGGCCGGCATCGTATCGCTGCGCCCGGCCAGCCGCGACGACCTCGCGCAACTGCGTCGTCTGGATGCCGGCGCCCGCAAAGCCTACGGCGACCGCATCGTCGCCGCGGTCGCGGCGGGCATCGCCGTCGCCGACGCGGATTTGCCGAAAAAGCCCGCGCGGCCGGCCGGCTCGGATCGTGAAGCGATCGTCTCTTGCCTCGCCGTGCTCGCAAGCGGGATCGCGGCGGATAACGGGCTACCCTCCGGGCTGCTCGTCACCCGTGCCGCGCTCGAGCGAGTCGCGCGCGAACTGCCAAGAACTCCGCAGGAGGTGGCGCGTGCGCTCGACGCGAGCGCCTGGCGTGCGAGTTTAGTAGCAGAGCCGCTTCACGAGCTGCTTTCGGGCACCGTGGCGCTGACGGTGGCCGACGCCCAGCGCGGCACGCCGCGCGTCGCGCGGGTTCGTACCGGGGGGCTCCCTCCCGAGTAGCGAACGCCGGGACCGTTATGCAGAACGCGCATCCCGATAGTTTCCAGGCAAAAAGCACGCTCGGCGTGGACGACCGAGTCTACACGATCTTCCGTCTCGATGCGCTCGAGCGCGCCGGCTTCAACGGCGTCTCGCGTTTGCCGTTCAGCCTGAAAATTCTGCTGGAAAATCTCGTCCGCTTCGAAGACGGCCGTAGCGTCACGCGCGACGACATCGCGGCGCTGGCGTCGTGGAACCCGGGCGACGCGATCGACACCGAGATCGCCTATCGGCCGGGGCGCGTGTTGCTTCAGGACTTTACCGGCGTGCCGTGCGTCGTCGATCTGGCGGCCATGCGGGATGCGATGGCCGAGATGGGCGGCGACCCGAATGCGATCAACCCGCTGCAGCCGGTGGAGCTGGTGATCGATCATTCCGTGCAGGTCGATCGCTTCGGCACCGGGTCCGCGTTCGCCGAGAACGCGCAACTGGAGTTCGATCGCAATCGCGAGCGTTATGCGTTCCTCAAGTGGGGCCAGCAAGCCCTCGCGAATTTCCGGGCCGTGCCGCCCGACACGGGTATCGTCCACCAAGTCAACATCGAGTATCTCGCGCGCGTCGTGTTCGGTGCCGGCGGTGGCGGGACCGCGGCCGAGAGCGGCGGCGCGGCCTACCCCGACACCGTCGTCGGCACCGATTCGCATACGACGATGGCCAACGGGCTCGGCGTGCTGGCCTGGGGCGTCGGCGGCATCGAGGCGGAAGCCGCGATGCTCGGCCAGCCGGTGACGATGTTGATTCCCGAAGTGATCGGCGTGCGTCTCACGGGCGCGCTACGCGAGGGCGTTACCTCGACCGACCTGGTGCTGGCCGTCACCGAGCTGCTCCGCGCCAAGGGTGTCGTCGGCAAGTTCGTTGAGTTTTTCGGGACCGGACTTTCCAACCTCAGCGTCGCGGACCGGGTGACGATCGGAAACATGTCGCCCGAATACGGGTCGACGATCGCGATCTTCCCGATCGACCATCAGACGCTCTCGTACTTGAAGCTCACCGGCCGCGCGCCGGAGCAGATCGCGCTGGTCGAGGCGTACGCGCGCGTGCAAGGCCTGTTCCGCACCGACGAGTCGCTCGACCCGATTTTCACCGACGTCGTCGAACTCGATCTCACGAGCGTCGTGCCCAACCTCGCCGGGCCTCGCCGGCCCCAAGACCGGGTGGCGCTCAGCGACGTGAAGGCGGAGTTCGGCCGCGCGCTCGAAGGCTGGCAAGCCGCGCGCGACGGAGCCGGCGCGGGCAAGAGTACCGAGTACGCGGTCTCGCGGCTGGAAGACGAAGGCGGCGGTGGAACCGCGGTCGCGGCCCGGCCCGAGACGCTGCTCTCGGACGGCGCGGTCGTCATCGCGGCGATCACCACGTGCACGAACACGTCGAACCCGGCCGTCATGATCGGTGCCGGGCTCGTGGCGAAGAAGGCCGTCGAACGGGGCTTGACGCGC
>Ga0116229_10008606_pt1 | contig 15806 bp, 11 predicted proteins | sample S1TSphgellanicum_3_FD_87313 | JGI IMG/M metagenome (GOLD analysis project Ga0116229, IMG submission 87313) | Host-associated microbial communities from peat moss isolated from Minnesota, USA - S1T2_Fc - Sphagnum magellanicum MG | ecosystem: Host-associated > Plants > Peat moss > Unclassified...
AAAATAGGGGAAAAAATATTTTTAAATGATCTAATTCTTGGTCAATATATCAATGCTTGCAAATTGAGATTTTCAAGATTTTTTTAAAAGTCATACAATGTGATCGCAATTATTTAAATTATTTATATTTATATTTATATTTAATTCATTCATTTAGTTGAAAGTTTAGCTCTTGATTTTAAATTTTACTTTATTTAAAGATTTATTATTTTGATTAAATCAATTATATGTTAATCATCGATCATGATTAAGTATCAAACCAAGATTTTTTTTTGAATTTTGTTTGTTTGTTATTATTCAATATTTAAAATTGCTTGATTCACATTAAAATGCATTTGTGTTTCAACTTTTCAATTAACAATTATATTTTTAGGTTTAATGAATTATTGAATAACATACCATCAATGTTTTGAAACATGAGTCTATTATTATAATTGAAATTATTGATTAATGTTGTACCGTAAATTCCAATGATGTAGGAACTAATTTATATGGGGTTCTTTGCAAATAGTTTTGTATGTTGCTTCTACACAACCATTCTAGTTGTATGGTCATCCTTGGACCATTCCAAAGACAATTCAAGAATAATTATCTCATTTTCAAGGCTAATCATTTTATAACTTTTTCTCTTATAGCTACTTCCTTTCTTTATTAACTTTCATAATAACTATTTCCCACCTTTGCTAATAACTACCTCCATTTTATAATTACCTCACTCCTTTTTCCTATCCCCAAAATGAATATATAAAAAACATTAACATGTATATTTTCATGTCCATGAAATGTATATTAATTCAAATTAAATTTGACATTGACATAAATATATGAAAATAAGGGAAAAAAAACAATTGATTGTCATTAGTAGCATGCAACAACGTGGAGCTCAAATATTAATATTTATATATACAATCTATAAATCCCATGAAAATGTAAATCATTTACACTTACACATGATTTACACTTATATAGTAACAATGCAAATGTATATATTATATATCTTGAATAAGTATATGTCCTTGTAACCCATATTAATTAGTTGTAAGTACATCCAAATGTGAAAGCATCCCAAAGCTCAATGTTTTGTTTTTTTTGCAATGGGTCACTTTGATTAGCTTATTAGCAAAAACATTTAAAATTCAAACACACCCCCCCATCCCCCCCCCCCCCCCCCCCCCCCCCCCCCCCCCCAACCTCCCAAACAAAAAAAAGATGAGATGTTTTCACACATGTTAAATCATCGAAATGTAATTGACATTGTTTTACATGACACAAAATATATTTACATGATTTCACACTTAAATGGAGTGTCAATGAATTTCATTATGACATTTACACTTATACGAAATATAATTTCAAAATCATATACATGCACAAAATTGTTCGTGACTTGCCCATCATGATTGCAAATTGTGAAAGACTCCTTAAATTTCAACATTTGGTTTCATACAAAAAGAACATGTCTTTATGTATTTTAATCTCTTAAATCACACTTTATATCAATACATTTTATAATGAATTTGATATTGTTTAATTTTCATAATGTTCACAACTCTAACAAGTGGTAACATTGAATTGTTTAACATGAAAAGTCAAAATTGCAAATAAACTAATATTTGATTCCATGCAATTTTGCACTACCAATCACAATGAATTGAAGAAAAAATGAGTTGATTTTGTAGAAATTAATTTACATTGGAATGACAATTATATTAAATGAATTTGCATGATGCAAGTTGAATTTGAATTGAATTCAAATACATCGAATGGAATCCAAATTGAATTCAATTGAATTATATTGAATTCAATCAAATTATGAAAATTCAATTATGAAAGGGCACATATTAATTTGTTTTTTCATATGCATGTAGGTGGGTTGATGAAAGGGATGAAATAGTGAAGTAATTATGGAATGTTTTCAAATTATAAAGTGGATGACATCCAAACTTGTCATGGTGACAATTGCTAATGGATTTTATATTTGTTGGCTTTGTCTTACATAAGCATTGTGGGAACAGCTTCTAAAGGGGTATAGGAGTCGAAGAATCAAAAGTCGGTTGAATGGATAAGGTTATAGGTTTGCGCGTCAATTTTTTATTGGCCCAAGCTAATGGATGGGCATGTGTAAATTTTGGGTGCAACGTTCCAATTAATGGGTTGTTTTGAAATATACCCATCTACTTGTTGGGTTTCTTCTCAAAATACAAATGTTGGGTAATTGATTTAACCATGTCTCTATATCATTTTATTCTTTTTGAGTTCTTACTTGCCTCTTTGTATCACGAGGTTTCATATCACTATGAAATGTAAAAAACAATTCATATGACTAATTTTTTTAATGAAATTTGTTTGATAAACATGCAAATAATTTGTTTCAATTCCTTTAAATCTTATTAAAATGAGATTTGGAAAATTATGCAAGAAATGATTAAAATAAAACACATCAATTTTAAAATAAATATAAATTTTAATATAAAATTATTTTTTTAGGTCAAGAGGGGAGGATGGGGTAATTCCATCCCTTTCCAAAGGAGGTTTTTTTTTGGGATAGGTGATTTTTTTTGGGATGGGGACTAACCCAAAAGGTCATTTCTTTGGATGGCATAAGAGGGAGAAGTTGGGTTGTTTTTTGAAATAGGAAGGTGGGAATTTTTTAATTTTCCAAGGAGTTATTCTTTTGGTACTCTAGGATGGGGTGTTTCGAAGACGCAAATGGGTATTTTTTCTTTTTTTCTTTTGTGATATGGTGATTTTTGAAGATTTTTTTCTCAAGAAAATATTTTATAAAAATTTATATCCCTTCTTCGAGAATAGAAAAATTTCAACACAAAAAGTTAATATTAAAAACTTAACTAAATGAACTTAACTAAAAATATTTTGTTTAAAATTGAACACTTAATAAATTTAACCAAAAAAAGAAAAAAATCAATTTTGATTTTTTTGTATTTAAATTTTTTATATACATAATAAAAAAGTTGACATTTAACAAATAATAATAATATATTTGAGTGAAATGAAAATAATGGTTAAATAATTGAGAAAAATTTAAAGTTTATGTATTAATATCTTTCAAGTCTAGGTTAAGATATTTAAAATTCAGATGTAAGCATGAGGTGCATAATTCAAATTCATAAAATGCCAAGAGTATTGATCTTTTGTTCATTATTAGACCACAATCTAGCCACCAAACCATGGCTCATTAATATCCATGGTTTATGGTAGATATTTACCTATTAAAATTTATTAAAAGTCAATAACAAAAATTTATTAAATGTCAAGGGTATTGATGTCTTATTCAATATTAGACCATAATTTAGTCGCCAAACCATGGATATGATTTTTTATTGTTAAGTTGAAATCAACCATAGTCAAAATTACTTAAAATCAATATAAAGTAGAAAAAAGTTTAGGTTTAGGTTGAGAGTTAGGTTTAGGGTTTAAGTTAGGTCTTTTGTCCCATATATAAATAACATTGTATGTTTGTTGTCTTTTTTTTTTCATAGCAAGAACAATGTGTTTAGTTTAAGTTTTCACCATTTATTGATATTTTTTTGTTTCTTTTATAAGTTTGTGTTTTTACAAATGTATGTTTTGCCATGTGTTTTTACAACTTTTTGTTTTGTCAAGTGCTACTTCATTTGTTTGTTGTCAAATTCATTTTGGTAAGTTTTTTCCTTTTTTTACACAATGGTTGTTGTTCTAGTGAAAGAAGTTAGATTAGTTGTTATAGTGGATGATTTGGATTTCAGAATTGGAGATATTACATTTGAGGCAAATGTGTTCAACAGGTATGGCACCTTTGATCAAATTGCAAATATGAGCATGGAAAATCCATGTTATGCATATTTGCATTATGATTGTTGAACATGCAGTTTTGCCCACAATCACTTTGAGGATGAAATCACCTTATATAGAAATGCATGAGTAACATTCACAAAAATGCATGTTTGTGAGGGTGGAAAATTTTGACATTGAATCAAAGTCTAAAAGAGGTTTTTGAGAAGGGTGACATGCATGTTGTCATCACAATTGAATCAACAACCATTGTGTCATTAATTCCTGCATTCCAACCTAAATTAATTCCCATGTTTTTTCACATGGATTTTATTAGAGAATTCAAAATTTCTATTCAAAATTAGAAGTCTGCTACCATTATTATCATCGTCATTAGCGTAAGGGGGGTAGGGGATAACAAAGGTAAACAACAATTGTTGATTGCAGATGGAAAAGGTGAATTTGACCAAGATGTTTTTGTTTTTGGTAATAATTTCACAATACAATATGAATAACTTTTTGAAGTGCACAATGGAGGTTGTTGTGCAATGGTTTTAATAAAAAATGTGACAATAACAACAAAAGGAGATTGATATTTGAAGGCATAACATTACACACTTTTAACAAAGGTTGTTGACAAAACTACTTGAGCTTGCCTTTTGTAGTTTCACAACAAATTATCAAGTGTTCAATCTGCATTCAAAGAGGTAAATTCCTTTCCTTTAATATTCTTCAAATTTACACATAAAACATCAAACCAAACCTAATGTTCATTTCATGATCAACTATATTAGAAAAGATAATGAAAAATACAAAAATAATGTAATGAAAAACAAATTTTCAAAGTGTTCTTTTTGAGCATCAAAGAAAATTGAATGTTAAGTTAATTTTTTAAAGTGGTCCATCAAGTGGTCCTTGGCAGTCTAGGATGGAAAGTCCTTAAGTCCCCTTTATAGTCCAAGATCAAGGACTACCTAGTGGCCACCAAGTCGTTGGGTGCTAGATTTTGAGGGACACCTACTGGCCATTAGGTTGTTATTGTTGTCTTTTTTTTTTACTTGGAGACCTAGTGGCGACCAAGTCATCCTTCGAAATCTACGTCAAACAATCTAGTGGCCACTAGGTCTCCAAGCGAAAGGTCGTTCTTTTTATTTTTACATTCGCTTAGAGACCTAATGGCCACCAAGTTGTCCCTCACAATCTAACATTAAACGACCTAATGGCCACCAAGTTTCTAAGCGAAAGCATTTTTTTAATTTTTTTTTGTTTGTTTGGAGAACTAATGGCCACTAAGTCATCCCTCATGGTCCAACATCAAACAATCTAGTAGCCACTACGTCTCCAAGCAAAAAAAAAACACAATCTGATGGCCATTAAATCCTCCTTCATAGTTTAAAATCATTTGATTTTTTCTTCCTTGAGGAGGGGAGAACCAAGTGGCCACATAATTTTCTCTACTAAAATGACATATAGAAAATAAAATTACATTGAAATGACTTTTCTTTATTAAAATTATTTAAAGAACAAAAATCCATGTTCTATTACAACTAGACATAGAGTATAATATTGTTACTAAAATTGAAAAAGTTGTCTTTTTATAATCTAGTGGAATTCCTTCTTAGGTAAGAATATGGGATAAAAAGTTTGGAGTGTGTTTATACAAAGAAGAGTATTTTGTAATTTTAATATGATAAGTAAACAAGTATGTGAAAAACCTTTATAAATAAAGTTTTATAATTTTTTTCACATTGGTTAATAGCCTTTGAACATTGAAATGATTTTTTAACCCTTTTTTTGGTGCATTTAATATCACAAAAATCACTAGAATTGGTTTTAAATGAACAAGATATGGCTTATGGAAGTGAAGGAGGTAAAAATGTAAGGTTTAAGGATAAAAAATCAGTCTTTGTTTTAAAGCTTAAAATATATATATATGTTGGTTTAATGTTTTTACATTTCAAAGATCATTTTTAGAGCTTTAAATTTCACACCCATAACTTTTTAAATCACTCAAAATGAATAACAAACAAAAGAGATATATGATCTGAAAAAAGTGGGTATAATTTTTTTTTTGTGTTTGAATGACCTTTTTGTTTGATTTTTTTTTTATTGTTATTGATTTTTTAATCTTATTCTTTGTTTTTTCTTTAGGTATTAATTTTTTAAATTATTATGTTGAATCAAAATCAATTTCTAAACAAAAACCTTCTTAGACATTAATGTTGTTGATAGTTTTTATGTGACCTTTCTATGGTTAACTTTAGTATATGAATAAACTATATATGTGGAAACTCCTTATATAACTTTTTTGATTTAAATAGCCCATATTATATAATCATTTTCATAGGTTTTTTCTAAAGGAAAATGAAAATTCTCATACATTAATTTCCATCAAGTGCTGAAAACAATTTTAATTACAACATTTTATATATGAAGCAATTTTTCAATGAAAGTAGTTTTTCAATGGAACTAATTTTTTCCATGGAAGCAGTTTATCAATGGAACCAATTTTTTCCATGGAAGTAGTTTTTTCAATGAAAGGAATTTTTTCAATGCAAACAATTTTTCAATGGAAAGAATTTTTTCAATGAAAACAATTTTTCAATGCAAGGATTATTTTTCAATGAAAGTAATTTTTCAATGAAAACAATTTTTCAATGCAAGGATTGTTTTTCTATGAAAGCAATTTTTCAATGCTAGTTTTTACAATGAAAATAGTTTTTGAATGCAAGCAATTTTTTTCATGAAAATATTTTTTAATGGATGCAATTAGTTTCACTGAAAACAATTTTTCAATGAACACAATTTTTTTCAATGAAAGCAATTTTTTAATGCAAACAATATTTTTAATGAAAGGAGATTTTTTGTGCAAATGACTTTTCAATATAAGTAATTTTTCAATGCAAATAATTTTTCAATGTAAGCAATTTTTCAATACATGCAAATTTTAATACAAATATTTTCTAATTTAATTTTTTCAATGCTAGCAAATTTTCAACTCAAGCAAGTTTTCCATTTAAATAAGTTTCCAATATAAAGAGTTTTTCAATGGAAGGAATTTTTCCAAAAAAATGAAAAATAAATAGTTTTGAATGAATCATCGATTTTATCTTTTTTGAATGTGTTTATGTGAAACCCATGTTTTTGTTTATATAAATATCCATTAAATTGAAGTTAATAATAACGGAAACATTTTCATTAAATCTTGTTGATTCATCATTTGAACATGTATTGCATTCATATGGCCTTCATGCAGTTTTAACATACAAATATGAAATAGACAATTGTATTTTTGATTTTATATCTTATTTATTGGATAATCATTTATCATCTCTTGAATTGAAGCAAAATGGCATGGCGTATATATTGTATGTGTGTATAATGTTCATTCATGTTCAATTTCTACATTCCTAAACAATTTTCAAATTATAATTCAACAATCTCTTGAACATTGTCCAATCATCATTATGGGAGATTTTAATGTTGACACTCTAAAAGACAATAACCAAACAAAAAATAAACAAGAACTATTATATTTCATGGATAAATTTCAATTAAAATCACAATTTAATGAAAACACCACAAAAGCTAGATCTCAATTAAACCATATATGGGCAAATGTTCCTGGAAATGAATACAAATCTAATGTAACAAAAACATATTGGTCAGATTTTCACAAACTAATTTATATTGCGTTCAAACTACCAAACACACTTCCAATGTATAACAAAAAACCATTAACATCTCCATTTATTTAAAGTCTAGCATTTGTGAAAATATGCATGTAAATGTTGCATTTTCCACCTAATTAATTACTCCCAAAAAATTGGTGCCTTGTGGTTTAAATTTGCATTTTTACATTTTTTTCCATGGACCATGTGCAAAAAAAATCATAAATATCAATACCAAGACAAAAAATTTTGTATGATTGTTCTATCCACATATACACCATCAAACATCATAACAACACTCCTTTCATGGAAAACCTAGACCCAAAATGCAACAAAAATAAATATAAGAAATGCCAAATTTTCAATTTTCAAAATGAAAATGAAACCAAAAATAAAAACAAAAATCCTTCCATGTAAATTATATCCATTCAATATTTATGTTTGTTTCAAACATCAAAATACCTCATGCACAGTGCTAAAAATTGTCCACATTATCCAAATTCGAAAAACTTGGATTTTCTTAAACAATATAATTATTTATAGCTTTATATTCATTTGTATGAACTATGTTTTTAATTTCTAAACATGTACAATGAATTCTAAGATGGTTAGAAAACTTTATTTTTTGGTACAAATGTGAAAAAAAATAATGATGATCTTTCATAAAGCCAACAAACTTTGATCCAATAATTTAAGTTCATAATAGAACATTAAATATAATACTTCATTTTCAAGATAGAGCTTCTCATGGCAGAGCCACTTGTTTCACTTGTACTAGTTATGATTATAGTCATCACTAGAATCAAATATCATTATAATTAAAGAAATTTAACTGATTAATAATTATTTTAATCAAAATTCAATATAACGTAATAATGTGATATCAATAAAAAATATTAATCTAAAAAATTTTAATTTAAAAATTTTAACTTAATGTTTTTGTAATATTTTAGTGAACTTTTATCTATCCAAATTAGAAATATACTTATTCATGCCAACATTGAAAATAAAATATGCATTAAGACATTTTATGAAAGCTAACAAGTTTATGTTATTATTTTATGTTTACGTTAATACATTTTAATCAATGTTATGTTTATGAAACTAATTAGACTTAATAAATTCATTCTAAATCAAATTCATTATTATAGTGAGAAATGTCATCCACCAATCTTTTAATATCAAGTTCACACATGATTTAAAGGTGAAAATTTTAATTTACCCTTTCTAACAACCTTCTCTTTGGAATGTTTGAATATTTGGTTTTTTTATAATTTTACTTTTTTCAAATCAATTGAAAATATTTTTCCCTTCAGTTTTAATATCTTTTAGAATCAATGGAAACCCAACCTAACTGTTTTTTTGAATGACAAAAACACAGCTGAAAAATGCCAAAGACAATGAAAAAAGGGAAGCAAAACAACAAAAAGACAAGAATGCACACAAGGAAGGGTGAAATTGTAACAAACAATAAAGACGCCGTTCAAAAGACATGCTAGAAACACCCTAACAGCATCTCCACGGGTGCTCAGTATGTCACTCTGGATAATAAAATTAAATGTTTAAGTTTAGCTGGGTTTTTTTTTGGCAACCCCACCAATAAAACCGTAACAGGCTCTGCATATACAAGGGGACTACTAATAGTGAACCACCTGGACCAATCATTATGATCAACCAATCAGAAATACAGAGCCGCAGTCAGTTCCAATTTATAGTACTCTTTTTTGGAGGTGCACAACTGTGTCAGGCCTTTACCAGCCACGGCAAGCTGCACGAATTTGGTGCAGAAAAACCAATTTCTTGAGCTAAACCATCACATTTTGACTGTTTGGCAATAAATTTTACCATCTGTAGTCACATGCTGAGCACCATTGGATATGTTCTGAGGGAGACCAAGTTGGATTTGAAACTTTATTTTCAGGCAGAAGCAGGCACAAAGGGACATCGAGGGCACTGAATATAATATCAAACAACACTAAAAGTGCAAATAAATATATAGGATAACATTGAGGGAACTATAGTTGGAAATTTATTTATTTTTTCATTTTTTAAAACCAAGAAGGGCGACAGGGGTTGTTGATAAGCACAATTGGACAAAGATTGAGGGACATTGGGAAGGCCAACTTTTTCTTGAAGACATAAAGCATATAATAAGGTTTTAGGCTTCAATTGTGCACCACAATTACGTTGAATAAAGTCATATTTGACAAAGCCATAGTTCACCACACATCTCCCATGTACACAAGTTTGTGGTTTCATCCATTTCTGTATGATACTGGGGTGAATGGTTGAAGTTGCCAAGTATGAAAGATCAAGGGCAATAGTATTTACCAAACTACTCAATAGCTACCATACCAGTACCCATCGGGTATACCAAACTGGTATGGTCCTCAATACCATCACCTAAAATAGCATGACAAACAAGAGTCTGGATCATGAAGATGAAATCCACTTCAATTTGGTATCAGGGCCCTTTCTTTATTTTGAACAAACCAAATGCACATGCAGCAATAGTCTGCAACCCACACCTATGAGCTGAACACATTAAGTAACAACCCATTTTGAATCACTATGTCATTTCCTTTATCAAAACTCCAATACTCATCATTCCCAAAACAAGTAACACAATTCAGAGAAAGTGAAATAAGCCACTAATATATTATTAATACTCTGTAAATTTGAATCTTCCTATTCCCCAATCTGGAAGAAATCATGAAGGTGGGAGGGGTGGAGGGGTGGGGGGGTGGGGGGGGCATGTAAAGGGAAGTGTGCCCATATTAAAAGAGCATCAAATTACCTCCTCAAAGACCTGGGGAGCACTGATATCTTTGAAAGCAGGGTCCAACCATTCAGGATAAGGAAGACCCTTGGATTTCAAAAAGTCAACATTGAAGACCTTACTCTGATACCTTGTTCCCAGATCACAAAGAATAGTCACAATTGTGTGTCCTGGCCCAAGCTCCTTTGCTAATTTAATGGCTCCTGAAAAGCAAGTATTCAATCAAGAAACTGACTCTCAATAATTGGTCCAATATTGGTCTGAACGTCTTCATCACTCATGTTTTTTTTATCTTCATCTTGTATCTTCTACACAAGTGTAAGAGTCAGTTGGAACTGCAGTTGGATCCTTACCATTGGCTCCCTCTCACAAGTATAATATTCTACCTTTGAACCATGATGCTTTCAATCCTGGTCAAAGCAGAACTAATGACAGTCATCCTAGCATAAATATAACTGGAAGTGCAAGAAGAAAACTGTTGTGAGAAGACTAGATTTTGCTAAATTGCATTGAAAATCCAGATGAAATGACCATTTTGAATAAGTCTAGACACTTACCACCAATATTGATGGCTGTTGAACCACCCATGCAAAACCCCTCTTGCTTTAGAAGGTCAAATATAAGAGGTAACGCCTCCTCATCTGTCACCTGAAAGTCAATACATACATAACATTGTCAATCATGTTTGGACAAAATTTATAAATTTGCAATTGAGATGTTCAATGTGGGCACCTTGCTCCTGCAATGAAGCAGAAAAGGATTGTAGACACATAATTCCACCTTAATCCCAATCAAACAGTTATGATTCACACAGGTCTGGATAGTTTGTAACTCTGATGCTCTACTTTATTTATGGGATGGTAGAAGATGGAAGCCCTGTCACACACCTGGCACCAAAAGTCAACAGCACCTCCATCCCGGGCAGGAACACCCCAGCCTTCCAGATTGGCAGTGACACGACCTTGACCAATTCCCTCAGAAATCTGTGCACAATTCAAAATGGTGTCAAGATTCACCACTCGCCCTATAGACCACCCAAAGAAAGTCCTGCAAAATAATTGGCTAACCATGTACAAATTGCACTTCAACCTTCCTAAGATTCATCTTTCTAGACGTCACTCTGAAATTCTGTTGCAGAGAGCTTCACTCAGATTCCTGAATAAGTCAGAATAAAGACATATGCAGGCAATATTTATCAAACCCAGTAACAACTTTGAGCTGCCCAATGTGCTTTCAACAAATACACCAAGAAGACTAAGCTGCTTTACTTGTGCCAAACTAATCAGCCTTCAAGCTGCTCAGAAATACACAAAAGACATCCCAGAAGGGCAAGAAGAGGACATACTGAAGTTCCTGATGATTCAAGGACACCATTGGAGTAATAGTTGTACATAGCTGCTCCCATTGGGTCTGCCATTCCAATCCTTATATTTGGGTTTTGCTCCTTCAAATACTGCATGTGGTTACAGATCCACAAACCCTGTAATATTGTAGAGACCTATATGCCAGACTAGACCTCTGTCTAGTTGGTCCTAGTTGACCCAGAGCCAGGCATACAGAAACATGAGGATGGGTCCTTCTATTTTGCTAAATGTTGTCAGTGGTGTCCCTAGTTAATAGATGATAAATTTATGTTTAGGGAGCTTTTAACACAAAATACTCAATGAAATATATGTATATTTCAACCCACTTGCAACATGTGAACATGGCCTGAGCTTGTTGGATAGCATACCTAACACCAAGTCCAAATCTCTTTAGAAAAGACAAGATAGTGCATACCCATGCCAGAAAATACAGAGGATACACAAAATTCATAGACGAAAGAAAAGGATGTCAGAAAGTATTCTTGACACTCCATGAGGGAACAGAAAAAGTCATGTACCTTGCCAACTCCCGCAAGGGTTCCCCCAGTGCCAATGGCACAAATAAATCCATCGACCTTTCCTTCTGTCTGCTTCCATATCTCTGGCCCTAAACAAAAGCCACAAAAATTACAAGATTTCTTAGAGCTACAACAAGAGAGACACACCACCATCTATAGAATATCCACAAGAAGCAGCACAAACAGCTTGAAGTACAGTAGAGTATAGAAGGCTATTAATGTGCAGATGAACTTTGCTGGAAACCCACGTACATTACCCACAACAAAGAAGACACAGCCAACTTATGTTGGTATAGAAGGGAGATGGAGAAGGGTTACGAAGGCCATGGATCAAAGTAACACATAAATACCATCCATTGAAACTAAAGTACCTGTGGTTTCATAGTGTGCTCGCCGGTTTGCAGTATTATCAAACTGTTACATCCCTCCAAAGAAGTTTCCATGTGAATGTTGATTTTAGTGAAGTGTCAGACACTTTGCTTAGCATATAAAGACATGCATTACAGCAACTAAGTCAGGACCACTCATTTCAGTCTGGTGATTCCCTTCCTAAAGAACATTTCAATGCACAAGTGGTATTGGAGGTGTGAGATCTCGGAGTAGTAAGACAATAGAGGCAGTAACAGACACAAAAATGTGGCAGAATGGACATTCAGCAGGTCATCATGAGACCTCATCCATGGACCTACAGGCTACTTCCACTAACAGACAAATAGTTCAACCAACAAATGCCTCCAGCATGGATGGTACCTGGTTTCCCCATATAGCACCTCCAGGATGTGTCTGCAAAAAAGTACCAATTGCTCAGTACTCCTCTGGCATTAACAGTACCATATGGAAGCTTCTGAAATCATTTTGTATACACCACATCCATACCTTCTTGTGCGAGATGTTGAGACTTACTTGAGCAAGAGCTTCTGCAAGGCGCCCAGAATACTTGACATAGTTGTTTGGGTTTTTGTATGGCACTGCTGGAACCTTTCGGCACCAGTCAAATGATTCAGCTTGATCAGCTCATCTAAAGGATGTCAAGTCACAACATGGCTACATAGAAATTTTAGCACTTTTCGAAACAACCCATGCACTGCAAATTAGGATCATGAAATCAATAAAGGCATCCAAAGGAAGAAAGCTGCCAAGGCTCATCACAGGCCCATTTGAAGCAAAATTACAAAAAAAATCTATCACACCAATACACATGAAATATACCTCAACAAGTGTTGCACCAGCAAGGCGGAGCATATCCTTCTTCTCCTGCATTAGCATGAAACAAGGAAACTATATTCATCAAGTCAAAGAGGGTAGCTTCACAAAGAACAAGGTCTACAATTCCAGCATTGGTATTGTCCTATAACAGTCAATTACCAACACATTGGTCACTATGATAGGTTGGAAGCTGAGATATCACAAAGAGTCGGAGATTAACCTGACTTTGTGTTTTGGGAATGACAATAACAGTCTTGTACCCTTTGGCATTGCCAACCAATGCCAATCCTATACCTGTGTTGCCAGCAGTGCCCTCTACAATGAGACCACCAGGCTTCAGCAACCCTTTCTCTTCCGCATCCTGTTTATACACACTCAGAAAGCATCATCTTTCTATGTCTCTTTTCTCAAAACACCTGTATACAGATCATGACATGATCTGCATACTGTGCAAAAAGCATTTTCAGTCCCATACTGTGCTCAAAGACACCAACATAAAATAAACTTCTGAAACTAGTCAGCAACTCCAGATATCCCTACCAGAAGATTGGATAAAAAATCACCCAGATAATAGAATTCCATCAGATTTAGAGTTACCTAGCTGCAGTGGTCTTCTGAAATTTACAAAAAATTGTCATTCTTCTCTAAAGGTCAACATGCCTCTGAAATCACAGTTCTGTTCACCAGAACAAATCACAGGTTTGTCCAATCTTTTGCAGCTCACAATGCCACAGAGAATTCACATCCGTGAAGACTACAGAAACCTACAGTAGCAGATCAACAGTCATAGCTGTTTTTTTCTGATCAAGAGCTTACAAGTTGGCAGGCCTTGCCTTCACAATGTAAAGAGCTGCACGGTCTTTCACAGATCCCCCAGGATTTAGAAACTCAGCCTGCCACCCACACATTATATTTGACATGCCAAAAAAATCTGTCACCACTCCGAGGAAGAATATCCACTTCTCAGTGCAAAGCTGCCAGTTCAAGGCAAGAAGTAGCACAATGAAGGCTTCAAGTTTACAAAGTGCAATATTGCAAAGCAATTCAACAGGGGATGTATCTTCATGTGGAGTACAGGCTTAGAATAATAATAATGTCACCTTGCCATAAATTTCACAACCAGTTGCCTTTGAGGCTGCATTTAGGCGAATAAGTGGAGTGTTTCCCACCTGATACAGAAAACAAACAATCCTCTGAATTCACTTCTTTGTAAGATCCAAATTATACCCATCACCCCAAAGAGTAACTTCTATAAGTGTTCATGGTTGAGAAATGGTACCAAGCAATTTTTAAAACAATGCAAGGTTCTCAGGTAAATGGTGACAGATTTCAGATGATTGCCAGTTTTAAATATTTCGATCACTGTTGATGATTTCAAAGGGGCCTTGAGCAGAAACCTCACCGAATCAACAAAACCCCTCCTAACACCAAGGTCTCCAACTGAGGCCGCTGCCTGCGTCGCCATGTGTGGCAGATGTGATTGATTCTTGAATTGTCCCTGCAAAATTGCAAATCAATAATCCACACATTCTCTGAAATGCCTCACTCATCACCAGCTTTCAAGCCTCTCCCTAGCACATTAGGCTGCTTTAGAAATTTGCACAAGATCACATTCTCAAAACCAATGAAGCACATGACGTCCACCATTGCAAATCAAACCTGAGATCGTAGAATTCTCCAAGACTCACAAAATTAGATTTCACGGCCATGTATGCAAGTCAAAACCAATCGAAACTACAGATTCTCTAAACCATAAAAGACGGAAATTTCTTCATGAGTGAAAGCAACCACGTATGATGAAAATGTGACAGACTCAAATCCAGATCATCCAACAACATGCCAGGCACACACACACACACAAGCAGGGAAGGAGAATACTAGGGTTTTTGGCGCAGCACCGGTAAGAAAGAAGCGGCGAGAGCGAAGGTGATGTCGACGGAGACCCAGAGATGCTGGAGTTATGGTAATGAAGAAGGGTTACCTGCAGAGCTTACTCTAAATAATCCCCTCCCACATCAACAACAACAACAACAAAACACACACGCATTTGCATCCCCGTTTTCTCTCTCTTCTTCGCACAGTGCCACTGTCCAGGATGCTACAGTAGTTGCTAGTGGCCCCTTTGGCGATGGCAGCGGGGCAGGACATACATCCGGGCACTACGCTAGGTTCATGCACCTGAGAGACTCAGGTTTTTTGCCTTTACCAAGGCAAGAAGGATATTGTGTTTTATAGTGTATAGTAGCTTAAGGGATTTTGGTCAAAATATGGCGAATGTTTTTTTAGTCTCAAAAATCCCTTTGTTGGATTCGCCAGCCTTTTTTTTTTTTTTTTGGTCGCCAGGTTGCGCAAATTCGCCAAAAAAAAAAAAAAAAAAACAATGTTTTTAAAACTTTTGGTTTTCCATATTTTTTTTTTTTTTTTTAAAAAATTTTTAAATTAAAATGGCAAGTCCGGGTTTTTACAATTCCTTTTTTTTTTTTTATTTTACAGGGTT
>Ga0116229_10008607_pt1 | contig 15798 bp, 12 predicted proteins | sample S1TSphgellanicum_3_FD_87313 | JGI IMG/M metagenome (GOLD analysis project Ga0116229, IMG submission 87313) | Host-associated microbial communities from peat moss isolated from Minnesota, USA - S1T2_Fc - Sphagnum magellanicum MG | ecosystem: Host-associated > Plants > Peat moss > Unclassified...
CACAACACCATTAATTTTACTGTTGCTACAAAATTTGGAGGTAGTCTATTAAGGAGTAGAAAAGGACCAAGATCACAACAAAAAGAAATTAAAAAAATAGTGATGTGTGATGGCTTATAATGCACTACCTTTCAATCCATATTAAAATCAGTGTAAAAACATAGAAAACCCTTGTTCATTTCACACATTAGTGTGATGCAATTTATATTTGACTACCAAGCACCCCACGTGGTTCGAACAAAGAATTCCAAGCAAGAAATCACCCCATGAATCCACATTAAACAAAAAGTTTTAAAGAAAGAAACCAAATTAATTTTTTTTTTTTTAAGGAATTTTACTAGACCTCTTCAAGACACTCTTGACGCAATGGAAGTTCAAGCGTCAGGGGTTTTTATGAGCTAGTAGTCTTAATCAAGTTTTATCCCTAGCTAATTGCAACATCAAAATCCAATCGACTATACACATGTTGGTTAACTTAAAAGTCTAACAACTTAGCTTCCTTTCTTCATCAAAAACTTTTGCTCGTGTTATTTTTAACCAGCATCATATATACCTTTTTAATCCTTGTCCTTCATTCCTTAGAAATCTTTTTGCCAATCCCCTTGCAGAATCGTGATTCACACAACTATTGAAAAGTTTTCATTGAGTAGTTGAGATTGTGCTCCATCATTGAAACCAACCCACTAAGATCCTTTCGCAATAACCTGCAAAGTAACAAAACAAATGAAAAACAAAAACAAATAAAAAAACAAATTTTTTGATGCCTTTGAATCATCGCGTCGCCAATAGTTCAACCTTTGAATTGAATTAGGGTTTGCAACCTTCGGCCATAGAAAACATTTGACACTATTTTTAGGTTACATGAGTTGTAGGATGGGGAGGCCCAATATAGTGCATAATGTTAAAAATGTTAGAGACCATCCAAAAAATGGAATAACTAGGTGGGTAGAAAGTTAAACACTAAAACTTGGGCATGCATAAGATCTTAGTCGAACACAATGACAATCATAAAACAAATCCAAAAAAATGCTGAAAAATGAGTGCTCGTGCACGCTCTTTAAGACACATTCCTAAAAATGATGTAATCCTTTTTTGAGGATTTCTCAAATGAAGGATGCTAGTTTGCAAATAAAAAATCATGTACCCACCTAAGGCGAGCCTCAAACAAAAGTGGACTTGAAGTGCTGGCCCATATAACCGTCAATAAAAAGGTTTGAATGGCCTTTAAATGTTTAAAGTACCACATTTAGGTTTGCTGGGGGCAAAATGTTTAGAGTTGGGGCACCTTCATTTTTTTCTCTTTTTTGAGTTGTTGTAAACCTGCCCAACTTTATAACAAGGAAACAAGAATCCTTTGAGTTGATATCAGGTTGGCTAGGGTCCTTGATCAAGGATCTGAACCGTTGATTTTGCAAATAAGGTATTCTAATTTCTCAGATTGCTTTGATCTCGTTCTTCTTTCTGTGCAATACGTACACGAGATTTTGTTGATCAAGTTGTCTTGTGTGAGTAGAGTGTTTTGGGGGCCAGCGGGTGGGCAGGGAAAGGACGGGTGCTTGCTTGTTTTTTGGGCTCAAAAAGTCTGCAATTGGTGATAGTCCTTGAAATCTACAGACAACATTCTCTTTTTTGATCTGATGATGAACAATCCATTCGTTGTTTAGGGTTTCAAGTTTTTCAGGTCTTCGTCGGATCCATGGGTTGGTTTCTCAGGAAATATGTTTCTGGAGTCGCGATGTTCTACGGGTTGGTATGATGCTCGATTCCTGGTGGTGCTTAGTTTCAGTGTGTGAATTTCTTTTGTTTCCGACACTCTATCGTGAAAATCTAACGGGTTAGGGTTTTGCTACAGTATTGTCGTTGTTGTTTATTTTCTAATTTTTGGGGAGAGTCTCGTCGAATTCAAGCGCTCGGTGTGCATACAAAGTTTCCTCCTTTTTCAGATCTTTTGTGTTTGTACGTTTTGTTACAAAGGCTGCGTGCACAGCAGATTTACATAGGTTTTTGCATCCACTGAGAATTCCATTGTATTGTGGCGCGCGAGTCGAGTAAGAATTTTCAAAGGTTTTTGAGAGAGCTTGATTTTTTCTCGCGGATGGACGTTATGAGTGCGGATTTCTGGATGACACAGGATCCGATATAAGATTTTTCGGGTGTACACAGAACAAGGAAGAACTCAGAGGCGGAGCACAAGGACGAAATTCTGGTTTACAGATAGTGAAAAATTAGCGCAAGGAACAGCGAACCGTGGTATTGAAAAAGGTTGTTTGCAACCAGCCCGTGGTCCAGACAAGATCCATTGCCAGGATCAAACATAGAGAGTACCAAGGGGTTGCATCATCTGAAAGGCATAGGCTAAACCTGAGAAAGCTTTTGCAGAATTTTTCCTCAAGACAGGTTAGGAAGAAGGCGGGCCAAATATGATGCAGACAGCGGGGGAAGGATTGCGCCAAGCGTTTATGTCAAAGGAGGAATACCAGGGTTTGCGGGAAGAGGAGAGGGTATGGAGAGAGGTGAAAAAGCAACTTTGTATGGTGGGAGTGACGCTGGTATGGATAGCGGTGGTAGTGGCGATCGTGATCAGCGTAGATATTGTCTTTGCTGTCACAGGGTCCGATTACCCATTTTGTCTGAAAAGACGGCTCGAGCACATGAGAGTCGGGGGTGATTCCGAGCGGGACCCAGGGATTGCTTCTTACGCTTTTACGGAAGAAGAAGCTGTTCAGTATTACTGGGCTGCGGTGTTCCTTCCAACTTCGGTGGTCTTCACCATAACCGTCATTTACCTTTTTGCAGGTTTGTTTTCTTGGTATCAGGTAACTGGATATGACAAATGTATGCAATTTTGAGACTTAGTATCAGGGTTAGTACCGGTAGGATTTATGCATCTACACTCATGTTCGCGATCTAGTCATTGCAACTGGGTGAACAAGGAGTATGCCTAGGAACTATGATGATGCGGTTGAGATTATTGCGGAGTTTAGAAGTAGATGGTAAGATTGGCAGTGTGGCAAATCATCATTTTCACTGACATGGTCAGCTCCAATGTTATCTTTCAGTTTACGTGTTCATTCTGTTGAGTTTTTAGAACACACTGAGTCACAATGAGCTTTCCGCCTCTCCTTGACTTCTCACCTCTCTCCAAATGTCTTTGTTCTCTTGGCACTAGAGGGAATTAAACTTTTGAGATTGACCAGCTTGGTCCAGATTTTGAATATGGCATTATTCAGTAAGTTTTGTATGGGTGTGTGGGATGCCACAGGGATATCGGTGGCATATTCTGCTCCTCAAAGGCATGGCTGTCTAAGAGTTGTTGAAAACGATTGGTGTGCATCAAAGAGAGGTCTGTATTGGAAATTTATTGTGTTGGAAATTGAAGTTCTGCTGCTTTCAAAACCTGCCAAAAAATCTATTGCTATTGTGACAGCGGAAGACCGTGCACAATGGTTTAACATGGGTGTTAAAAACTTTATAGTGGATGCTGTTCAGGTGGTGTGCGGTGCTTGGCAACTCTGAACTTATCATTTCTCATAGTCTTCATGATGCTCGCCATTTTTCTGGGCTCCTCCATTCTGACTCTAGGGACTGAGTGCTCCAGAGCCCTCTTCTGGTGTTATGAGGTGATCTGCTTGGGGATGGTGACCTTGCTAGGAACCACAGCAGTCTTCCTGCAACGAAAAGCAGCTGTCATTATGGATGCAGGAGAGTGGTATGGGAATCGGTCCACAGGGGTGGAGCTTTTGGAAGCAACTGCTGTGACACCAGAGATGGAGAGACGCATAAACACAGGATTTAAGACATGGATGGGCCCTGCTGACAGTCTGTCCTCATCAGACGATGAAGAAAGTGGTTTGCAGCCCACCAGCCATGGCTTGGATGATGTTTGGGAGGAGGATGCTAGTGATATGTATGATGCTCGGGAGGAGCTTTCAAGGTCAATGGTAGCTTGAACAATCTACCTTTGTTTCTGCAAGATCTTCAGAATAAGCTTCAGAATATCACTTTTGTAAGGAGTCAGAGATTACAGATTAGAAGCATCAGTTCTAATGTGCAACAGATGTGGAGCAGCAAAGAGGATCACTGATGAATACCCTTTACAAGGTGAGTGCTAGCAAGCAGAAGGAGCAATTATTGATTTCATCATCAATTGTTGAGTCACTGGTCATACAATTCTCAGTAGCAAAAATGAGAGATGGCTGAAGATGAACATGTGGCTGGAGATGTGTGAGTTCTTGTCTGAGTACTCAGTCATGTGTAGAGGGACAGGCACTGCCAGCTTTTATGCTGGATTGTAAATTGTAATTGGAATTTGAAGTCATGGACCAAATTGATGGTTTAATACGGTCCACAACTGTAGTATCTCTATCTCCTTGTAATCACATTAGAAGTGGCACTATCACTGCACTTCATTCAAGATTATAATATTAAACAACTGGACCTGAAGATCCTACTGGACCACTCAGTAGCTTGGTGAGTAATACCCAAGATTCAAATTCATTCTTGTTGAACCAAGAACCATTTGTAGTACAGATTTATCTCTATCTCCTAATTCAAGTATGGTCTAGTCAAGCACAACCCCATCAACAACCATCCAAAGGTTCCAAAATGCTTCTTCGTAGCTCTCCAGTGCCAACCTCCTTCCATCTCTACCTTAAACAGGTTTGATCCATCCAACACCTCTAGGGACAACAATGTATAGCATATGGGTATGTAGCATTTGAGGGCATTCCTGGATTTAAGGCCTTGTGGATGAGGGCAATGAGCTTAAGGCCACATGGAGCATAGAGAAGATGAATGCATAGAGAAGATGCTACCCTTATGTTGTTGCAGAAAGAACAACCAATGTATCTAATCAAATATGCAAACTTGTCTCATCATGCGGATGCATTATGTCATGGAAGATTAATCAATATGCAGGCCCGTTTCATCATGAGGATGTATTATGTCATGGAAGATTTCTTACATGATGGAAGCTGTCTTGTGCAATAGATATTATGCCTGACAATGGCTCATAAAATACAAAAGAAAATATCAGTTGGGTGTTTACACTACACAAATGCAATTTCATTGAAAGCTTTCAGTATCTCTAATCCATATTTCTATATCCTCACTGGCAGAACAAAACTGCCAACAGCTCGTGCATACCATCATTCTTGGAGAAGGAAGAACATGGGGAAAACCCATACACATCTGGATTCCGGCATCTCTTTCAAAACAATTAATGTTCTCAAATTCCTTGCCTCCTTCTAGTGGAGGGCAGGCTCCTGTCCCAAAACAAGACTCAACTGCCATGTATGCCTGATCAGGCACAAAGCGTAGACAAATAATCACATGATCAAGTCAAAGAGTAAAGCTCTAAAAGAAGGAGCAAACACCATCGCTTCCATTCAAAAAAGAGGTACAAGTTGAGTGTGCCATGGTGAAGAAGCCCACAAGATATTACTTTCTTTGCTTAGAAGAAAAGACCAAGACCAAGTTACAATCTATTTGCAATGCACCCATTCATTCGACTTTCACGTCACGATATACACATAATTACTCCCTCCCTGAAAGATTCCCTACGGCAGCGGCTGCGGCAGGAAAGATTTCCGAATCCGCCTATATGCATCCACGACATACAATCTGGTTTTTCCGCGTGTGCTCATTCCAAAGCATGATGATCCATGGTGATACAAAAAACTATCCTAATCCACTCTTTGGCAGGGCACAGGATCAACAGAGTTGGTGCAAAGCGCTAAAGACTAGAAGCGGCTTTCGTCTAGCAGCCTTTTCCATTTCTACGAGTTCAGTTTGACCTCTCCATTCCAGGAACAGATTCTTCTCAAGAAGGAAGCCAGCCCTGGAAGGCGTCCTACAGCTCACTCACGATCAAGTTGCAAGCTTTGCACAACACTATCAATGGATCGATGTACACGAGACAATCGGTTGATCGATCTGCCCGAGGCAATCGATCGATCTACACAAGGCAAGTATATTCTACAAGCTGCTGCTACTGGGCAGTGGCTTGATCTTGGACGTTGGCTCTGTGTCGCTTGGCAGCGGACGTAGCCCTTTGCTTCACCAAAGCGGCGAAGTTTTCCCACGGCAACTCCGGGGGGATGGGGTGGTTGCGTAACTGGTGTGGCGAATCCTCGAAATTGTACGGGATTTTCTTTTTTGTATAGAAAATGCCAGCATCATACGCTCTCGCCGCTTCCTGCGGCGTCTCGTAAGTCCCCAACCATATCTTTCGCTTGTGCGATGTGGGTCGAATCTCCGTCACCCACTTGTTAAGCTCCGGCCTGTGCCTCACGCCTCGGAATTGCGCCGTGGACCTGTCTACACTTCCTCCATTATTGCTGCCTCCAGTACAGCTACTGCCGGAAGAAGCGCACTCGTCTGTGTCCCATGCAGGAGGAGGCTCCTTATTCAAATCGATGTTCCGCAACTTGTAGTTTATCTCCAGTACCGAAGAACCACGTAGACGCATTCCCTCTGGCCTCCTTTTCTCCTTGTACGATTTCCCTCCACTTAACCTTCCCGATCACCAAAAGCACTGAATCCACCCAAACTCCACCCAAACTATCAAACCCCAATCAAACATCGAAGCTACTCTCCAAGGTCCCGTTTTTCAGTTCTTGGCCGCTCCCTCCCTTTCCCTCTCTCTTTCCAAAAACTCTCGATCGATCGATCCAGTTAACACAATCAAGTCTCTTGTTCTTTCTTCCTTCTTGCAGCCAATCTCTCTCTTCAAACCATCTGTCTCTCTCTCTGTATCTCTCTGTATCTTCTTCCTCTTGACTTGCACGATTTGGGTCTCAGGCAGGAATAGCTTCCAAAATCTTCTCCTACAAGTTCTCCCCGTTCTCCTGGAGGGTTTGCTCTCTGGTTTGTGTGTGTGTGTGTGTGTGTGTCTCTCTCTCTCTCTGCAGACGGACAGGGAGAGAGCGAGGAGCATGACAAGGCAGGCAGAGCAAGCAACAGAAGAGGAAGAGGCGGTGCCCAGTGCCGTTCGTTCGTCTCTTGGTTGACTTGTGCTTTCACGTGTCGGTACTTGGTAGAGATGGGTGTGTTTTACAAATTTTTTAATTTCCACTCTGACATGTATGTAGCCAAATTTGGCTAAGTCCTCTTGCGGATAAGAATCGTCGGCCACACCACCTACCTCACAAATTTGAGAACAAAAAACCTACTCGGGAGCAATGCTTTTTTTTCCCCACTAATTTTGTCCTTTTTGGGACCCAAAAGCTTGGGAGAATTTTGGAACTCTTTGTTTTTCTAGTGTAAATTCAATTAATTTTAATCTTCTTTTGGGGAAAACATTTGCCAAATTTTTTATATCCAAAATTTGAGAACAACAAAATCCCTGAAGGAGATCCTGGCATTTTCCCCACTGGCTTACTATAATAATAGTAGCAGGAATAGTAATAAATGAGTTGGGATTTCTTGGTACAAGCTGTGGATAGAATGTGCACTCTAGGATGTCTTCTCTAATACATAACCGGATCGACACCCTTATTGGATATGAGCTCATGCGTTACAGATAATAACCCCTGACCTTCATTTCTACTCACTATTGCGCACAAGGTACCACCATCTGCTCTCATTAACCCAATGATACTGTAATCCTATCACTTCTTGGATGAAAGTGTAGCCACTCTGTCCATGAATGAAAAGAGGCTGTTTCAATTTTTATTATTTCCGGTTTTGTTCCTTAACTGGCGGCCTTTTGCTGCTTACCTATTCCATAATGTTTCAAACAAAAGCAGGAGAGATATTCAAACAAGCAAAAGCTCCCTCATGCTCATAACATATTAGTAACCGGTGTCTATGTCTTATTCAGGCATTTTACAAGCATTTCCTTTGGTGGGATAGGCAAGCATCTGTTGGCTTCATTTTTGGTGTTTTCAGTGTCCATTTTATTGTGAATCAATTACTTGAGAAAGGTGTTTGAAATGTGAATCACTTAAAATCCCTTTGCCACTTGATGGAACTATAGCTCACCTTAAGGGGCTCATCACATTCCTGGGTGGAACCACACCTACCAGGCCTTCTTCATTGTATTCATATGGATGTCTTTCACAAATGGCAATATACCCTTGTTGCCTCAGCCCTGTTTCTTGGAAAGTTATCATGCAAATGGAGCTGGAGTACAATCTGTCTATGAAGGTTGCTTGTTTGGTTGTTTGCTTTGCATTTTATTTTTTTGGTTTGCCACACTAAGATCTCCTAAACCACAGCATCTCTTGTCGCACTCTAGGTATGGTTGCAAAGCTCTCCATGAATATGGAGTTGGTTTCATAATATTTTGACCTATGGTGAAGAAATTATTGAGTATTGGAAAAAAATCATTGAAAAATCATTTAAATCAAAACTAAAAATTACAGAGGAATTTGGGCAGGCTCTTGAAATTGTGAGTAGGATATAATGGAGGCAATTTGAAAAAAAATAGACTTATGGTGATGAAGACATTGAATTTTGAGTCATTTTTTCATCATAAATTTAATTAAATTACAAAAAATGGATTTGGAAAGAAAAATTAGTTGGGTAAACAGTTCACACACTTGGGCCAATGGTACATGCTACAGGGGTATGTGCGAAGTAACAATTACTGTTTAGGCCTAGGAGATAGGGAATCATTTTCTCCCAACAACACTGGAAACATCTCACAACAACTGTAAAAAGAGGGGCCGGGTGGCCAGGTGAAGTAGGGGGTCAAACAAGCATTTTTGTTGTACTCCAAGATTTGGGAAGGGTCAGGATGGGGTTTAGGAACATATTTAAACCAGAAGAACTTTAGGGTTAGGGTGAAGCCCCCGGGTATCACAAGAAAAATATAATGACTTGGGCATTTCAAAAAATGGAATGGCTGGTGTTTCATTTTCCAAAATGCCCTATGAGTTCTTCTGCTTGGTAAGTGTTCCTCCAAATACATCACAAATCTTATTGGCGGCTTTGACAATTTATGCACAAGAGTCTACCGAGTGTTTAAAACCCTTGTCAAGTACCAAGCTAGTCAAGTTGGTCCACTTTAGAAAAATGGCAGCCATGCAGCAGGGCTTGGAAGGGCTGCTTTGGGAGAGGGAAGGAAAGATTAGGAAAGCCGAAAAGGGGCAAAGAGGAAAAGTAAATGATGATGATGATGAAAAGTGAAGGATGGGAACAGAAAAAGAAAAGAAGAAAGGGTGTCATATGTAAGGCATTTGACAAGAGAGCTGAAAATGAACCTCAATAGTGAACTATAGAAACCAATGAAACATTCTTTGTGGATGAAATTGATCAAAATGATGCAATTGGCCATATAGATTAGATGCAAGCATATTGATGAAATTAACCTTTTGAATGAAACTATTGAAACTACCCATGCAATTTAAACTTTAAAATAATTCAGAGTGAAATAACATATAATAATTTAGAATAACCTAGGGTGATTAGATTAAAATAATAAAATATAATCAAAGGTAGAATCTTGAAAAAATCATTTTCATTTTATTCCAAATGGCATGCGAAAATATAGGATACAATTTATCAACTATATATATATATATAATTTACTTCACTATAAACATGGTGTTTATTATTCAATATGAAAAAATATTTATAATATACCTAAAACATATTTTAAATATGTCTTTATTTCATAACAAACAAAAATAATAATTTTAATCTCAAGTGCTACCTAATATATATAAAGAGTGACCTTCCTTTGGGGTCTAGAATAACTTTGAATAACTTAGGGTGGAATAGCTTAAAATAATTTGGAATAGCCCAAGGTAGGTTTAAGGGTTTGTGCGCACCATGAAAATTTGTTGATACAATGCAAGAAGGTGAAGGCAATGAGCAAAGCGGAATGATGGTGTGAGGATTGTGGAGCTCCTCCATTACTAAGAACTTTTGAACTCCATTCGAACTTAGAAGGTTTGATATGTTGGTGGTTTGCAAGGTTCGAAATAGGTTCAAAATAAAGAAGACATTGAGCTAGATGGTGATAGTGCCCTAGGCATATATGAAGATGCACCTATTATTGCATATATGCAAGTAGGTGAAGTCCCAATTGGATTAACACCCAAAGAATGTGATTAGGTTGTGCATAGGGCCAAAAGGTTTTTATGGAAGACAAGTTTTTTTTATGACTATGGAATGATGGACAAGTGTTGGTAATGCCTTGTTCGAAGTTTTGTGAAGACCTTGTATGGCATGTTCATGAGGATTTCAACCATTTTGGGGTTTGAAAAACTTATAGTATTTTATAGTCACAATATTGATGGTATGAAATGCAATTGTAGGCTCAATAATTGGTTTCTCAATGTCTGATGTGTGATCCAATTTGAACATCATTCAATGTACCTACACCTTATTTACACCCATTGCCCATCATGGGGCTATAGTATTAGTGGACTTTGGATTTTGTCAACTCCCTAAATGTGATAGTATGACATAACTAATATGTCTTGGTTATGATCGAACATTTCTCCAGGTGGTTGGAATTGGTGCCATTATTGGGTCGTAATAGTGAAGAAACAACATATGCATTTATGGATATGGTGCTTAATAGGTTTCATGTTTTAGCTAAAATATTCATTGACCAAGGTACAAATGTTAAGGCCATTCAATAATATCCCAAGTTTTGTATCAAAGGAAATAAAAGCAAAGTTGAAATATGTTCTTTGCAAAAAAAATCCATATCAAAAAAGTAATAGACAACAAATCTCCCCTTCTCCCCTTGAACATCACCCTTGCTGTCCTAAGTAAATAAAAGGTAGGATAACTTGGTCTTAAACATTGATTTCACCAAAATTGAATAAAAGTCCCTAAAATCTTCTTTCAATTAATAAAAAATCTTATCCCATTTCTAGAAACCGAATTTGAAACCTGAGTCAAATAACTAATTTATCAGTTTTAAAAATACACATTCACAAAATAACATTACATTTTTGGTAAAAGAAATCATTTTGGTACAAAAAGTTAGATCGATTAAAAAGGTTTTCAGAAAAAAGATTTTTCCTAGAGTTTATTTTAGCTTTTCACAACAAAATTTGCTGGGGAATTTTAAGAATTGTGTGAGAATACATTAATAGATATTTGTACAACTTCATAATACCCTCTTTCTGTAAACAAATTAGTTGAATGAATGGTGAAAATGATGAAAGGTTTAGATAAGTATGGATTTCAAAATATGACACTATAATCATTCAACTTCAAATGTTTTCAGATTTTTTTGTCAAGGCACAAGCTTGATGTTCATTATGATTTGTAACAACTTTTGAAGCTTGTTGGATTCTATAGGTCCTTTTTGTTTACAATGAGCTTTAGGATTTTGAATTTGAAGTTTGAGTTTGAATTTGGGTTTAAACTCTAAATTTAAAGTTTGAATCCAAGTTATAAATTTCAACTTATGGAATTGAGGTTTGAATTTGTTTGAAGTTTGAGTTTGATGTTCAAGTTTGAATTCTAAATTTGAGTTTAAGTCTTAGTCTAAATGTGAGTTTGAACTTTAAATTTGAAGTCTAAATATAAGCTTTAAATTTAAGCTTTTGGAGTTGAGGTTTTGGAATTAGGTTTGAATTTCTTGAGTTTAGTTTGAAGTTTAAGTTTGAGGTTTGAATTTATGTCTAAATCTAAGCTCTTAAACTAAAATTGAAATGTAAACATTGAATTTGAACTTCTAGAATTGAAGTTTTGGAATTAGGTCTAAATTTCTTAAGTTGAATTCAAAACTTAAATTTGAGGTCTAAGTTTGAATCTAGAATTTGAATTTAAACACTAAATCTGAAATTTTGGAGTTGAGGTTTTGGAATGAAATTTGATTTCTTTTAATTGAGTTTGAACAATTGCTAGATTTTTCATAGTCATTGATATTACATGCCAAAACAATGTTGCTTGCTTCTCACATGCTTTAAGCCACATTTTTAGGTCATCTAAATGCATTACTGCCATGGCATCATGTTGGGTTGAGGTTTGAGATCACAACCAAAATAATAAATATGGTGGAAATGAAGCAAGAGAGGCCTATCAATTGAACCTATACCCCGTAGCTAACCATGGTAGTTAGGCATCCCAATTTGCAAATCCTCAAATCATTGCACCATGCAACATGCATAATCAAAATTCAAGTTCCTAAATTCCAAATCAAACCTTCAAGTTACAAACATAATTGTAACATTTTGTACATTATCATTGTTGCATTCCAAACTTCAAGCAAAGCAAAACTAAAGGCTTTAAAGGACTAAACCTTGAGGCTTGCCACTTGAACATCAAACCCTAAGTTCAAACGTTCATAAATCATAACTTCACATTCACTACTCTTGGAGAATGGAAAAGGTTTTAGAAATTGTACATTTTGATTCATGAGGTGAAACGAACCTCCATTGTTGTAGATAGCTTTGGTGACCAATGACAACATGCCAATGTGTGTAAGGAACTTTAACAAATTAAAAGTTGAAATCATTAAAATTGAAGGCTCCTCCATCTCAAGTTGATTTGTGAATGTGATGAAATAGTGGTCAAGATCAAAGGAAATGACCTCTTTCATGATCAATTTCAAAAATAGCAAACCCTAACCCATGATTCTTTTTTAAATTTATTTTGTACATACCAATATAACTCACCATCAACAAACCTCCTCAATACCTTCAATGTTTATATTTGATTATAGGCAACAAATGTCGATAGCTTTTCAATGTGCCTAAGTCATTGTGATTTTTCAGTGGGTTTTCATGTTTAGTCATAGTTCTTCATCTCTTCCACACATACCGACTAGTGCACCTCCATCACTAATTGATTTGTGGCGAAGGTTGTTTTTTTAGCATTAGATCTTCTATTTCATTACTACTATTTTTATTGTTTTGGTTTTTTTCTTATGTGTTTACATTTGTTTCGACATGCCTTGTTCTTTTTGTGGATGCATTTCCATCCTTGTTTATATATATAAGGTAGAGAGGCTGGTCATAGTACATTTAAAAACACAAAGGAACTTGGCGATTGCATGTGATCTCAGTTGCCTTTAAGGTCGAAAGATGGATTATAAAGGAGGTGTGGGTGTACCTAATATGGCTTAGATCATGCAATTTGGACTTCATATGAAAAAGTTATGAGCTCTACAAGGTCTCAACCTCATTGCCAAAAACAAAAAAAATCATCAAACATTAGGCCTACCTATGTTCAAACATTGCATATCCTATCAATGAACATTGTAACACTAACATTTGTCACAAATCCTACTTATCATCAAACATTAACACAAGCAAATCAATCACATATGTTGAAATTTTCGTGCACTTGTATTCAAGGGCCAAGATCAAAACTTGAAATAGGGCAAAAATGTGTTTGGTGATCAAACCCTAATGGTTTGTTAAACTGTCACTAACCCACCACTTTCCCACGTAGTGCCACATTAAAACCCACTACCCCCTCCCCCTTCTCCTCTCTCCTCTCCCCACGCCCGATTTTGACTTTTTTTCCATCATTTCTCACTCATGAGCTCGAATGCTCATTTTCATGAAGCTCTAGAGGTGATGGTAGCTTATTCTTGTGGAGCTTTCAAGGCGATTGCTAATGGTTCTACTTGAAGCTCCTAACAACAATTTTTTTATGTGTGCAGGTGGCGGCCCTCATTAAGGCATTTTGTTCTTATTATTCCTCTATTGCACATGCACTTGTTCTTATTACACCTTTGTTGATGCACCTTTATTGTGCACTTGTTCTTACTACACTTTTGTTGCACACACACCTATTCTTACTACATTCATGTTGCACATTTATTCTTATTGCTCTTTTGTTGTGCATGCATTTGTTATTGTTGTGCCTTTATTGCGTGTGCACTTGTTTTTGTTATGTTTCTGTTACAAACTTTTTCTTGTTGCACCTTAGTTGCACACACATTTATTTTTATTGTGTTGCTCTTCAAGTCTTGACCTTTTTGTGCTACTACATTGAGTTGCTCCTTTGTTTTTAACCCTCTTGTGTTGCTATGTTGTGTTGTTCTTTAACTCTTGACCCTCTTGCATTGTTGCGTTGTGCTACGTTTAAGTTCTTGACCCTTTTGCGCTACGCGTTACTCTTCAACTATTGACCTTTTTACATTGCTCTTTAACTCTTGACCTTTTTACGTTACTCCTCAACTCCTTACCCTCTTACACTACTCCTTAGTTCTTAAACTTCTTGCACTACCCCTTAACTCATCCTCATCCCTCTACTACTCTTCCCTCTTTTCTGTTCATTTTCACCAACAATTGCTGATGTTCTTCTTCTTTATCCTTTATTCATTTTTTGCAATAGTTGCCGATGCCCATCTTTTCTTTCCTTTATTCATTTGCTGTTGCGGCTATTGATGTTCATTTTTTATGTTCTTTGTTCATTCTCATTAGTAGTTGTTAATGTTTTTATTCTCTAAACAAAAAAATTTTGTTTTATATTCTTTGTTCATTTGCAATAGTTACTACTACTCTTTTTTTTTTGTTCTTTGTTCAAACTCATTAGTAGGTAAAATCACAGTCAAAGGAGCCACCCAAGTGAGTGGACATTCCTTAAAATTACATTTTTATATGTTTGAAAGATCACAAGGGAAGGATAATAGTTTGGATTGTCATAAATTTTTTTGGAATATTTTCCATTAATTACAAAATTTACATGCTCAAAGCTTGACACAAATCAAAAATGTTTTTGCATGTTCAAAGCACTCAAATCTTGAAAGTGGACCGTCTTTGTTTTTTTCAAATGTCTTTTTTTCTACCAAATGTGCACCAATCCTTTTGAAAATTGGAGAAGATTTTAACATTGATGATTAGAAAGGCAAAAGGACTTGAATTGATGAGTTTCTTTTATATAACCCATTTGAGCACATTTGGTTCAAAAGTGTTTTTGACCTTGAAAATTATGGATTTTAAAAGTGTGGTTTTAATAAAAGTTATTCATATATATGTGATAAAAGGCATGAATGTATAATATACATGATATAAACAATTTGTAGTCAAAATGTATTTATATCTAAAATGCAGTGCTAAATATGGTATCTGAAATAAATATGTTTAAATTATAAACTAACGTAGGAATGACACATGTCATGTGTAATCCTTGGAAAAAAAACTTTTACCTTGGTGCCCCTACCTCCTTTGATCGTGATTTCACCCTAATAGGTGCTAGTGCTTTTCTTCTTTAAACAAAGAGCTCATTTTCTCTATTTTTTGTTCATTCTCACTAGAAGTTGTTAGTGTTCTTCTTCTCTAAACAAAAAGCTTCCCTTCTTTATTATTTATTCATTTGTAGTAGCTACTATTGCTCTTCTTTTCTTTTCTTTGTTCATTGTCACTAGTAGTTGCTAGTGTTTTTTTCCTCTAAACAAAGACCTCTCTTCTTTGTTCATTTGCAATAGCTACTACTGATTTTCTTCTCTATTTTTTGTTCATTTTCACTAATTGTTGTTACTGTTCCTCTTCTCTAAACAAAGAGTTCTTTTTCTTTATCCTTTGTTCATTTGCAATAGTTGTTACTATTCTTTTTTTTAGTCCTTTGTACATTTTCAACTCCTCTTTTTGTCCTTTCTACATTCTTAGCAGCAATTGATGTTGTTCCTCTTCTTTATCCTTTGTTCATTTTTAGTAATAGTTGTTGCCACTCCTTTTTTCTTTCAGTTTTTCAAAATCATTAGCAATTGTTGCTCCCATCTCCCTCTTCTTGTTCATCTTCAATTATTGTTGTTGTTTTTTTTTTTTTTTTTAAGCAATGTTTTTTTTCTTTTTTTTCTTTTTTTTTTTTTTTTTTAACCCTTTTTTCCTCTTTGTGTTTTTTTTTTTTTTCTTTCAACATCAAACCCCCCCCACC
>Ga0116229_10008613_pt1 | contig 15789 bp, 15 predicted proteins | sample S1TSphgellanicum_3_FD_87313 | JGI IMG/M metagenome (GOLD analysis project Ga0116229, IMG submission 87313) | Host-associated microbial communities from peat moss isolated from Minnesota, USA - S1T2_Fc - Sphagnum magellanicum MG | ecosystem: Host-associated > Plants > Peat moss > Unclassified...
ATTTTATCGGAGCTGGTTTAGGTGGGATGGGCTATAGTTGTAGGTTGTACAAAAAGACCATTCCAAGCTGCAAGTTTATTAGGGGTCAATTTTAAACCAGAATTTTTTTAAAAACAAACATTTTACAAGTTGTAATGTTTCAAAATGTTCTTTTGATAATTAAAATATCAAAAGAAAAAAAAATCTTTTTATTTTTTTCAATGTCTTTTGAAATTTTTGTGTCTTTTCAAAAAAAAATTTGAATCTTTGCGTTTTTCCAATTTCATACACATGTTTACATGTAATTTCATACAAATGTAAATATGTGTTTTTTCATTTGAATATGTTGAAATTATTTCAAGAGATTAACATGTTTTTTTTCCTTTGAGATTAAACTAGTTTCAATAATTTAAAAAAAAAAAAAACCTAATTCAAGAATTTAATCTTCACTTAGCTGATTTAATGATTATTCACCCTAATTGCTTCCAAAATTTCAATGAATTAAAAATAAAGATAACGGATTAAATCTCTCCTTAGATGATAATTGAACGATATGTTATACAATTTGAATCCTATATATATATCTGAAAATAATAAAGTTTTTAAATGTAAACCCTTATTTCTTTTGTGTCATTTCATTGTCACTTGTAGCTGTGTAGCAGCGCTGAGCCCAAATATATATTAATATCATAAGCTTATGTCATTTTGATTGTCACGGATAATGCAGAACTAGCACAGAGCCCAATTTAATATTTTAAAAAAATAGTTAATTTCAAACAAACGAGAAAAAGCAACACCCTGCCCCCACACCCCCACCCGCCCGCACACCCAAATCCAAGGGTCAAACATTTGCACAGCACAGGTAACTTTAGAAAAATGGTTTGAACCTACACCCTAACGGTCAAACAGACGTACAGCACACTTACTAAGGGGGGGGGGTAATGCTTCGGACTGGTGGTCAAAACCTCTTACAGCCCTGACAACGTCCGTTGAATAGAATGGTCTAGTCCGTCAGATTGAGATCATGAGGCCACCCTTGATATGAGGCGAAAAAAAAGTCTGGCCTGGGAGACCATCGTGGCCTTTTGGCCGTTGAAAAAACACCTCTTGGTCACGCTCACGCAGTTCCTTCTTTCATGCAACCATGTGTTTTAAAAAACTTATGACACAAATTGATCCATTTTCAACAACAACAACACCCCCTCCCCTCCCCAAAAAACAAAACAAAAAAACAAAAAGAAAAAAACAAACCGGAGAAAAGAACTCATTTACTTCCTCAAAAACGATGAACACGTTTTTTTCACATTTCACAGACCGAAAGCATGGTACATTCTACCATATTGTACTACACTTTTCCATTCATTTACTAAACTTTTCTACCACACTTTTCTGTTGTTTTAATGATGTAAAAATAATGTACGCCCTAAGAGAGTTTAACATTACATCCATTGGTAGGGTACTTATTCATCACGCTTCTATTAGTTACCGGTCATTAGGGGTGGGTGGGGGCCGGGGGGAAAAGGGGGTGTATACGGCCATGGTGGTAGTTTTATTTATTTTCTTCCTTCCAAAAGGAGACAATTTAATTGGCCCATCACCAATATTTTAGGAACATGAGGACACTCTGCAAACGTAGAAGCCCAAATGTGAAACATGCTTTTTCATGCTTTTTCAAACCCCTTTTTACACTTTATATACATGGAAGTTGAACCAGGGCCAAACAATATGGGACCAAAAAAAAAAATTGCTATTGGGAATGTCTTAGGGGAACACATTAAGAACTTGGAGAACACGTGAGGAAGCCGTTGAGTTTTTGATGGGAACACATTGGGAACAACAGAGATCCAACACCCCCTGCCCTCCAACACTCAGCCCTGGTAGCATGCTTGCAAAACTTATTGGCTCAAAAGAAAAGCTTTTTTTGCCTACTTGTATGCTTTACCATTTTTGGCCTAGGCTAATGGCAAGGAGTATTCTATGAAAAATTCCTTTTTTTAAAGAAAGATCATGAAAAAATATATATTGAAAGAAACGAAAAAAATCACCACAATTGCCTACAATATGAAATGGCTCTTCAGATTTGTCTACTTTCATGCTTTGAATCTCACCAAATTTGGCTAAATATAGTTATGGATGATCGTCACTGGAGCAACATCACAAATATTTCTATATATTAAAAAAAACACTCAATGTTTTTGTGATATCATCCATAACTATATTTAGCCAAATATGAAGTAGAAAATCACAAGCGCCCTTGCATATTATAGGGAAGTGTGGCAATTTTTGGCTTTTAAAATTTTTTAAAATTAACTTTTTAGCAATTTTTTTTTTCAAACAACAGGGACTTTATAACAGTATGTTATTTTTCTAAAATATTCACAATTATGGCGAAAAATCGCCACCAAAAAAATCACTAAAAATTCTCTTACGGTAATTATCCATGTCCCCCTTATTACTACTATCCAGTAATAATAGTGCGCTGTCGTAATGGACAGTCCACTCCACTAGTATACGATGTCCTGGGCGCCTAAATACGAGGAAAATGGAAATACGCTACGGTGTGTTATACGTATTCGGCCTGGAGCTCATGTATTTAAACTCGCGAGCACTGCACATTACTCTGTGGAGATCGCACAATTGCCTTAGTGTGTTTGTCGATTGCATCCTCCGCTTGTTGTTGTTGAGGATCTTTTGGGTTTCAGTCGATTGTAGTGTTCTTTGGTAAGAGAGCGAGAGAGAGGGAGAAATAAGCAAGAAAGCGAGAGAAAAGTTGTTGTAGAACGGAATTTTAGGAAGTGAAGCGAATCTTGTGCATGGTTGCATTTGCGTGTCGGAAGAGTAAGAATCATAAGGTCTGATCTTCAGCCGACGTTGTAGAACGGAATCTTAGGAAGTCAAGTGGTTGCATTTGCGTGACGGGAGAGTGAGAATTAAGGTCTGAACTTCAGCCGACGTTGTAGAACGTAATTTTAGGAAGTGAAGAGAATCTTTTCTTTTGCATGGTTGCATTTGCGTGACGGAGGATTGAGAATCGAGGTCCCGAAACAGTTGACGTTTTAGAACGGAATTAGCCAGTGGAGTGAATTCGTATCGTGTTGCGTTTTGTACGTGGTGGAAGTGCCAAAGTTAGAGAGGCGGCGGTAAAAGAAAGGGGAACTTCTCTGATCAGCCGTCGAAACTGCTGTCGTCGTCGTCTACAAAGAGGCTAATTATCTGGAGGCTGTTGATTGTGGAGGCGCTTCAAAGGATCCAGCAAGGCTGAGAGAAGAACAAGAACAAGGACAAGGACAAGAACAAGAAGGTATTGTTTAGTTATCCTAAAGACTTGCTGCGATGGCTGCCTCGGTTGCATCACCAACTTTGCCTGCCGGACGATATGGATCATCATCCGTGTGTGCGTCTCATATAACTTCGGGGACTTCTTCTCCATGTGCATCGTCGATGACGTTATCATCTTGCTCTTCTGTGAAAGCTGCTGGCCTGCTTTCCAAAACAAGCCTCTTCGGTAGTACGGTGAAGGAACTGAAATGCGCGAAGTCTAAAACATCTTCAAAAAGTTCTTCGATCCCGCAGGTAAGAAAGAGAATATCTTCTTCTGCTGCTGCTTTCCTTACCTCTACAATGCTCAGGCCTGATCTTGTCCATGCTAGAAACTGTATCTTGATGGATCAAATCTCATTGCACAATTACATCAAGATATTCTTGTATCACCAACTGATGTAGAGACGTATACTCGGAGTCTCGGATGACTAGAAATTGTCTCTTCATGTGACGCGCAGGCGGCATTTTGAGTAGTTTCAGGGTAAACTACTCTTGGAAATGTGTCTGTTTCTAACGCATGTCTCGTGTTTGCAATCTGTGCACGTACAGGCGGGGAGGAGAATAGTTACAGCGTCAATGGCCGAGATCGGGGAGTATCTGTCTGAGGAGCCTCCCACACCTCTCTTGGACACTGTCAACTTTCCCATTCACATGAAGAACTTGAACAAGCAGGTGTGAATCCCTCTCAACTCTCACGTTGCAATGTTACTTCACTTATGTGTTCACAGTAGTCGTGATAGATAGTTCGGGAAGAAGAAGCACTATTCCGAAGCTTATGTCAAATCTGTCCTTAATATACATGGGCAAATGCTGACCTTGTGGAGTTCTCAACTTGCTTTGCAGCAATTGCATCAGCTTGCAGATGAGTTGCGATCTGAGACGATTTTCTCAGTCTCAAAGACTGGTGGACACCTGGGATCAAGTCTGGGAGTGGTGGAACTCACTGTTGCTCTTCATCATGTTTTCAATGCACCTGAGGATAGGATTTTGTGGGATGTTGGGCATCAGGCAAGTGTTGACTTCTGCCACTTTGAGCAAAAATATGCATGTGTTTGTGTTACACGTTGCAAAACAGTCTTCAGTCTTCATTGTTTTTTTGGTCTTGTAATTAATTGTGTCAGTTTTTGTTTGTGTACAGACCTATCCACACAAGATCCTCACAGGCAGAAGGTCCAAGATGCCTACTCTTCGGCAGACTGCTGGCCTTTCAGGTTTCACAAAGCGTTCAGAGAGTGAATTCGATCCATTTGGAGCTGGTCACAGCTCCACAACCATTTCAGCTGGGCTAGGTACCCATCCATAATCAAACTCTTTGTTGAATAGTGAATGGTTTCATTCCATAGCTTGAGTCTGTATGTGAGGTTGACAAGTCCAAAGTCAGGGGCTTTGTTTGATGTAAGAGGATTGCACGTGAACTACTTTTTTCTCCCTTTCCAAAACCTGTCTCTCTCCGCTTGACTGGAATTTCGGTTCCTTATTGATCTGGATATGTCCACATAGCCAACTCTGAATTTGTTGAAATGCAAGATTCAAAATTGCCATGAGGGAATGCATATTTTTTCACACTGTATCATGACTTGGATCTGCTGGCTCTGTGCAGGAATGGCTGTTGGTCGAGATTTGAAGGGAAGGGGAAACCATGTAATAGCTGTGATTGGTGATGGTGCAATGACCGCTGGACAGGCATATGAAGCCATGAACAATGCTGGCTACTTAGACTCCAACCTTATTGTCATTCTCAATGATAATAAGCAAGTGTCTCTCCCCACTGCCACTCTTGATGGGCCTGCTCCCCCTGTTGGTGCCCTAAGCAGTGCTCTAAGCAGGCTGCAATCGAGCAGAAAACTTCGTGCACTTCGGGAGGTTGCCAAGGTACAGGTTCTGGCCATTAGAAACTTTTGGGTGATTACATAACTTAGTCACCAGTGATGTGAGGGATCCAACATGTACCACATAGTCTCTTTTCACTGTTTTGATCAAGTTCTGGTTGTTGCTCTAGAAATTGCATAATAGAATTTAGCTCTCACTAGGATGCATGTTCCTCAGCATCTATGTTTGTGAGAATTTGCAATTATTCATAATTCTGCTTGTTTCTGGACAAATCTAGACACTATGGTCAGCATCCATTATGAAGCAGATGGTTCTTAAGCTGCTTCTCTCATGGAAGGCCAGGCTATGGAGTTGCATATCAATCTCAAATGTAGTAGCTCTTGTCTTGCTCTTGACATGTTGCGGTTCTTGCTACAGGGCATGACAAAGCAGTTGGGAGGGTCAATGCATTTGGTGGCATCCAAGGTAGATGAATATGCACGTGGCATGATCAGTGGCTCCGGATCCTCGCTCTTTGAGGAGCTGGGACTCTACTATATTGGCCCAGTGGATGGCCATAACATGGATGATTTGGTGACTATCTTGAAGGAGGTGAAAGCTACAGAGCAATTGGGACCTGTGTTGATCCATGTTGTGACTGAGAAGGGACGAGGATACCCGTATGCTGAAAGAGCTGCAGACAAATACCATGGTGAGACCAAAACGTTCTTGCTTGCAAGCAAGGATAGTTCTTGTCTGGTACCCCAATTTATTCATTCTGTATCCTGGGTTAAACCACCATAATAACATTTGATACTGATTGCTCATGTTTGCATTATCCAGGTGTGGTGAAATTTGATCCAGCCACTGGGAAGCAGTTCAAAGGAAAAACAGCTACAAAAGCATACACCACCTACTATGCTGAAGCATTGATTGCTGAAGCAGAAGCCGACAGTGGGATTGTGGGTATTCATGCAGCAATGGGGGGTGGTACTGGAATGAACATCTTTGGCAAGCGATTTCCAGAGCGTTGCTTTGATGTGGGTATTGCAGAGCAACATGCAGTCACTTTTGCTGCAGGTCTAGCTTGTGAGGGCATGAAACCCTTCTGCACCATCTACTCCTCATTCCTTCAACGTGCCTATGATCAGGTTGAATACCTGTTGCCATACCTGATTAATCTCACACATCCAATCATATATCTTTAAGCTTTTGTTTTAACAATCCAGGGCAAGCTCTTGTTCTTATTCATCCTGTATTTCTGCCTATTGATGGTGTGCAAGACTGGGTCAGTCAGTTTTGGTGAAATCATTTTTCAGTAATGAAGTTAGGGAGTGATCCAGCTTGGAGCATTGCGATGTATCAATGTAAGAAGAGATATTGGGATCTGTGTAGAGTTTTTTCTTAGGGAGCTTTTAATCAATTCAGGCTTCTTTCTTTGCAGGTGATCCATGATGTAGACTTGCAGAAGCTTCCAGTGCGGTTTGCCATGGACAGAGCAGGCCTTGTGGGCGCAGATGGTCCAACCCACTGTGGAGCCTTTGATGTCACATACATGGCATGTCTACCAAATATGGTGGTCATGGCACCTGCTGATGAAGCTGAGCTTTTCCACATGGTGGCTACAGCAGCTGCAATTGATGACCGACCCAGCTGCTTCCGGTACCCAAGAGGCAATGGCATTGGTGTCCAACTGCCAATGGGCAACAAGGGTATTCCTCTGGAGGTTGGTCCCAATATAGACACCACCTGGGGTATCTGTTATGCATCTCTCTGCCTGGTGTCAAATTTCATCCCCATCCTTGCTCTTCCTCCTTTTGAGAACATGTAGTCTTGATTACTGGATTTTCCCCGTGAACATTCCCTTTTCTTTCAACTGTGCTTTCATTTGGATAGGAGTGGTAGGGTTATGATTTGATGGAGTATGCCGATGTATGCAGGTTGGAAAGGGGAGGATTTTGAAAGAAGGGACACAGGTGGCGCTTCTAGGGTATGGTTCGATGGTACAATATTGTCTAGAGGCACATAAGATACTGGCAGATTGTGGGGTATCAGTCACAGTGGCAGACCCTCGCTTCTGCAAACCTCTGGATCATGGTCTAATCCGGCAACTTGCCAAGAACCACGAGGTGCTGATCACAGTTGAGGAAGGCTCCATTGGAGGATTTGGATCTCATGTTGCACAGTTCATGGCTCTTGATGGCCTTCTGGATGGAAATCTGAAGGTATGTACAACTTTCTGCTACCTCTTCTGTTGAAAATTTCAATTTATTTGAAATATTTGTGCTGCAAACATTTAGATTACTAGGCAAATAAGCTACAAAAAAGCTTTCACTACTATCTGCAAAGGCTGATATGATCTGCAATGATCATGGATTGAATACTAATTCCAGTAGCTGTGTGTTAAAATCACACTCACTTATGACTTTTGCCTCCTCAAAGATCCTTAACATCCTCAAATATTCCAGTTTGTAACATTCTTTCTTGTGATGGACAGTGGAGACCTCTGGTTCTTCCAGACCGCTACATTGACCATGGTTCACCTGCGGATCAGTTGGCAGAAGCAGGCTTGTCAGCTTCCCATATTGCAGCCACAGCACTGAATGTGCTTGGCAAAGCAAGGGAGGCTCTCCAGATTATGACCATCAGCTAGACATAAGAAGAAATTTCCCCAAATCTGTTGTTCAACAAGAATTGCTCATGTACTTGAAGCTTCAACCCAAAGCGTAAGTCAGTATGTAAAATATATACTACAATTGAACCAAAACAGGTTAGTTTACTGCTCATTCATGTTCCAAGAGCACAAGACAGAACTTGTAAAACGCTTCAGATGCTGGAGAGGGATGATATCAGACTAGGAGGGCTTTACTACCACTGCAGTCAGCCACCAAAACTAATGCACTAGACGCTCATCCTGAAGAAAATCTTCAGAATTCCAGTACTCTTTTTCAACATACAGTCGAGCCCTTGTTTTATGTGTTGGGTGATAATTCAACATTAGGTTAAGTCATACACAATTTTATAAAGAGTTTTCATGAAGAGACAAAACTGTTTACTTTCATCTAACTCAATTTGGTGACAATAAAAATTATTGCTTATCTCACATCATCTTATTGTTTGAGTGCATAGAAGAATTTTTACATGGGTATCAGAGCATTTTTTCGATCATTAATTTGCTGTCTAGAGAATAGAAGTGCAAACACCCAAAGCTCTGCCCTAGGTAAGATCTGGCCCAAGGATTCAGACATACCCAAATGGCAGCTTCTTCTATTGTTGCCACAAGGGCATGTCAGATTGAAAAACTTAATAGCACAGTTTTTTTCCATTTTTGGTCTATAAAATTTGACATGTTCGTAAAGTCGATCTGATGTTTGGGGTTTGGGGAGTGGGCAATGGCAATTGAACCTCACCCAATCCTTCTTCCTAGTTGTTGGTCCAGTAGCACAAGCTGCTTGGAAGTCTAAAGACTTGAAGGAAGGCATGTTTCTGATTCTTGAGCTTGGAAGTCTAGAGATTTGAAGGAAGGCATGTTTCTGATTTGATTGTCCATTGTGGAGATTGTCAAATTCAATTGATTCAATTAGATCTTTATGTTCACAGATAGATTTTAAAGTTTGGCCCATATTTTAGGGCCCAATTCGGGATACATAAACACACATTCATTCTCCCTTTCTTTACCTGAATCATAATTTGTGACTGATTGTGATTGTTGTTGCACAATTTTAACAATTTTCATTTTTTAATGCTTAGGTGTGAAGGGTAATAAATGCAAAATTCAATCAAATTTCGGGCAAGTTGTACCCTCTTCCAATACCCTAATGTTTTCCTACTCTCCCCAAGTTAAGAAAGTATTTTCTTTCCATTTCCATCTCCCCTAAAACAACATAACAGCATGGAATTCTTTAGTAATCATAGTAGCATCAAATCCTTGGATTAGAATGGTAAGAAATTTATTCTCCATTGCCAACAAGAAGTCAATCCATGTTCACTTGGTGTGTACTATGTTGCAAGGTCCAACACTTTTGATGCTACCTAGGTCAAGTCTTTGTGCCACCAATAAAACACTAACCTCGCAAAATATCTTATTGCATCATCAATTGAGGCATTATCTAAATGTCATCAAGGTGCAATCACATTAACAGGAGCCAAAGTTGTAACCAACGCATTTAAGCACTACAAGGACTTTTAATTTTAGGAATATTTTTTAAACATGACATTTTTTAGTCAAATTTTTTTTTTCCAACTTTTAATCAAAATATTCCTAAGATATTTTGAGAATATTGTAAAATAAGCAAATCGAAGTAGGTGGGTTTAGTTCTTATCCTCCTATTTACACCCATCAAACAAATGCAAAGTTCCCAAATGGTTATGGGGATTGGTGAGGCAACAATGAACCTTCCATTATGTGAAGGATGCATCCTTGGTAAATACTAGGTGGCTGATTTCCTTTTGAATCCAATTCATAGTCAACAAAATTAGTAGAATTGCTACACATGTTAGACCTTTATGGTCCCATGCAAACATCAATTCATTGTTTTTATTGATGAGTATTTTAGATTTATCATTTTTTATTTCATTTGCCATAAGTCAAATGTATTTGATAAATTTCAAGCTTATTTAAGGGTTTTGTGGAAAATCATGAAAATGACAAGAAAATCAAAATGCTTTGATTTGATGATGGTGATGAATTTATCGCCAAAAGTTTTAATTTATTTTTTCATAATTTGGGAATTTACAAATTCTTACCTTCCACAACAAAATGGAGTTTTTGAACCAAAAAATATAATATTAATGGAATCTATCAAAAACATGTTGGAGTTAAACAAGTTGCCAAAATCTTTTAGAGGAGAGGTAATTGTTACAACATGCTAGCTTCAAAATTGATCCTTTATGCATGCTTAAAGGACAAACTACATATGAGCGTTGGGTAAGAAGTCAAGCCTCCGTCATTTCAAAATATTTGGTTGCACATGAACATGATGACACACAATGAAACCCCGAATTGAAATCAATTCATTTATGTCCATAACTTCAAATTGGTTATGGTGAAATGTTGATGTGAAAGGTTATAGGTTATATAACACAGTTGCATGGAGATCACTATTTAGTCATGATGCGATCTTTGATGAACAAGCTATGGTTTTATATCATGCACTCACAAATGTTTTTTCAACTTTTGCCACAAATGATACAAAGTTCAACAATCAAATCCATTGGCATTAATGGATTACCAAGACCATACCTACTATTTTGAAAATGATTTTATTTCAATTCCTAATTAAGGTGGCCCTCCTCCACCCTCTCCACCATCACAATATTGCAACATGCAAGCCCAAACACTCCTAAACAACCTCTCTTCTCCACCGTTGAATTGCGTACTAATCAAGATTCTTTCACATATAATCTTGATGATATTTATCTCCATACCTTGGTGATGTCAATTCTCATACATGTTAACACCATTCCCTTCAATCCAACCTTGATTTAGACATCTCCATAATCAACAAAAGGTCAATATATTTTCACTAAATACAATGATTTGAATTTCATACAACCCAAACATGATTCTTTTGCATAGGCTCTTATGTTTTAAGTTAATGATCCTATTTCAATTGTGGATATCCAAACTTAATCCTACACAATGGCAAGATCCCTTGAATATTAGTTTTTGATGTTTAATAATATAGATGGACTAAGGGATAAAGTCCATTTCATTTTTTCCAAATTATTGTGTGTAGAAAAAAAATACAACTAACTAAAATATAGAATATAAAATATATTTAAATATAAATGGTGTGCTTAAAATTAATTATGAAAATATACCTGTATAATATACTTATGATATTGTCAATTTTAATATAGCACATTATTTTAATATTTTATTATTTCATAACATACCAAAAGTACCTTTTTGTCTCATAAAATATAGAAAAAGGTGACTTCCTTTAGTACATAAAATTTAGAGCTTCTATTTCCCAATTATTCTATACTTACTTGCAAATGGCTTTTCAAGTACAAATATCATGTTAATGGAACACGTGCAACATACACTTGGCTCAACTTGTAGCAATATTGTTGTCTCAAATGGAATGATTTGATTATGGAGAAACTTTATTTCATGTGGTCAAGGTCACCTTCCTACAGATTCTCATTGTTTTAGCTACAATTTATGATTATTTTATTTACATCAAATGGATGTTCAAAGCATGTTCCTTGAATGAAGAAATCTTCATGCAACAACCACTTGGGTATATTTGGCTAGGAGATGAGAATGTGTAGACTATTGAATTAAACCATATATGGGTTGAAACAAACTTGTCTTTGAATATGTGGCATGAATGATGAAATACTCACCTTTTACATATAGGATATAATAAATATCATGGAGAGATCCTAATGTTTATATTTGATGAATAAAGGATGGAAATTTTATCCTTTCAGATTATATATTAATGACTTTGTGTTTATTTAACTTATTAACTTTGAATACCTTGAACAATCCATGGTAGGATTGGCCAAGGAGCCATGATTGATAGTAGTGATTTTACTATTGCCTTAGTATTCACATGTGTGCTAGGAAGATAAAATCAAACTTGCTCACTCAAGAAAAATATATCTTAGATCTCCTTACAAAGTTTCACATGTTTGATTCTAAGAAAGTTCTACACCCATGCCATTTAGTGCTAAATTCATAGAAACTTGAATCCACTCACTTTGCAAACCAATTTGAAATGTATCATGTATCATGTACTTGCATATTATGTGATTGTCAATTGTAACTCCTCATGTACTTGGTCACTAGTGCTTGGTTGGAACTTGCATACATGTTAAATTGGTTGTTGTCCCTAATTTATGGCCAATCATGGTCCCTTGCACTAGATTGTTATTAAATGAGTCTTTCATTACATGAAACATACAAGTACATGCGAAGTTTTTTACATTACAAGGATGAAGTAAGAATTCCTTCAAGTTTGGTCAATTCCTAATTGGGCTAGAGACCCAAAGTTTCATAAATCATTGACCTTTAAGTATATCTTCCTACTTGGTTGAGACCAAGAGGTGGTAAATTTGACAAAGTAGACAATAAGCAAAATTTGGTGTCTCATCTATAGAATCCAAATATATATATGTTGACTTTGCTACAAAAGAAGAGATGTGGCTTTGTCATCTTTTCAAGGACTTATTGTTTCCACAATCTAAAGCCTTCTCACTTCATTGTGATAATTAGTTTGGTATTGTTTTGATTTTATATCCTTGCTTTCATGATCACACTAGAGACATATTGAAATTTGATGTCACTATCTTCAATAGAATTTCTACATGACCTTTCCAAAGCCTTAGCATGACATACATTGTCATGCAATCGCACAAGTAAAGATTCAACAAACTAATTTTAAATATTTTCATTACAGGAAAATGTTGTCCATGATAATTCAATATTTAAATTAAGTTAGACATAACTTTATGAAAAGTTTTTATGAAGGTACTATTCATGTTTTTGAATTATTTTCTTTACCCCTTTCAATTTCATGACAATAAAACTTATTACTTGTACAAGTTTTTCACACAAACATCATCTTAGTGTTTGTGTACATAGAGGAATTTTTAATAGATGTAACTTTTGATTCTGTTTCTTCATACAAATGTAAATTCTCACATTTGTTTATTGTATCATTTTTGAGTCATGATATGTAGGCCATAAAATTTGCTATTTCCTCTATTGGGAAGGAAAAATTTATCATTCTTTTCCAAATTATGAAAAATTTTCACTTATGAAAACTTGGTGGTTGTTGCCAAAGTGAGTGTGGGTGAGTTCAAATGAACCAAAATTGATATCAAAATGTCAATTTTTCTACAATTCTTGTTACATATGTCTATGTGGTGCCACTTTAATAACATGAGAATCGTGGAAAGTTGTGCTTATTGAATAATATGGATATTGAAAAATCTTAAATGAGCCAAAAAATCTTCCAATATCAAAATTTATTTTCAACAAAGGATGCTTAACAACTTCATTAAATATATAACACTATACTTTCACAAAGGGCTCCTTAGTTTTCATAATACAATTTTTTTGATCTTCAATTTTTTTGTAACTTAATAGGGTACTATTAGACACATCTCAAAAACACTCAAATTTTCATATTTTTCAACTTTGTGTTTATCAAAACCTAAAAATGTTAACATGTTTTGGTATGATTTGAAATTATGACAATTTTGTAAGATGAAACACGAAATCTAACAAAATTTATACATTTTCAAAAAATGTATTTATTCAAAATTGATTGTAAAGAAACATATGAAATATAGAGGGAAATATAAATATAATAAATAAAAAGTTTCAAAATATTTCATTTGGAAATTCCTCTTTATGAAAAACATGTTTTTTGGCAAAAGGACCAAAAAAGACAATAGTCCTAAATGCAAAGTAAACACATTAGCTTGTTAAATGTCGTTTAAACCCAAATATCATATCTTTTGTATTTGGAGTTGCTTTATTCTAATGAATTCCTAATCACCCTAAGGTTGTGAATTACACATTGATTATGGCTTATTGAAATTTCAGAATTTTCACATTTTTTAAAAATAAGTTTAAGGTTAAGTTTCTATAAGTCCATATAGGAGGTAGGTATAATATAGGAGGGAGATGTATGTAACAATAACTTCACCTATAACCCCCATTTAGGCTTGTAATAGTGTTTATCTAACATGGTATCTAACATGGATAATTGTTTCCAAATCCCCATACCCATAAACATGGAAAATGGGAAAGTATGAAGTGAGAAATCAATTTAAAATTAATATTTAAAGCCAACCAATCAAAAGTTGAACCATTGTAATGTGGAGTGCCTTTTATGAACATTGGATCTTTTACAAAAATTTAACCCAAACCTACATATAAATGGGTCAAAGTTCACTAGGGTGGACCAAAAGTGGACATGTATTTTTAGGACTTCGATAATATGAAGTCATCTAGATGAGCCCAAATTCAACTCATAGAATTTCATATGTAAATTTTTGATGAAATATTTAATGTTTGCTTTAATCATCAAACCAACAACAAATTCAAGGCTCCAATATCAACAAGAACCTTTCCACATTTTGATGTGCTTTTAAAATTCATTTGATCTTAGTTTTTAAAGTAGATTCACATAAGTTCAATAGAGATTCACAATGATTTTTTATCCATTCATTCTGATGTTAGTTGCATGTTTTATATGCATGACACATATAAAAGTGATAAATAAATACCTTTTGTGTTCCCTTAATGTACCATGCTTCAACCTTTTATTAGATTGATTCCATAGTACGTGATGCACATATACATATCCAAATGTAGGAGTATGACTATAATCATTGTTGAATGGTGTTAAACAAAAACTAGCCCCAATATTTCAAAGGGACAATAAAGACCAGAAGGCTAGAAAATGAGCCTATGTATATGTTTACAATTTTCCATAGTGTATACATATGTGGGAAACACAAAACGCATTTGGTGCAAATCAATAGTATAAATCACAACTTAAAAATAAATAAATTATTTAATTAAATTATATTGGGTCCACCTTTATTTGAATATTGGTGAGGTGGTTCCTAGTGGTACCACCCAAGGATTGGTTTGCCCACTTTTGGTGTACTTTTAAAATTCACTTGATTTTAGTTTTTAAAGTACATTCATATAAGTTCAATAGAAATCCATGATTATTTTTGAACTATACTTCCTTCCATTTTGATGTTACTTGCATGTTTTTATATGCATGACACATATAAAAGTGATAAATGGATACCTTTGTGTTCACTTAATACCATGCTTCCACCTACTAGGTTGATTCCATAGTACATGATGCACATATACATAGTCCAAATGTAGGAGTATGGCTAGAATCATCGTTGAATGGTGTTAAGCAAAAACTAGCCCCAACATTCCAAAGGGATAATAAAGACTAGAAGGCTAGAAAATGAGGGTCACAAAATAAGGATTTGTACAAAGTTCTGCACCATTATTCCACCATGCTTTTAAGCAAGGACAAAAAAATAATTTAGCTCTACTATTTTTTTTAAAGGAGTCTTTAAAGTGGCCTAAGTGGTGACTATGTGCTTCAACCAGCAAGTTCCAATGTTCCAAAGGAACAATAAAAACCATAAGCTAGAAAATGAAGGTCACAAAATAAGGATTTGTACAAAGTATATCACTTTTATTCCAACATGCCTCTAGGCAAAGACTATATAATTACCTAAGTCCAATGTTTTTTTAAGGAGTATTGAAAGTGGTCTAAGTGACAATTGTGTGCTTCAGCTAGTAACTAAGGTTTTTGAAGGATTAGGTGATGTAACCGAAGTGTGATCATTCAAAATATAATTTAGCCAAATTTGGTTACATATTGGATATGAAAGTAGGAAAAAATAGATACCTTCTATATTCTTGGCTACTTATTGGAACTTATCATGAAAATCTAGTAATTAAAAAAAAAATCTTCAAAATTTGATGAAATTTTGCCATTCTTTTACACTAGTGTGAACCTGGTGCATAATGCACCCGTCGAGCTTCCCCCCGCCCGGTCCCTCCCCCCCCCTGCCCCCCCCCCCCTGGCCCGTGCTGGCCCCCGCCACCCATCAAAAAAGAAACACACAAAGGTCCGAGCAGTTTAACTGACACAGAAAACAAAACCCATCAAAAAA